>Ga0307987_1000656_pt1 | contig 20482 bp, 12 predicted proteins | sample EllFjometagen181_FD_203157 | JGI IMG/M metagenome (GOLD analysis project Ga0307987, IMG submission 203157) | Marine microbial communities from Ellis Fjord, Antarctic Ocean - #181 | ecosystem: Environmental > Aquatic > Marine > Unclassified | place: Southern Ocean | collected 2014-10-08
TGTCGTCAGGTTCTATTGTGACTCAGACCGGGACCGACCGGCTCGTATCTTCAACCACTCGATCAACAGCACGGCCCCCTACCGCCACATCCATATGTCCACATGGGGAGCTGCAATTGACAAGCTGTCCTACGAACTCGATGTGCTGATCGTCCAGAGCGCTGGCAACATTTGCCCCCACGACATCGCCGGTCACCTGGGTAGCGGGAACCGGTATCCCGACTACCAATTTGAGGCGTCCTCAAGGCTACGCAATCCAGGGCAAAGCCTCTCTGCGGTAACCGTTGGTTCTGTCGCCCACATATTCTGGGAAGGGGAAGGACGGACATCGATTGCCCCTGCTGATCAGCCATCCGCCTTCTCACCTGCCGGCCAAGGGATCTGGGGTAGCATCAAACCGGATGTCGTCGAGTATGGAGGGGATCTTGCTTTGGACGATGGGTCGCCGCCTCGCGTGTTCCAGTCAAGCGAGGTGGCCACGGAACTCGTGCGAGCCACAAGACATGCTCCCGGGGCAACATCAAAGGACGAGGTGGGGACGTCTTTTGCTGCCCCTAGAGTATCCCACATTGCAGCTGTGTTGGCGACAACGCTTCCCGAAGAACCATGCCTCCTTTACCGAGCACTGATCGCCAGTTCGGCGAGATGGCCAAGATGGGCGGAGGCAGAGCCAGATAGACTCTCTGTCCTTCGACGCATTGGCTATGGCATTCCTGATCTGGACCGGGCTACTTCTAACGCCGAGCATCGGGTGACGCTGGTTTCCTCAGGTGAGCAGCGGATCTCCGCGCGCGAGGCCCATATCTACCACATTCCTGTGCCTGACGAAATGAGGTTGCCGGAGGCAGATCACCGCGTCCGGATTGATGTGACACTTTCGTATGCCTCAAAGCCGCGCAGGACTCGACGCGGCATTGGTGGGTATCTCGCGTGTCGCCTTGACTGGAAGGTCAGCGACCAACGGGAATCGATGGAGTCCTTCCGCAACCGGGTGTTCCACGATGATGGTGGAACACAGAGGGACGGCGAAGGCACGCTCCCTTGGGTACTTCGTGAGCGGTCGGACTATGGTAGTGTGATTGGGGCGAGCCGTCAGAACGGCACGCTCCAGAAAGACTGGTGCTACATCCAGTCACACGAACTGCCCCCGGATTTCTGCATCGCCATCGTAGGGCATCCAGGATGGGATCCCTCCCCCGAGAATAAGGCGAAGTACGCGATTGCGGTCTCTTTTGAGGCGGTGGCTGGGAACTTGCGCGTCTATCACCCTATCCGCGTGGCAGTAGAGGCACCAGTGTCGGTTCCCGTGCAGCAGCGCATCAGAGTGGAGGAAGACTTGAGCACGGGCTAGGCAACAGATTCCGAGGGGCTGCTTGAGGATGACAGGGTGAACGGTATGGATCACGAGATCATCGAACGAGGCATCCTCGATACTACTGAAGCCTCCTGTGGGTGGTGACGTCTACTGGTTGCACCAGATGCTGCGGTGGCGTCTTCTCGACTCCGCGAGACGATGTGGAATGCTCATGCGGCAAGGTCGTCGCTGATATCGACTGCTTTCGCTTGGCGGCACAAGGCTGTTGCGGCTAACAACCGCTCCCTGCATTTGGCGTGTCCCGTGGTTTCCACCCGCCGCCCCCGTGCTTCGTTTATGTGGGCGCTCACTCGGGTCTGCTGTCTGCGTCCACTACTTCCTTGGGCAGGAGCAGTTCTTCAGGACTGCGGGCGAAGTAGGGGGGCACGTTGAGTAGGCGGATGGGCCCGCGCCCGTAGCGCACGCGCCAGCATGTGCCATCCTCTCCTTCGGGAACGGCCACCGTGTAGTAGTCGACCTGTCGCCCATTCAGCCAGAAGACCGGGCGTCCGGCGCTGTCGTGAATCTCCCCATGCTCTCCGCCGTGGAAACCGATCAGCTTGGTGCCCTTCGGAACATAGAAGTACATCATCCAGCTGCCATGGTGCGCATTCATCGGCTCATCCACGGTCGAGCGGACGACCATGGCTTGGCCGGGAGGCCACGTGACCAACGTGCGGTCGCCACCATCGGTCACGTCAATCCGGTAGAGGCCGATACTGGGCATGGTCAGGAGGACTGTGCGCTCCTTGCCGTCAGGCGGTACACTGCGGTCGGTCTGGATGAGCGTTTCCCGCTCGCCGGTCGCACTCTCGCCGCCGATCTTCCAGAGCTGCACTCGCACGTTGCCACGGTCGCGGTAGTGAGGGATCAGCCCGCCGGCAATCTGGAGTCGCAGGCGCGTCTGGTCGATCCCCGACACCGTGTAGAACGTCTGCTTGTGCCGGCCTGGCCCGAGCTCTCCTGGATTTGCGATCTTGGGTAGTGTCAAGCCACTCGCCAGCACGAGCTTCTCGGAATACTTCACGGGCTGGATGCGCAAGGTTGTTGGCTGGTAGCGTTCCATCCCCTCGCCCAGGAATGTGGCGAAATCCGCTGCCTCGAAGGGGGCGCTGGATTTCCACGGGTTCGCCTCTTCCGGGCTCTGCCACGTGGCATTGTCCGGGATGCTGACTGTGCGGTCGCGACGGACGAGGTCGCGATAGAGGGCTTTGGTGTGGACCATCATGGTTTCGCGCATGCGGTAGGCATGGCGTATGAGGTGCTCAAAGGCAAGCTGTCTCTGCTCCCCCTTCGCGCCCGCATAGCGCTGGTACAGATCCACATAGCGGGCGTAGAGCAGAAGATGGTCCAGGCGCTTGCCGACAGCAGCGCTGTCCGCGAGGGCACGCGCCTTTCCCAGGGCGCGGAACATGCGCGCCAGCTGATCGCTGGCAACCAGATGCGGTTTGGAGCCGTTGATCTGCGCGTAGAATTCCGCCATCGGGGCCTTTGCGGCAGCAAAGGCGCGGGTCAGGAAGTCCTCCACGATCGGCTCGACGTTCCTGGCTTCGTCCACGTTCCAGAGCACGCGCGCCGCAAGGTAGTAGCCAAGACCATTCGGAGCCCAGCTGTCGCCCGATTCGGCCGAGAGAAAGCGCGCGCCTTGGGCATGGAACTTCGGGATGGTCTCTGCCAAGTAGTCCAGCTTGGCACCACGGCTGTGGCCGGGCAGATCGCGGTCCCACGTGTTGACGCTGTAGTACTCGCGGATGCCCAAGGTCGCCCCTTTGCCAGACCATCCCGCGATGATCTCATCCAGCGTATAGCCTCCCTTGAGGAAGGCAGTGGCAACACTGACTACGACCTGCGGCTCGACCCGAATGGTCGGCGGCGGCGAGTGAAAGCCGTACGCATACATGCCCACCAGACGTCCCGGATGCTTCGCGTTCACGGCGCGGGCCACCTGGTTGGCAAGCAGCAAGGCGCGGTTGGAGACGCTGCCCATCGCCCCGCATGCCGGGCACTCGCACCAGCCGCCACCGTCGCTGGGGTCCATGGAGATGCTCTGCAATTCAGGCTTGCCGTCAAACTGCGCCACGGCGTACTGCGCGATGCGCTGGCGAAGCTCCTCGTTGCTGATGCAGAGCTTCGCTTGCCGAGCGATCTTGCGCTTGCCGTCCAGCAACGCATAGAACTCGGGATGCGCCTCGAATTCCGTGCGTAGGGCGCGGGTGATGCGGCCATAGGCGTGGCCGGTGCTGAGGGCCACGCCCCCGACGGTCCGGTTCTTCGCGCACCAATCCTGGTAGGGCACCTGGTTGTAGCCCCACAGGCCGTAGCCATACCAGATTCTCCGAGACAGGTAGTCCGGTGCTTCCTCAACATCAAGGGCAACAGCTAGCCTCTTGATGCGCGGCACCACCTCCCACGTCTCCCCGGGGAAGAACTGGCGGTAGCCCAGACGGCGCAGAAGATCCCACATCGCGTTCTCCACGGCCAGCTCTGTGGCCCCGAGAATGAGCAGACCATTGGCATGGGTCTGCAGCGAGTAGCTCTCGAGTTCGATGATTTGCGGGCTGGCCCAGCGACCGGCTTGCTTGAGCTTCGGGAAATCCCCTGGCAGGCCCAGAGCGATACCGGCTGCCCCATCCCCCGTGTCGGTCCGGAATTCGGCACCGGTGATGCGGGACAGCAGCCGGGCCAGAGTTTCCGCGCTCGCCCGCGTGCGCTCCGTTGCCGTTTTGGCTGTCACCACCGGGAAGTTCGCCTTGCCCGCTGCCGCAAGGACCATCTCGACTCCCGCGCGCTCACTGTGCGTGCCGGTCCGGGTTGCCGCCGTCCTGTCCGCAGACGGGGCGGAAATGACGCCAGAGAAGAACAGTAGTGTGGGCGCTACGCTTGCGAATCTCATGGTTCCTCCTGGGTGCCTGGAAAGCCAGCTCGGCCAATCCAGGAGCTTCACTGCGGGAGTCGTCCGCATGGATGAACTCAGTATGCTGTGGCTGCAAGCCAGGCAATCTGGCCTTGAGCCATCGCTGGGCAGAACAAACCTAGGCCTCTCACCGTCCGAGGGCAACCTTCTTCGCCCCGCTCCTTCAGTGTTGCGGGAGCACTGGGGGCCACTCGGCATGGGCAAATCCGACAGGCACTGTCCCATTCCTCTTACCCGGCTGGAGCCCGGCCCGCGTCGGCCTGATTCTCCCTCCATCGATGTCACCTGCCATTGCGACACCAGCATGCAACCCCTGCGTTTGACGGAACCAAGGGGAGGTGGTACTTGTGACACGTCGAGTGATCCAACCCAGACCGCACGTACTCTCCCGCCAACGGCGGGCCGAGAATCGCGTTCGCGGAGAACCAGGACAGGTGGAGCCCCCCCACGTGATTCGGACCCTACTTCCCCTCGCCCTCATCGGGGCCGTCGCCATGGCTCAAGACGCCAAACGAAACGAATGGTACTGGCACTCCATCGTCAATCTGCACGTGGACAACCACTCCAGGCTGGTGGGCAAGGGACATACGGTCGAGGAACTGACGGAGATGGTGCGCGGGATCGACGTGCCCATGATTCAGGTCTCCGCGCTGGGCGCAGACGGCGTCGCCACGATCCCGACGAAGGTCTGCCCGCGTGATGATCTGGATGGCTGGGACACGCTCGCGGTGTGGAAGCAGGTCGCCGGGAATCTGGACAGGAAATTCGGCGTATACATCAACACGCGAGGCCTCAGTCTGCACAAGAAGCACCCCGGCTGGATGCAGCGGGACGCAAAGGGCAAAGGCAAGGGCAGACCGCCGCTGGGATTGGATATCTGCATGCGCCCGAGCGCAGATGGGTCCGGCGCGCTGGAGGCCTATTTCCTCCCGCTCCTGCGCGACATCGCCAAGTACGATCCGGACGCGTTGTGGGTCGATGGCGACCACGCGCGCACGCCGGTGTGCTATTGCCCCAACTGCAAGGCTGCCTGGCAGGCCAGGACCGGCAAGCCCGAGCCGCCAACGCACCCCGATGATCCAGACTGGCCAGCGTGGACGACGTTGGAGCAGGAACGCGTGGATGCCTACCGCAAGCAGATGGCTGACCTCTTGCACGAGCTCTGCCCGAAGTGCATGTACACGAGCAACCACTCGTGGCGGTTCCGCGAACGCGATCCGCGTGACGCGCCGCCCTACGCGGACACGCTCAGCGGCGATTTGAGCCACGGCGACGCGCTGGGCTGGACCCGTACCTGCGCCATGCAGCTCGCTCCGGAAGAGCGCGTCCCCTACGACATCATGCACAATTACATGAGCATTGCAGGCGCACCGGCAACGCTGCCACGCATCCTCCAGCAGGGCGCGCTCACGCTCGCTTGCGGCGGACAGTGGTTCCTTTGGTCGCCTGGCTCGGCCATCGTCAAGAAACCCATCCGGACCCGCGCCGCGCTCTGCGCAGAGTTCGCGCAGAAGCGCAGGACTGCGCTGGGGCGCAGCACATCCGGCAACCAGGTTGCGGTGCTGCTGAGCGAAACGTCGTGGTGCGCCAAGCGCATCCATGGCGAGCCAGCCGCGTATGGCGAGGCGGCGGCAAAGGCGGTCGCGCTCGCGCTCCAGGATGCGGCCTTCTGCGTGGACATGCCCAACGAGGACATCCTGCGCGCCCGGTTGCCGGACTACCGCACCGTCGTGATCGTGAACCAACGTGTGCTCGCCCAGGAGACGGTCGCTGCGCTCCGCGCCTTCGCGCGCGACGGTGGCCAGGTCATTGTCATGGGGTCGGGGCTTGCCGACAATGCCGAGGCGACCGGGTTTCTTGGCTGCAAGCGGACGGAAGCCAGGGACGACCCCGCCTACGTCGAGCTAGACGACGAGTTTGCGGTGTTCCCTGCATCGTTCCGTCTGGCGCCCGCAAGCGCGGAGGTGCTTGTCAGGTTCCGGGACGGCGAGCCGTTCCTCACCCGCCAGCGCGCGGGAAGGGGCTGGGCCGCGTGCGTCGCAGCGACGCCGAGTTACCCGGACGAGGATGGCCTCATGGGTTGGCTCATGCGGGTTCTCGGCAATGGCCCGAGTGTGCATGTCGATGGCCCGGCGCGCGACGAGCACCTCGTGTTCTCACTCCGGCGCAAACCTGGGCAGGTCATTCTGCACGTGACCGACCTCACGTCACGCGTGGCCAAGCAACGCGTGTGGCCTTCGTCGAGCAATGACATCGATGACGCCAACCGGCTCGGACTAAAGCTCTCCCTACCCATGCCCGTGCAGCCACAGGCCGCGTCGATCGCGCCAACGAGCGCGAGCGTATCGCAGCGCTGGGCGGATGGTGTGCTGCAGTTGACGCTTCGCGACTTCTCAGTGCACGCGGCGGTCGTGATCGACGTGGCCGCGCCAGAGGCGTTGCCCTACATGGCTGACTCTACTCCACGTGCGGCGCCACGACGACAGCTGCAGGTGACCGAACAGACTTTCGAGAAAATCCGCTTGGGCGGGGACCTGCCCGAGGCCGTGGGCAAGGCGAAGGCGGCAGGCAGCACGGCGATCCGCGTCACCGCAAGCATGGCTGCGTCCGGGCGCAGATCGCTGATGTTCATCGACAGCGACAACGCGTCACAGCCGTTCTACCCCTACCTCACCATGCAGCCCCGCGGTCTCAATCGCGGCATCGGTTACGTCTCGCTCGACCTGCGCATCGATGGGCAGGCGGATGTGCACGTCGAGCTGCGCGAGAACGAGAACGCGAAGCGGTTCCCTGTCGGTCCGTCGCTGAGCTTCACGAGCGAGCATGGCCTGCGGGCGCAAGGCGTGGCCAAACCCCTGGCGAGTCTGCCGGCAAACAAGTGGTGCCACGTGGACATCGTCTGTCCCCTCCGGCGCGGTGCGAAGTACGAGATCCGACTCCGGGTGCCCGGGCGCAAGGAACAGCGCTTCACAAACCTGGCGTTTGCCAAGCCCGATTTCTGGCGTTGCGGCTGGATCGGCATCATCGGCATGGGCACGAAGAATGCCACATTCTACGTGGACAACCTGCGCTTCGGTCGCCTGCGCAAGGGCGAGGGCATCCCGAAGCCGAAGGCGGCCGTGTCCGCAGTCGCGACTCCCCCCCGCCTCGTGTCCGAGCCTGGGCTCGTGGCCTACTGGCGCTTCGATGAAGGGGATGGCGACGCGACTGCCGACTCGTCGGGCAGTGGCTGCGATGGCGATGTGAACGCGGAGTGGGTTGCGGGCCGTGTGGGCAAGGCCCTGAGCTTCAGTGGCCGCCGCGGGCACAATGTGCAGGTCGAGGACAACCCCGCGCTGCGCTTTGGGACCTCGAGCTTCTCCATTTCGTGCTGGCTCAAGCCGGAGACACTCGACGGCCCCAAAGGCTACCGCCGTCTCATCGAGAAGGCCGGATTCCCGAACTCGTGGTGGAACATCGACATCCAGCGCGATGGCCGCGTGCAAATGGAGATGGGCGACGCGAAGGGACGGCCCGGCACGACCACGTCAACCGGCTCCATCGCCTCCGGCAAGTGGCTGCACCTCGCGGTCGTTGTGGATCGGGCCGCCGCGACGACCACCTACTACTTCAACGGTATGCGAGACAGCGCGCGCCCCATTCCCGCCGAGTTTGCCGCCGCGCTCGACGTGCCCGGCAAGCCCCTCGTCCTCGGGGCCCAGACCTGGCCGTTCATCGGCGACCTCGACGAGGTGAGGATACACAAGCGCCCCTTGAGCGTAAGCGAGGTCAAGGCCTTTGCCGAACCGCACTGACCGCCGCAGACGAGGTCGGCGGGGGAAGCTGGGCTTTTCCTACTTGCGTCCGCCCGCTCTCCCAGGTACCTTCCCTCCCGTCGTCGGGAGCGAATCCCTGGTCCTTTCGCCCGGCTCTTGGCTTCGTTTCAGGAGGAGTCCGTCATGCTTCCCGAACGGACTTCTCCGGAACTGTGTGATTGGCACGTCCTGCTGCAACCGATTGGGGTAGCTCATGCGAGGTCCGTTTCTGCTGACCGTATGCTCACTCATCCTGGCTTCGCCCCTGCAAGGCGCGGAGGAGGTCCGTTTCGTGGTCCAGAGCGCCGAATCCCTCCCCCGATGCGGCCCGGTTCGCCGGCAACTGATCGGCTTCAATCTGCCTGCCGGGCATACTCTCGAACAGACGCGCACCTCGGCCCTGGCACCCCCCGGAACGAACCGGGTCTTCGAGGCGCTGCAGCGGTTGCGCCCAGGGCTTGTTCGGGTCTGGACCAGTGCCCATGAATGTGGGCTTGACACCATGCAGCTACCGCCGCAAGGAGAGAACGAGACCTGGGAGCACTGGCTGGCCAGGGAGCTGGCGGACGACAGTCCACACTGGCAGCGCCTCGACCAGCATTTGGGCCGGGTCGTGAAACTGGGGGACGAGACGCAGTTGCTCCTCTGTCTCCCTGCCTTCCCCCCGTGGCTCGGACCCTTCCGCGCCCCGGCCGAAGAGTGCGAGATGAAGGAACTCCGCGATCTTCGCACTGGAGAACGGGTGCCCTATGGAGCGCTCTTGGACTGGTGTGGTATTCGGGACCGCTGTATCGTGGACGAGGAGCGCTTCGCCCGCTTTGCACCGCGGGTTGCGTTGTTCACCAAGCGTCTGATCTCCCATTGCCTTTCCCAGCCCGCTCTCCGAGAGCGTCTCGCCTATGTATCTCTGGGCAACGAGCCGGACAACGAGGCCAAGCTGCCGCGCGCCGTCTGCTGGCGCATGTGGGTCTATGGACCCGACAGCAAACGGAAGATGGCAGCAAAGCAGGCTCTGTCACTCCGTGACGAGGGATTGCTGCAGCAGATCTATGGCCGCGTGCACACCGGACTCCGGGCGGCGGACCCGGATCGCCGGATTCAACTGGGGGGACCGGAATCGGCCTGGTCTCACGGGCAGGTCTTCAGCCTGGGCGCGTACTACTACCTCGGCTACTTCCTCGATGGCGGTCGTTTCTTCCTGCCCGATGTGCCCGCCGCCGTTGGTGGGGTGGGCCGGGAGACGGTCGATTTCCTTTCCTACCATTCCTACACATTCGGGGCGGCGGAGAAGTTCCAGCACGACCGTATCGTGAACCGGCTCTTTCGCGCGTTCGGCAAACCAGTCATGCTGACCGAGTACAACGCCACGGCGGCTGGTCACGGCTGCAATTTCATGCAATCCGGCGCGACGGCAGTGGCAGACGCCGTGGTCCGCCTCGGACGCAGCCCCGCCGCTCGGGGGGCGGCCTTCTTCAAGGGCGCTGGCGGTGGGTTCGGGTTGGTGCTCAATCGGCAGAATGGCGAGTTCTGGCGCACCGGCGCCTACTGGACGATGGATCTGTGCAGCCGCTGGATCGTCGGCGGTCAACCGGTGCGAATGACACCTGCGGGCACGTGGGAGCTGGACGGTTTGGCCGTGCGCTTCCCGGATCGCAGCGTGCGCTTGCTGTTCCTCAATCGGTCGGATGTGGCAAGGACTTTCGCCGTGAGTGCTCCCGGAACCGCCGCGTCAGCCGAGGCCCGATTTGTGGAGTTGCCGCTCGCCAAGCGTCGCGGGGACTATCGCGATGTGCGCGAGGAGGAGATCCGGATCACGCACCTTGATCGTGCCGGGCTCCAACGCATCACCCTCGCTCCACGCGGGGTGTTGTTCCTGCGCTTCGAGGCTCCTTGAGGGCTCGCGCCGTGGTTCCCGGTCAGGTGGACTGGCTGGATCGACCTTCGTATTCCTGCCAGAGGGCGTCCCGATCCTGCTTGGGGATGGAATGCCATCGGACGCCACGAATGGCGCCCTCCAATGCGCAGAGCGCGCTGCGACAGACCGGGCCAGAGCGCTTGTAGGGACTCACTCTCACGGCCGCCTCGACACTACCGATCCGGCGCAGCTCCGCCGGGGAGTCGATGCCTGCAGCGAGAAGACACCGCCCCATCTCCTGCCCGATGTTGGGCAGGTCTCGGAGCAATGCCAGCTTCTGCTTGTCGGCCATCTCTTCCTCTTGGTTGAAGGTCCTGTATCATGTCTCTTCCGCGCTGCGCGGCACCAACGTGCCTGCGGTTGTTACGTCTCTCGCTGTCTTGCCCTATGCAGAATCTCTGCGACTTCTGAGTGGCTCTCATCGGTCGCCAACTTGACCGTGAGTTCCTCGACCTCGGCTCCCATCCGGAGGAGGTGCTCCACGGTGTGGAGGTGGTTGTGCTCTGATGCAAAGCCGAGGGCGGTGACACCGTTGACGTTGCGCGAGTTGATGTCAGCGCCCGCGTCCAGCAGTTGCCGGACGACATCAGTATGGCCGTGTTCGGCTGCCCAGGCAAGAGCCGTGTCGCCTCCCCTGTTCTTGACGTGAACGCCGGCCCCGTGATCGAGAAGGAACTGGACCACGTCGCCATGGCCTTCCCACGAGGCGACAATCAGGGGAGTGTTGCCAGCATGGTATTGGGAGTTGACGTCGGCGCCACGTTCGACAAGAAAACGGACGATGTCCAGGCGTCCGTAGCTCGATGCCCACGAGAGCGGCGTGGAATCCCTTTTGTCGCGGACATCCACGTCGATCCCGTCGGCAACGTACCTCTCCACGCTGGCAAGATCACCGCTCTCAACCGCTCCAAATATGGTGTGATGTTCTGTCATCCTGTCCTTCCTCCGACATAGCATGCAGATCACGGGGCCGCGCCTCGACGGTCCCGTGAATCTCGCCTGTTGGCCCTTCCTATTCCTCCCACTGTGGATACTGCTCGGGACTTGGTCCCACCTTCTCGAGAACCTGCGGGACGGCAAGCGATGCATCTGCCTTGCGCGAGCGCATCCTCCTGATCTCGAAGATCCAGTCGTCCCCGAAATCGAACCAGTAGTAGAGCTTCTTCCGCCCCAACGGCCAGATGTCACTGAGTTGCCTACTCTTGAAGGCATCCTCCTTCTCCTTCCAGTCCTCGGCGTACGTGATCCAGGCCTTCTCGGCCCAGGGAGATGCGCTGTTGGCGGTGTAGAACTCGAATGGGTGATCCCGATCGAACGATACTGCGTCCTGGATCAGTTCATGGAGATCCAGCAGCGAGGACGTGTCGTCCACAGCGAGAATCCGGATGCACTCTTCTTTCAGGTACATGCCTTGAACGCACTCGACTTTCAGCTTGATGATCATGGCCTTTGTTCCCGAGCAACAAGTGGTTCCACAGCTTCTGGATATCTCCCTGGGGGGGAGCTGATTCCTGGTCCATGTCGAGCACGATACATCCGCGGGCCAGCCATGCCAAGCATGACGGGGCGTTCCCTCGTCTCCACCGTTTCTGCGGCGAGAGACAACCCTGCGGATTGGTCTGCGGGTCGGGCGACCGCCATCCTCCCCCCTTTCGCGCTTTTCGCGTGTTTCGTGGTTCTACCCCGCCTCGGTGCGCCCGGCGTCTCACTTCCTCTGCCAGCGATCGCCCTTTTCCAGGACAGACTTCGTCCCGTCGCCATCAAGCCAGTCTCTCGCCAACGAGTCGTTGCGGAGATAGGCGTCCCAGAATGCGGTGCTCACTGCCAGAATCACGCGCTGGTGGTTGGGATTGCGCGGCCCTGATTTCCCGGGCGGAGACCGCTCCGAGAAGGCGGAGTGCTCCGCTCCGTCAAGAACCAGCTCGTACTTGCCGCCGGGCGGCAACGAAGCGAACACCGCAAGACGGGATTTCAGGTCGGCATTGCCGATTCTGGACACGTCTTTGGTCCCGGTCATCAGAAGCCACGGCAGCGAAACCTTGCTGAATGCACCCTGCGGAGTCCCGCGGCGCGGGCTGCTGGGGCTCATGACAACTGCGGCGTCAATGCGTGGATCGGTCAGTGCGGTTCCTCCGCGTGCAGTCCTCTGCCCGCTTACCGCCTGCGTGGTGACGGCACCGAACGAGTGTCCTGAAGCGCCAATGCGGGCAAGGTCCAGACGTTCTGCCAAGGCGTGGCCTGCGTCCTTGCTCCAGCGTTCCAGTTGGTCAAGGACGGCGGGGATGTCCTTCACGCGCAACAGGAAGTTCTTCCTGTTGGCCGCCTGACGCATGGCTGCCATCCTCTGTCCCAAGGGCTTGCCCTTCCACACCGATGTATCGCTGCCAGGATGTTGGACGAATACCGCCACATAGCCGCGCGCCGCCCAGTGTCGCCCCAGATACGCGTTCCCTTCACGCGAACCACCCAATCCATGGCTGAAGAGCACGACCGGAGAAGGAGACGTGCCGGGGGGAAGGTAAACCCGAATGGGGATCTCGCGGTTTCGCAGTTGATCAGCAACCTGGAAATCGACCACCCGGGGCTTCACTTCTGCCGGTGTGGCAAGCGGGTCATACGGGGGTCCGGCGGTGGCCGCAAGCGCCCCAAGCACAACGATCCCCATGGCTACCATGTGCGGGGTGCGGTTCCTTGTGTTCTGCATTCGGGTGTTCTCCTGTGTGCGAACGATGGCATCTGCGGCGGTGATCAGCCGTCTGCAGGATGCTTTGGTTGGCTTCCTCTGTTCTCTTCGGCCTTCTGGCTGTGAACCAAGCGATGACGGTAACCATCGGGTGCCGTCTGCGATGTGAAGCTCCCCCTTCGCGCTCCTCGCGTGTTTCGTCGTTCTCCCCCGCTCCCGGCAGGCGCCTCTTACCGGAAGTAGGGGATGGCGCGCTCGCGGTTGTGCTCGGTCTTGAACGATTCGAGGAGCGCGTCGTCGAGGTGTGAGAGCTCAAACAGGCAGTAACCGTGGATTCCCAGGCGGCGGACCAGGCGGATCTGCTGCCCCACCAGGTCGGGGGAGCGGGACGACACCTCGGTTCCGTTGCGGGTGTAGAGCGACAGGCCGGTCACCAGCTTGGTGTCGTCGTCGAGAATCGCGAGGAAGCCTTGTTCGATGGCTCTGACACTGAGCGAGTCCATGCTGTAATCCATGGGGATCACCAGGTCGAGCCAGCCTTTGGCTGCCCAGCCGCCGGGGTCTTGCCCCTGGAGCGCGCCTGCCGCGCCGGGGCGCAGGTCGGAGAAGACGGCGGCGGACAGTTTGGCACTGGGCCTCACCTTGCGCACGCCCGCCGCCGTCCGCCGCACAATGTCGCCCACCGCCTGCCGCTGCCACACCATCCAGTCCTCGGCGCTGGCTTCGGTCAGCGGCTTGCCGAACTGTTGCTGGAACTCCTTCCGGCACTCGGCGCAGTAGCACTGTTCCATCGCTCGGATGTAGTCCAGGTGGATGCCGTCCACAGGATACCTGGTGGCCACGTCCACCATGAGCCCGACGATGAAATCACGGTACTTCGGGCGGTGGACATCGACCGCCAACTTGGCCACGACGCCCTTGCGATCGACGAGATCCACGCCGGGCAGGAACCGGCGGAATTTCGGATCGCGGTAGGTCACACAGAACCACGGGTGGACCTCGATGCCCTTCTCGTGCGCCTTCTCAATCAGGCGACCCAGGGGGTCGAGGCCCTCCTCAACCTTGGCGGACATCGGATGCAGATCGCTCTGCGCCAGGAAGATCGAGCGCACGAAGATATCCGCGACGATCATGTTCAGCCCCGCCGCTGCCGTGCGTTCCACCAGCGCGTCCACATCATGCTTCGTCTGGAAGGCCCGGGGATTGACCCAGATGGCCCGCGTTTCGCGGATGATGCCGGCGGGGGTGCGCGGAAACGCCGGTAAACCGGCGGCGGTAGCCAGCGCCAAGGCCGTCTTCTGTCCCTCGCCCTTCTTGACCGTCCGGCTCACGTCCCTCTTTACCGGCCCATTGGGTGTCATGGCGCTCACCCGCAGGTGAATGTCAACCTGGTCGGGAACCGCTGTCTTCGGCAGCAATCCGACCAGCCAACCCGTGGGAGAATTGAGGTCGTCCATCTCTGGCCGCAGCCGGGCAGTCCACGTGCCGGCGCGGACTGTGGCGTCGGGCGTCACTACCGGCAACGCATCCCCATCGGCGTCGGTAAGGACCAGCTTCACCCGGAACGGGCCAGCCGGCGTCCAGGTAGATTCGACAGTGGGGATGGCAAGGGAGAAGGAGGTCAGATTGGCGAGGGTGAAGACCAGCTTGCGCGCCAATTCAGGACGGTTGAAGAACGGCGGCGGCCGGGCCACATCGAGCCACTGCCCATCGGCCTGATCCACCAGGAAGTAATGGTGTCCCCGGATGCCAGCCATCCCCTTGGCGAGCCGCGTGGCCTCGCGCTCGATCGTGGCAGTCTGCACCGCAGTGGTCGCTTCCCCTAACGTTGAGAGGTCGATCCGCTCCCGCGTGTGCAGCTCGGACATGCCGCCCCCGCCATACTGATAGAGCCGCCAGAACTCTGTGCCCATGCGTGAGTTGAGCAACACCGGCGCGGTTTCAAGGACCTTGTAGCGGATGCTCAGGCGCAGTGGGATGGTCTCCGGCGTGGCTAGATGGACCACTTGGTCCGCGAGCGCAACCTCCAGAAACTCGACCTTGCCGCCTTGGTACGGCTTCTTCCCGCCCGCCCCAAGGCCCTTGAGCTCCAGCACCCCGTCCTGAGCAAAGATTGGCAGCGCCGCAGCCGCGATCCCGGCAATCAACCCCAGAAAGCGTTTCATGGCTGCACATCTCCTTTGGCCGTCAGGGAGTTACCTCGCCCTAGTCGTCCAGAGCGGAGCCGCGAGTGGGATACCCAGAACGAATGTAGGGCCGTCGGTCCCCGACGGCAAGGAGAGGGGGAAGGGACGGTGTCATCGCCTCGCGGAGGAGGATACGTAGGCAAGGCCAACCTGCCATGGTCCCTCCCGTTCGGGCGAGGAAACGCGATGCTCACCATGGGGAATCACGACCCGTGCGCGGTCGGTCTGTGGGCCGGGTGCCCACGTCCCTTTCCCCCCTTCGCATCCTTCTGGTCCCTTGCCTTTCTCCTTCGATGGTTGCATATTCAATACCACGATGAACATCATTTTGGATACGAATGTGGTATACAGTGCCCCTCGTTCCCGTCGCGGCGCATCGTTTTCTCTGTTGCGCATGCTGGGCACGGAGGCCTACCGGGCGCACCTGACCGTGCCGCTCTACCTGGAGTACGAGGAGCAGGTTGCCAGGCTCGTTGAGGGTCACATGCTTGAGCCGGAGGCAATGGCTGACATTCTGGACTTCATCTGCGAGGCGATGTGCCTCGACATGGTCCACTTCCTCTGGCGCCCCTTTTTGAGGGATGCGGATGACGACATGGTTCTGGAAGCTGCGGTGGCCGGCGGCTGTTCACACATCGTGACCCACAACACAAAGGACTTCCAGGGGGTCGAGCAGTTTGGCTTGGCCGTCTTGACGCCCGGACAGTTCCTGAGACTACTACGAGGTGCACCATGAGTACGCTGAGCGTCAGGCTACCTGACTCACTTCACAAACGAGCCCGCTCCTTGGCAAAGGAGGAGCATATCTCCATCAACCAGCTGCTGGCAACCGCGCTGGCGGAGAAGATCGCTGCGCTCGATGCGGAGACCCATATCAAGGAAAGGGCCAAGCGCGCAAGCAGGGCGAGATTCCTGGCTGCGCTGAACCAGGCTCCCGATGTGGACCCACCAGAGCACGATCGCCTTCCCCGCGACCTCTGAACGATGAAACGGGAAGTCCTGCGGACCCGACTTCCCCCAGGTGTGCCTACAAGATCTGGACCAGGATCTGGGGCCTGACGTTCTTTGCTCCGGCACGGGGCTGGTGGGTGCGCGAGGCGCTACATTGGGGAATGGCTGTTGCACGCGTTGTCATTGATCTGATGCTGGACCGGGAATTCGACTACCTCGTACCACCGAAACTGGTGGGCCAGGTGCGTCCCGGAGTCCGGGTCATGGTGCCCTTCGGCAACGGCGCCAGTCGCTCGGCTTACGTGGTCGGGCTGAAGGAGAAGAGCCGCTTTCCGAATCTCAAGGCCATCGAGTCGGTGACCGGCGGCCGGGAACAGATCCCTCCCTCCCTCTTGCGTCTGGCCCAATGGATCAGCGAGTACTACTGCTGCCCCATCGAGGGGGCCGTGCGCGCGATGCTGCCGGCGGCGGTGCGTGGCGGCAAGATCAAGCACCGCGAGGAGCAGTTTGCCTGCCTTGCGACCAAGGCCGAACACACGGGGCCGGAGTTGGGTAAGCTCACCAAGAAGCAACGCCACACCCTCGAAACGCTTACCCGTCTCGGCTCGGTCCCCACCAGCGAGCTGCGCGAGGCGGCCGAGGTCGGGCCGAGCGTGGTGAAGAAGCTGGCGGAGAAGGGCTGGATCACGCTGGAAAAGCGGGTGGTGGGACGCGATCCTTTCAAGGAGGACGTCATCCTGCCCACCAAGCCGCTGGACCTGACCCGTCACCAAGCCGAGGCCCTGGCCACGATCATCAATGGCGTCGATGAGGGGGAGGGCAACACGGTCCTCCTGCACGGCGTCACCGGCAGCGGCAAGACGGAGGTCTATCTGCAGGCCATCGATTACTGCCTGGGCAAGGGGCTCGAAGCCATCGTCCTGGTGCCCGAGATCGCCCTCACTCCCCAGACTTGCGGGCGGTTTCGCGCCCGTTTCGGCGAGGAGGTGAGCGTGTTGCACAGTGGGCTCAGCGATGGTGAGCGTTTCGACGAATGGACCAAGATCAACGAGGGGCGCACCCGCATTGTGGTCGGCGCCCGCTCCGCCCTCTTCGCCCCCTTCCGCCATCTGGGACTGATCGTGGTCGACGAGGAGCACGAGAACACCTACAAGCAGGACGAGATCCCACGCTACAACGCCCGCGACGTGGCCGTGGTCCGCGGGCGCATGGAGAAGGTGACGGTGGTCCTCGGGACTGCTACCCCGGCCCTCGAATCCTACTACAATTGCGAGCTCAGGAAGTACACGCTCACCGAGCTTCCGGTGCGCGTGGACGACCAGCGCATGCCGCTCATGGAAGTGGTCGACATGGCGGCGGAGGCGTCGTTGCGCGGCGGGGCGCAGATCTTCAGCCGCCGCCTGGAGGACCTGGTAAACGAACGCCTGAGCAACGGCGAACAGACCATCTTCTTCCTCAACCGGCGCGGCTACGCCACCCAGTTCCTCTGTTCAGACTGCGGCTATGTCGCGGGCTGCGATGACTGCTCCATCAGCTATACCTACCACCGTCGCGATCAGATGCTCGTCTGCCATCTCTGCGGAAGCCTCCTGCCCGCCCCCGATACCTGCCCCCAGTGCGGCAACAAGGAGGTCCGCTACACCGGGCTCGGCACGGAGAAGATCGAGGCCGCCGCCAATGGTGCCTTCCCCCGCGCCAAGGTCGCGCGCATGGACTCCGACACCATGACCACCAAGCGCGCCTACCAGAAGACCCTGGCCGAATTCGGTGCCGGCCGCATCAACATCCTGATTGGCACCCAGATGATCGCCAAGGGACTGCACTTCCCCAACGTCACCCTGGTCGGCATCATCTTCGCCGACCTCGGGCTGCACCTGCCCGATTTTCGGGCGGGCGAGCGCACCTTCCAACTCCTCACCCAGGTCGCTGGCCGGGCCGGGCGCGGCGACCGGCCGGGCCGGGTCGTGGTGCAGACCTACACCCCCTTCCATCCCGCAATCCAGTTTGCCCTGGACCACGACTTCAAGGGCTTCTACAAGGAGGAGATGGAGGCGCGCAAGATCCTGGAGTTCCCCCCCGCCACCCACATGATCCTGCTCCATTTCCGGGGCGAGGACGAGGCCCGCGTGGGGGAGGTCGCCACCGAGTTTTCGGAGAAGCTCCTGCCCCTGTTGCCCCCCGAAGTCCAGCCTATGGGCCCCATGCCCGCTCCCGTCGCCAAGATTCGCGGCAAGTTCCGCTTCCAGCTTACCCTGCGGGGCGGGAATGTGGTCCAACTCGTCCGCCTTCTCCGGCCCCTCGTCGTCGGGATCAAAGGCTACAAGGGCGTGGAGATTCATGCCGATGTGGACCCCCGGTCGCTGATGTGACGTGCTACGTTAGCCCATCCCCCACGATGGAGACCCCAAGATGAAGATCTGCCGCCGGTTCATCGCCTGTTTCGCGCTCGCCGTCATGGTGCTCCCCGCACAGAGTCAGGGCCGCGCCAAACCCGCCGTGATCGCGCCGACCCATGCGGACGTCGTCTACGGCGCCCATGTACGGAACCGCCTGGATCTGTGGCTGGCCCCCGCGGAGAAGCCGACCCCGCTGCTGATCTGCATCCATGGCGGCGGGTTCGTGGGGGGCGACAAGAAGCTGTACCACAAGAATCGTCGCTTGCTCAAGACCATGCTCGATGCGGGCGTCTCCGTGGCCGCCATCAACTACCGCCTCACCGAAGGGGGCAAGAACCCCTATCCGGCACCGATGCTCGACGGGGCCCGGGCCGTTCAGTTCCTGCGCCTCAACGCCAGGAAGTACAATCTGAACAGTAAGCGGTTCGCGGCGACGGGCGGTTCTGCCGGCGGCATGATGCTCATGTGGCTGGGATTCCATCCCGATCTGGCACAACCGGACCATGCCGATCCCGTGCTGCGGGAATCCTCCCGACTGCAGGTGCTGGCCCCGCAGAACGGTCCGACCAGCGTTCATGTGCCCACCCTTGAGAAGTGGTTCGGGGTGAAGTCCCTGGTTCCGCATCCCGCCTTCCGCCCCCTCTTCGGCCTTGCCGCGACGGGGCCGTTGGCGGTAACCGAGGAGCTGGTGGAGTCCATGTACGATGCATCGCCCATCACCCATCTTACGGCAGACGACCCTCCTGCCTACCTTGCCCACGGACCCGACAAGCCCGTGACCGAGAGCTCCAAGCCCGGCCTCTGGGTGCACCACCCCACCATGGGCAAGGAACTCAAGAAGGCGATGGACGCTCTGGGCCTTGAGTGTCATCTCCAGTACGCGCGGGGACCTCGCGTGAAGGGATACACGTCCCAGATTGGCTTCATCGTCCGCAAACTGACACGGCCCTGAGTGGTCAGCGTGGTTCCAGGCAGCGCCTGAGCATGGGGGCCTGGGGGTAGCCCATGCCGTTGTTGGCCAAGTCGATACGGTAGATTGGGTCCTGGAGGAGCGTCGGGCGGCGATCTCGGGCGGGGATCGTGGTCGTGTAGATGCGTAGCTCATTGCCCTTGGTACTGCGGATGATCTCCTCGCGCCAGTCTCCCAGAATGTCGGCCACGAGGATGGTGCGGGCACAGTCCCGCATCGTCAGGCTCTCGTCGCCTTCCGGGTAGCTGGTGACCGTGTTCTTGCGGATCACCTCGCGCTGCAGATCACCATCCCAGTGGACCGGCCAGGGCTGCAAGCCCCAGTCGAACGCGCCGCCCTTCCCCAGCACCGTGCCATCCGCCGCCCAGAGCCAGGAATGGCTGTCTCCTTCCTTGGACAGTTCGTGGTCCTTGCCATAGCACTCCATGCCCGGATGGCGGGCGTCGATGTCGGCGCATAGCCCTGCCTTGTGGAAGTGCCCGGTCTTGGCGTCGGTTCCCCAGATGAGCGTCCCGGTCTTCGCATCGACGAGGCAGGCCCCGTTCGCGTTGTGCCACTTCTCGTAGATGTAGAAGATCTCCAGCCCTTCGCGACCGGGGAGAATATCCCCCACGTAGTGCCCGTCGGGATGCCCGCCGGGGCTGATGCGTCCCTGACTGGTCCGCTTCAGCGCCCAGAGACCCGTGCCGTTGTCGTCCAACACGATGGACCCGTAGATGATCTCGTCCCGCCCGTCCTGGTCGACATCGGCCGCGTGCAGAAAGTGCGAGCCGGCCCCGTTCCGGGAGCCATCGCCATGGTACCCCTTCGCAGTCTCTTGTGTGCTCGCCCATTCCCACAGCTTCTCGAGCTGCCGGTTACGGTAGCGGTATGCGGCGATCCTGATCAGCCCATAGGTCCCGCGCACGACGACAATGGCGGGTGTCTTGCCATCCAGATAGGCCACCCCCATCAGGTTACGGGAGGCCTGGTTGTACCCGCGATAGCCCTCGCGAGATGGCCAGGGAACGCGGGTCACGACCGCCCCGGTCGTGCCTTCCCAGATAGACAAGTACTCGCGGTCGTCGATCACCCGCCCCTTCTCATCGCGCTTCGGCTGGGCCTTCGGGTCGTTGATTGTCTCGCCGGTCTTCAGCGCCATTTCGGCCTTGCCGTCGCCATCGAAGTCGTAGGCGAGGTGGGGGGAGTACCAGTTGCCCATCTCGATGGCCGGCCCTAGGTCGTTCGTCCAGAGCAGAGCGCCATCGTGGGTCTGGGCATACAACTTGTAGGACCGCGAGTCCCGATGCCAGCCACTGCCGTCGGGCATGAGGTAGGAA
>Ga0307987_1000658_pt1 | contig 20462 bp, 19 predicted proteins | sample EllFjometagen181_FD_203157 | JGI IMG/M metagenome (GOLD analysis project Ga0307987, IMG submission 203157) | Marine microbial communities from Ellis Fjord, Antarctic Ocean - #181 | ecosystem: Environmental > Aquatic > Marine > Unclassified | place: Southern Ocean | collected 2014-10-08
GTTCTGTAGGCAGTCGGGAGCCGACAAATATTTGATATGAACCAGAATGTCCATGGTGTCTATCCTGTTTGATGAGTTTGACACAATAGATGTAGATCGCTCAATGGATAATGATGTGGGGGATCTGGACAAGGTGTTTGCCTTATGAAGACCTTTTTGTCTCATCCAGCACTTCTCGGACTGTCTTTGCTAAATCCGATTTAACAACCGGCTTATAAATAAATGCTTTGATGCCAATTTCTGATACTGTTTCTTCTGAAATTTTATTGCTGTATCCGGTACATAAAATCACAGGAATATCAGCTCTAACTTTCATCAGTTCAATCGCCAATTTATCACCGGTTAAGTTTGGCATTGTCATATCAGAAATGACTAAATCAAATGTTTGAGGTTTCGATTTGAACAACTCCAAGGCTTCAACACTGCTTGTTCTTGCTGTCACAGCATATCCCAGCCGTTCAAGAGCCTTGCGTCCCATTTTGGCAATAGGGGCTTCATCATCGACAAACAGAATGTTTTCATTGCCGAGAGGTAAAGAGTCTTCTTCAAAGTGCGTATGGATGTTTCGTTTCTTAGTGATGGGAAGATAAATAGTAAAACAACTTCCCTTACCTATTGTGCTGTCGACTGCAATTTGTCCGCCATAGTTTTCAACAATACCATGGATAACGGCTAACCCCATTCCTGTTCCTTTACCCACAGTTTTCGTTGTGAAATAGGGCTCAAAAATATTGTGAATGTGCTTTTGGGATATGCCTATGCCTGTGTCAGTTACCTTGATCTTGATGTATTCTCCAGGTCTTAAATCAGGTATCATAGACATTTTATCGATCGTTGTATCATTCATGCTGACTTCAAGGAAACCGCCTTTTTCTTCCATGGCCTGGGCGGCATTGGTGCAAAGATTCATCAATACCTGATGCAGCTGGGTCGATGATCCCATGATAAATGAATCACTCTCTATTTTCTTAGTGATCTGGATGGTTGTTGGAATAGAAGATTTTATGAATCTGAGCACTTCTTTAGCAACATTTTTGACATGAATCGGTTTGACGGCTTCATCAGATTGACGGGCAAAGGTCAGGATCTGTTTAACAAGGTCTTTTGCCCTCAGCCCGGCAATGCAGACTTCCTGTAAATAATCCTCAAGCTCAGTCCCTTTTTCCGCACCATCAAGGGCCAACTCTGTGAATCCGAGAATGGAGGATAGAATATTGTTGAAATCATGGGCGATACCACCGGCAAGGGTGCCAATGGATTCAATTCTCTGGGACTGACGAAGCTGGGTTTCAAGCCTCAGACGATCTGTTGTGTCTTCCACCATTTCAATAACTGCTGTCAGTTCGCCATGAGAATCGAATATGGGTGAGGAGACAATTCGGAAGTTTCGGACACTTCCGGCACAAGGTGTGGAAGTTATTCCTTCATGTACTTTTCCGTCTTGGATCGTTTTAATGGTAGGACAGTAATTGCACATATTTTCCCGCGGTGGGTTATTAAATACTTGGTAACAGGTTGGACGATGCTCGATACTAATTTGGGGATACCATTCTCGCATCTTTTTATTCATTTCGAGTATCTCTAAATTCAAACTGATAAGCGTTACACCAATCCCGATATTATCCACCATGGAATGGAATTTCTGCCTGCTCTCTCGCAATGCATCCTCGACATGCTTGCGATCGGTGATGTCTTGAGCAGCTCCCTGAAGACCTATTGTTTCACCCCTTTCACCAATTACGGCTTCCCCCCTAACCCATATCCACCCACTTTTTTTATCTTCACGCACGGTTTCCAATTCTAACTCATAAGGGAGACCTGTTTCTCTTGTATTGGCCAACGAAGTCGATAATTTTTTCCAACTTTCGGGAGTAAATAATTTCATATGCTCAGTATGAGGTGGAGGAGGAATTGTTGGATCAAATCCATACATTTTGTAAAGTTCCTCCGTCCAAACAACTTGATCAGTTGCTAAATCCAAACGCCAACTGCCTAAATGGGCTATTCGTTGAGACTCTTTAAGGTCGTCCTTGCTTTGTTGTAGCACCTCTAAGTTGTGACGGAGTTTTTCATGGTTTTGGACCAACTCATGCGTTTTTATTTTAACGGTGCGTCTCAGAAACCAGGTAAATCCCATCAGTATCAGGGAGAATAGGCAGAGGGCAAACAATAGCCAGTAAGCCCACAATGGAATTGTATTTTTTGTAAGCCCAGGCTTTATCCACCTGTTGTATGAGCGATGATAAATTGAACCTCTATCTGTTTGATATCTGGAAAAATAGCGGTCCAGTGTAGTCATCATCATCCGTATTTTTTCAAGATCCTTGCCAACGCCAAAATTCCAGCAGAGGAGGGTTTGCGCAAGATTTTTTATTAAGAAATAAACGTTATACACAAGCATTATTATCTACAGTTGAATATTAAACTTACATTACAAGAGTCTTCGTCAAAAAGCAAAAATTAAAAATATATAGTCAGTAGCAAAATTTCGGGATTGATCATAAGATGGGCCACAATACTGGATATAGATTTATAACCATCGCAAACGCCTGTAATGACATAGTTTATTTCTCATTGTTAAAAGCCCGTCACAAGATAGCTGACGTTATGATCAAGTCCAAAATTTCCAATTGAGCGACAGCTTTCAAGAGGGGATAATCGGTGATCCAGCTTCCTCACATTGATCCAGTATCCGGCAGGCCTCTCCACTGGTAATATACCGGCCGATATTATGATCAAGCCCGAAAGTTTTAATTAAAGCTTGCCATTAGTACACATATAAACTATATAGTTCATATATGTACTATTTAGTGTCGCAACCTGATAGTATAAAATACTTGAAAAAAAGGGAAAAATCTCATTGAAAGGTAAGGTCATGTCTGAAGAAAGCATTATAACTGACAAAAAGCTTTTTTATAAACTCAATATTTCCCAACGAATACTGCTGAAGTATGTGGACCGCAATATTACCAACAAACTTGGTGTTCCGGTTATTCAGATTGCAGCGCTATTTTATCTTTTGAAACATGACGGATGCCTGTTTAAAGAGTTAAGCCACCTGTTGTTCCAGAATAAATCAGCAACCACCACCCTGGTGGAGCGTATGGAAAAAAACGGTCTTATTGTGAAAAAAAAATCAGATACAGATGGCCGGGCATCCCACATTTTTTTGACGGACAAAGGACGGGATATAAGCAAAAAGGCCAAGCCACTGGTCGCCGAATATAACAGTGATCTTTTGGAACGGTTTACGGATGATGAGATCGCGGTGATCCATCGTTTTTTAGATACAATTATTGAAGAATATCACTGATTTCACCTTATGAAAAATGGGGGTTGATCATAACGTCGGCCATTTTGTTATGGAATTTTAAAAGTGAGGAATAAGTGATGTTATTACAGGCGTTTGTGATGGTTTTAAATTTATATCCAGTATTGTGGCCCATCTTATGATCAACACGAAAAAAGGAGCAACAACTTATGGCAACATGGCAGAAGACAGGATGTGTCCTTTGTGCACAAAACTGCGGTCTTGAGGTTCAGGTGGAGCAGAATAAGATCATCAAAGTCAGGCCGGATAAGGCCAATCCCAGAAGTCAGGGATATGCCTGTAGAAAAGGGATGAATATTGCCAACCACCAGCACCACGAAGACCGGCTGACTCACCCTTTGAAAAAAACACCTGATGGATTTATAAAAATAACCTGGGAACAGGCTTTTTCAGAGATTGGTGAGCGTCTCAATACAATCATCTCAGATAATGGCCCCAAAAGTTTTGCATATATGGGGGGAGGGGGCCAGGGATGCCATTTTGAAGCCGCCTTTGGCATGTCTCTTTTGAAAAGCCTGGGCTCCAGGTATAATTACAATGCGCTGGCACAAGAGTTGACCGGCTACTTCTGGGCGTGCGGTCGAATGACCGGTCGCCAGAACCGGTTCAGTATACCCGACGAACACCACAGCGACATGATCCTTGGCATTGGCTGGAATGGTATGGTGTCCCATCAAATGCCGAGAGCCCCCATTGTTTTGAAACAATTTTCCAAAGATCCAAATAAACTTCTGGTTATTATTGATCCCCGGAAATCTGAGACCGCAAAAATCGCCAATATCCATATCCCGGTTAAACCCGGAACAGACGCACTCCTTGCCCGGTCAATGATTGCAATTATTCTTAAGGAGGGGCTGGAGGATAAAGCATATATCAAGGAATACGTCACCGGATTTGAAGAGATCAGGCCCTGGTTCATAGATTTTGATGTGAAAGAAGCCCTTGATGTCTGCGAAGTGGAGGAAGCAGAGGTAAGGAAACTGTGCAAGGAGCTTTCCACACGAAAATGGTGTATCCATTTTGATCTGGGTGTATATATGAATCGTCACAGCACCCTTGTCACCTATCTGTATATGGTCCTTGCTGCGGTGTGCGGACGACTGGGGGTGACCGGGGGGAATGTTATTCCCGGAAGTCTTGTACCACTTGGATCTCACACAGATGAACGGGAGTCTAAAACCTGGAGAACCGTCACAACAGGGATACCTGCCTTAAATGGAGCCTTTCCACCCAATGTCATGCCCGAAGAAATTTTATCAGATCATCCAGAGCGGCTCCGGGCAGTGATTGCATCGGCTTCCAATCCCCTGAGGTCCTATGCAGATACCACAGCCTATGAAACGGCATTTGATAAACTGGAACTTCTGGTCACCATTGAACTTGCCATGACGGAGACAGCTGAACGATCTCATTATGTTCTTCCCGCCAAATCCGGCTACGAATCTTGGGATGCAACCTTTTTTAACTGGAATTATCCGGAAGTCTATTTTCAAATGAGGCAGCCAGTGGTGACAGCACAAGGAGATGCAAAGGAGTCAGGAGAAATCATGACAGGCATTGCCCAGGCCGCAGGACTGATTCCCGAAATACCGGACTATCTTAAGGAGGCATCAAAAAAAGACAGGATGTCCTATGCGGCGGCCCTTTTTGCATTTGGATCAAAGAACAAGCAAGCGTTAAAAGTGATGCCCCATGTCCTTTCGACCACACTGGGCCGGGCCATGGATTCCGGAAATAAAGCCGCATTATGGGGGCTTTTGTTGCCTGCAAACCGCAATGTTGTGAAAGCGGCATCACGTATGGGCATCACCAAACCCCGCTGGATCGAAAGGCTGATGGATATAAAGCTTGTAATGAAAGCGCTTACGGGAATGATTCGTTATAGGAGCATTGCGCCAGCGGCTATTCTTACACCGGAAGTCGGTTGGGCGGAAAAAATGTTTAATGAAATCTTAAACCATCCCGAAGGTCTGTGGATTGGAAAAGCAGATTTTGAAAACAAGATGAAAGCAATCCAGACAGATGATGGTAAAATTCATGTTCATATCCCGGAAATGGAAGCGTGGATAAAAGAGATCACCCCGGAAGAAGAGCGCCAGGCTCTTTTCCCCAATCCTGAATTTCCCATGACCTTGAGTGCCGGTCGTCATCTTCCCTATAATGCCAATACCTTAATGAGAAAACCCGATTGGAATAGGGGGAAGCGGGCATGTACCCTTGCAATGAACCCTGGGGACGCGAGCCGTTTGGAGATGAGCGATGGTGAAATCGTAAAACTTTCCACAGAAGCCGCAAGTGTTAAAATAGAACTTGAGATTACAACCGAAACGCGAAAAGGGCAGGTGTTGGTACCCCATGGGTTTGGTCTTAAATATAAGGGGGTGGAATATGGGGTCAATGTGAACCGATTGACGAAAAGCAACCATAGAGATCGATTTGCGGGAACCCCCTTTCACCGGTATGTGCTCTGCCGAGTTGAAAAAAATTAACCTAATTCATTTGTAATTATTTAAGCCCAGCCCTTTGGGTTGGGTTAGGGACTTCATCATAATAAAACTACCCACTATTGCATGCAGCACTCTGGAGAGTTGGTATGAAGCCGATTGATGTTGGGTATATTATTTTCCATGAACTCCCTTATGACTTTCGGCGCTTTTTTCTGAAGACATTTCATTAAATCTTTGTTCCAGAAAATTATAATACTGGATACCAAACTCTAAAGTCTTCATTTTCCAAGGCTCTATTTCGCGGGAAGAGAATCGGTCTTTGATGGCCTGCAGGGTTTGAACATGTTCACTGAGATCGCCGACATATCCTTTTAGTTGGGACGTTATCTTTTCATCTTCAAGATGATCAAAAAAGAAAACCTTTAGCAGAGCCTCATCCCGGATGCGTCCTACGTCGGGCTTAATCTCCAGCCAATCCAGAAACTTCTTTTTTCCCTCATCCGTCAAGGTGTATAGCTTGTTGAGCTTTCCGTTTTTGATCTCTTCGCTGACTCGGACACAGCCTTCCTTTTCCAATTTTTTGAATTTCGGATAAATGCTGCTGAATCCGGTGTTAAAAAAATAGTGGGTGCTGTTCTCCATGTATTTTTTAATCTCATACCCGGTTTTCTCACCATCCATGAGAAATCCCATCAGCATCATCTCAATCATATTAACCTCAAAATTTAAATTTTTCCCTCACACATTTCCACCCAGCACCCCATATTCGTCCATTTGGGCCTGCTCACATAGCATTAGTATGCTACGCAGGCCCAAATAAACGAATATGGGGCACTGGCAAAAGGCGGTTCTATTATTGCATTTTAATGGGAATCAAAGAGGTTCCCCTTCTCTCTGCGGTCATGGACATGAGCTCTTGCCCACTGGCCGGAGGCGGCACCTGGAGTTCTTTGGGTTTCTCTTCTAATTGTATTGCCTCCACAGGACAAGTGGTGACACAGAGGCCGCACCCAATGCATCTTGCAGCATGGATTTTTGCGGTATCATCGACTTCAATTGCGTTCATCTGGCACCGCTCCAGACAGGCTTCGCATCCGATGCACTTTTCCGGGTCGATTACAGCCCAGTAGCGGTTATGGACCAGTTCGCCAGGGTTGGGCAGAAGATTCAGGGCTCTGAGTACGCCGCAGCAGTCTCCGCAGCAATTGCACATGCCCCCCGGGTTCACCATGTTGGCCGGTTGATTCACCAACCCCGCTTCCTCACATTGATCCAGTATCTGGCAGGCCTCTTCTTTGGTGATATACCGGCCCATCTTGTTTTCAACGTAATACTCTGCGTGGGAGCCGAACATCAGACAAACTTCTTTTGGTTTATCACATCCCTTGTCGAGAAGCGTCTGCTGGGTCCGGCAGATGCACTTCGCCACTGCAATTTTATCTTTTCCGTTGACTATGGCCTTGGCATCCTCGTAGGCAGCCACTTTATTGACAATATCCACGGATTTTCCCACCGGAATTGTTCTCAGTGGCGGTATGTTTTCACCCATGCCCGAGAGAAACGTCTCTTCCATGTAGGTGTTGGTCAGCTCTGCCAATTCTTTATCCATACTCCCGAGCTGGAACTCGTATGAGCCGATGACAAAGGGAGTTGCGGAGTACCGTTTATTACCGTTCTTGACGTGGCGAAATAGGAGGCCTCTTTTTGCCATGCTTTCCAGCTTCTCAGCCATCTCTTCCGGTGATCGATTCGTCCTCGCAGCAAAATCATCAGGGCCTTCCAGGAGCAAGGAAAGATCCAGGTATAGTTCTGCATCTTCTTCGGTGAAGAGCTTCTCAAGAATTTTTAATTCCACCCCGGACTTGCTGGCCGGAAATCCGGTTGAATACTGATCCATCTGCTCACGAAGTTGATGAAATATTTTAGCTGCCATACTCTCTCCTTAATCTGTTCTGTTTTTATGTAAATAAGCAAAAACGGCATTTAGCATTTCGTTTTTTCTGCATGATTTCTAATGGTACATTGGGCAATGGTAATTAATTTTGATAACAGTTATGACACTCCCTAAGTCATGCTGAATATATATCAATGTGATATATGACTGTCTGCCTATACCTATCCATACCCCTTATGTCAACCTTTTTATGCTCAATGCATCAGTCCTTGCCGTTTCTATCCCAGGTGATTGCCCTGGCAGAAGATGACAAGCCTGTGGCAGAGTTTTTTTTACTGTGATATGTTCTTTCCCAATGGATTAATGTTGAATTTAAAATGATTATCAATAAGGAGAAAGACAGCAAATGTCAGATATCACCCCAGCATATGGATGGAACGCTTCAATGGAGATTTCCCTCTACGATAAGATCCGACAGGATATGAAGCGTGCCATGATCAATAAAGAGACAGCAGTCCGGGATACCATGCGCCTTATCATGGGTTCCTTTCCCAATCTCACCGTTTCCATGACCCTGGAGAGCGGGAAAAAGACCACCCGGGTGAAAAAGCCTGAGGAGATCACCAATGATGAAATTGTGGACATCATCCGGAAATTTGCCAAATCCGAAAAGACGGTGCTTGAGATCAAAAAAGAGGCCACCTCGGATTATCTGGAGTTGTTAAACACCTATCTGCCCCAGATGGCAGCCCCCGCTGAAATTAAGCAATGGATACAGGACAACGTTGATCTTTCCGAGTTCAAAAGCCCCATGCAGGCCATGGGATCTGTCATGAAGCATTTTGGAAAACAGGCCGACGGGAATCAGGTCAAAGCGGTTCTCAAGGATATGGAAAATTCCTGATTTTGTATATTGACTTTATCTTAAAAATACGTTCAAGTATTTCAGGATAGGGCGATTTCTTAATTATTAATGTTAATGAGTATTATAAGGAGAAGAGATGAAAAAAACATTTTTTACTGTTACGCTGATTATCATGTTTCTGATGACGGGGTTGGTTCAGGTGTCAGCTGAAACCCTTGAATTGCTTACCTGGAAAGGGTATGCCCCCAAGGTTCTGGTGGAGAAATTTGAAAAAGAAACCGGTATCACTGTCAAGGCCACCTTTACCAATAATGAAGAGATGATTGCCAAGCTACGGGCCACGCGGGGGGCAGGGTTTGACCTTGCCCAGCCCAGCCAGGACCGAATCTCATCGGTGCAGGCAAAGTTCAAGATCTATCAGCCCTTGGATTATTCAAAAATTGACAGTGCCCAGATCATTCCTTCCATGCTCAATGCTGTGAAAAAAAATACCCTGGTGGACGGCAAAAGCCATGCAGTTCCCTTCTGTTGGGGAACTTCCGGCATGATTGTCAATAAAAAATATGCTCCCCAGGCCACGGATTACAATGCCCTTTTCGACAAACAATACGCTGGCAGGGTCAGTTACCGTTTGAAACGGCCCACCTTGATTGCCACAGCCTTTTCCATTGGGGATGATCCCTTTGCAAAATATGGTGACGTTGCTGCATATAAGGCATTGATGAACCAGGTGCAGGACAAACTGGTGGCAGCCAAACCCCTTGTGAAAAATTACTGGGCAAACGGGGATGCTTTGCTCCAATCCATGAGATCAGAAGAGGTGTATGTTGCCATGGCATGGGACAACGGCGGATGGAAACTTCACCAGGAAAATCCGGACATTGATTTTGTAGCCCCTGCCAGCGGTGCCCTGGGGTGGATTGACACCTTTGCCATTCCTGCCAAAGCGAAAAACCTGGACGCCGCCTACAAATGGATCAACTTCATGTTGAAAGCTGAAAATGCGGCTATCTTCACCAACATTGAAAAATGCGCCACTGCCTCAGATGGGGCCATCAAGCTCACCGATGCCGCTGTGCGGGATAATTTTGAGCGTTGTTTCCCCCAGAAGGACATTGACAACATCAATTGGTACCCCCCGGTACCGGCTAAACTGGAATCCATTGAGGGGATGATACTTGACAAGGTAAAGGCTTCCAATTAAGGAATGAGTCCGAAATAATTTTTTTATTTCGGAGGCGGGGACAGATTTTAAAATCTGTCCCCTATAAGCGATAAATAATTTGCCCATTTCAGAACACACTGCCGTTAAAGGGAAGTGTGTCTCCAATTTTTAAATGGGTATGTTATTTCAGACTCATTCCTAAACGGTGAATCATTAGTGCAACACCATTATGCCTGGGCAAAAGTTGTTAATTCGTGAACTTGTTCTCATGGTTTTATTCGGGTCACAGGATCGCAATTCAAAGGTGGGGACAGGGTTGAAACCGTTATGCACATAGATCTTTCAGTACAAAATATTACAAAAAAATTTGAAGACTTCACCGCCGTGGATTCCGTCTCCTTTGAGGTTGAGCAGGGACGTTTTTTCTCCATACTGGGGCCCTCTGGATGTGGTAAAACAACGCTATTGCGCATGATCGCCGGATTTACAGAACCCACCCAGGGCATTATTGCCATCCGGGGGAACAACATGCAGGGCATCACCCCCAATAAACGGCCGGTGAACCTTATCTTCCAGCACCTGGCCCTTTTCCCCATGATGAATGTGGCCCAAAACATTGCCTTTGGGCTGCAACGACAGGGCTGTGGCAAGGCCGAGATCCAAAAAAAAATAAATACCATCCTGGATCGGGTGGATCTTCCGGGATTCCAGGATAAAAAAATAGACCAACTGTCCGGGGGCCAGAAGCAACGGGTGGCCATTGCAAGATGTCTGGTGCTGGAACCCACGGTACTACTTTTGGACGAACCCCTGGGTGCCCTAGATTTAAAGCTCCGGGATCAGATGAAGGTGGAGCTTAAAAAACTCCAGGCCAAGGTGGGTACCACCTTTGTTTACATTACCCATGATCAGTCCGAAGCCCTTGTGATGTCCGATTATGTGGCTGTTATGAACAAGGGCAAATTTGAGCAGGTGGATACCCCCCAGAATCTCTACAACCATCCAGCCACCCCCTTTACCGCACAGTTTGTGGGGGATAACAATGCCTGGTCCGCCAGGATCACTCAGATGTCAGACACCCGGGCCAGTCTGGTGACCCCCGATGGCAACACCTTTACTGTCAATACCGATGATCCCTCTTTTTCCGTGGATGACAAGGTGGATCTTTTTCTAAGACCCGAGGCCATGGTGATCCAGCCGGATCCGTCCATGGATAAGCTGAATCGCTTTGAAATCATTGTCAAGGCCATCCTCTTTGACGGGGCCAACAGCCGTCTTCTGGCTACCCCCATAAATTCAGCGAAAGAACTCATCATCGGGCTTCCCCAAAACCGGCAGTTTGACCATGTGCGACCTTTGGATAAACTTGAAATCGGATGGCACGAAGCCTCGGGCATCTGTTTTCCAAAAGATGAGGCACCGTTATGAAGAATCAAAGCCGGTGGTATCTGTTCTTTTTCATTACCCCCATTTTGCTCTGGCTTTTTCTACTCATTGTGCTCCCTCACATTGATCTTCTGATCATGTCTTTCCGGATGGAGGACGATGCTGGAGACATGGTGTGGAGTCTTGGCAATTATTTGACTTTTTTCACCGAGCCCATTTACTGGGCCACCTTTGCTCGAACGGCACTTTACTCCATCCTGGTGACGGTGCTGACCTTTGTCATTGCCCTACCAATATCCTTTTACATCACCCATGTGGTCTCCCCGAAATTTTCCGGATTTCTCATGCTGTTATTGCTTTTACCCTTCTGGGTCAGTGAGCTTGTAAGGGTCTATGGCTGGATGATTTTATTAAGAGAGAGCGGGGTGATCAACCATTTTCTGGTGCAACTGGGGATCTTGAATAAACCTGTGGAGATGCTGTACAACGATGCCACCATGATTCTTGGGTTGGTTTACACCTCCATGCTTTTCATGGTGGTACCCCTGATATCTGTTTTGGAAAGCCTTGACAAGGCCCTTATTGAGGCGGCCTTTGATCTGGGGGCCAACATGTGGGTCGTTCTTGTGAGAATCATCATTCCCCATGCCATGCCCGGTATTGTTTCCGGCTCCATTGTGGTGTTCATGCTCACCCTTGGCAATTATCTCACCCCCAATCTCATGGGGGGAAAGAACTCCCTCTGGTTCACCGAACAGATCTATAACCAGTTCATTGCAAGTTTTAACTGGAACCAGGGAAGCGCCTTTGGGTTTCTGCTTCTGCTCCTCTCCTCCCTGATCATCTGGGTGGGTTTAAAACTTTCGGGCCAGACCCTGAGCAAGGCGGTAAAATGATACGAACCCTTCCCAATTCAAAGACCTATTCCTTTACTTTTACCCTTTATGTGGTGCTGTATTTTGTTTTTCTTTTTGCCCCCCTTGCCGTGACCTCCATTCTGGCTTTTAATGACTCACAGTTTCCGGCGTTGCCCTGGAACGGGTTTTCCCTGGACTGGTTTTTTGCTGACACCCCCTCCCGGGTGGGTATTTTCCATGACAGTATGAACCTTGACAGTATCTGGGTCAGTGCCCAGACTGCCTTTTTTGTTGCCATCCTGGCCACGGCTGTGGGCACCTTGGGGGCTTTTTTGTTTGAGCAGGAAGACTTTAAATTTAAACAGTTCCTGTATTTTCTCATGCTGCTGCCCCTGGTGATTCCCGGAGTGATCCTTGGTATCTCCATTCTTCTTTTTTCCAATACATTGGGAATGTTTTTTGAATCGTCCTTTAATCTGGATGTGGGGCTATTCCGGCCGGGGTTCTGGCTGGTGGTGCTGGGGCAATTTTCCTTTATCACCACCTTTGTTGTTCTTGTGGTGTCGGCCCGGCTGAAAAAGTTTGACAGGACCTTGGAAGAGGCGGCGTTAAACCTTGGGGCCACCCGGCTGGAGGTGATTTGGTTCATCACCTTGAAGTTTCTGCGTCCGGCCATTGGGGGGGCAGGGGCCGTGGCTTTTCTCATGTCCTTTGAAAATTTCAACACCACGCTATTTCTGGTGGGTTCCCAGCCCACACTGCCCATCAATCTTTATCTCCAGGTGCGGGACGGCAGCACCCCGGTGATCAATGCGGTCTCTTTTCTTTTGATCCTTGGCACCTCACTTCTGGCCGTTGTGAATCTTTATTTGAGCAACAAACAATCCCCGAGCAAAGACTAAGGGGCTTGCAAGGCAACTTGTCAGGTTTTAATGTGCAGATTCGTCCTAATCCAAGCAAAATGGTTATTCATACACTGGGGTCCACCATAGTACACCATTTTCATATCGAGTGTATGTTGTAACAGATTTTTTACCCATTTTCACTACAACATCTCTTATTGAAAATTATAATTTGCTCTTTGCTTTTTTAATGTTTACCGGTGATGGGGACACCGGATGCCCCAAAAGCAGACGATTTTTTGGAGTGATGGTATCGGGGATTTTTGCGGTGAAGATTTCATACCCCCGGGACTGAAGATTCATGGCCCGCACAGCATCCACGGCCAGGGTGGATTCCATCCAGTTGTCGAGGTTACCCGTGGGGCAGGTTTTGAGATTATGGCAGCAGGGCAGCACTGCCAATCGGGCATTTCCTTTAACGGCCTTGTCAATCACCAGATCAGTTAATACTCCGCAGGCATGGGCAGACACCACTACATCATCGGGAAAAATGGTTACCTCCTCAATGTCCATCTCCTTAAAATGGATCTTTTCTCCAAGCCGGGGCCAGTCGGTCACCAGGGTCTGTGAGAGTTTTTGGGCATTGGCTGGCAGTTTTCTGTCAATGCACAGGGCATGATCCGATGTCTTATCAAGGATGAGCATGATGTGGGCCAGCAACCCATGGCCACAGGCAAGATCCACCACACGGCCCCCCTTGTACCTGCGCCGCACCCGTCTGGCGGTTTCCCAGGCCTCATACAACTCTTTACGGGGGAGGGTCCCGGCCCGGCACACGCTTCTTGCGATTTTGTCAAACAGGGTGTCTTTGTCAAACAGGGATTGATGTTGGGGCATCAGGCGGTTCTTGCTTGATTGTTTCATTTGTCGGAATTGCCTTGATTTGCGTTGGTGATTATCTCCTTTACCCGGCCCACCACTCCGGATTCCAGCCGCACCTTGATGCCGTGGGGGTGGGTACTTGAATTGGTCAGTAGATCTTTGACAATTCCCTGGGTTAACTGCCCGGTGCGCTGGTGTTCTTTTTTTACGACCTTTACAGTCATGCCTTTGCGGATATTTGCTCTTTTTTGTCCACTCATTTTATTTGGTTCCATTTTTTTATTTTTATTTTTGATTCGATAATTCAATTTTTGATTCTGGAGAGGGTGTTGACTTTTTCCGGACAGCTTTTGTGATCAGTGCCTTTTTGCAAGCCCATGAAGGGTTTCAAAAATAGCCATGGGCTCCATGCTATTCTTTTTTGCAATTTCTTTGATGGTCTGTTCTGCTGTTGCATGGAGGCTTTTTTCTTTCAATTCTTGGAGAATGGTGGGAATCACCAGGTGATACTTGCTGCAAACAGCACCGAGGGTCATATTTCCAAATCCTGGGGGAGGGGAGTCAGGGAAGGAGGTTCTGGCATCTGTTTCTTCGAGTTTCAGGGCGGGTTTGATAATTTCATACACCTGCATGGGGGTCATGTTGTTGTCACCGGCAATGGTAGCAAGGGTTTTTTCTGGGCCTGCCACTGCCACACCGGCATCCTTTAACAATTGTATGCTTTTGTCCAAATCCAGATCCTGTTTTTTGGAAAACAGTTTTAAAGAGGAGAGTTCCGCATGGCCATAGGGGGGCTCACCATACTTCACTGCGCCCCTGTCCTTGATGGCTTCACCCATGGAAAGAAAGGCGTTCATGGGGGGAATTTCATAATAGGTGCCAATGGCCGTAAAAAGGGTGATGGCCAGGGCCACATTAAATGAAGGGGTAAACACCTTCATTTCCTTTGCCTTGTTTTTGAGATAGGCTGTGATGGGTTTCCAATTGTAGTAAATGTGCAGCAAACCGGCGATGAGCATGAGAACGCCCAAGTTAATGTGCAAATCTCCCCACTGGGTCTTGGATAAGCCAAAGAGGTGCCAATCGGCCCAGTAGGCCACTCTTCCCTGGGGAACGATGTACAAAATAACTGAGGTGAAGATCAGCATAACAAATGTTATAAGCAGGGTTAATGAGGTGATTTTTTTAATTGTCATAAGGTCTCCAAAATTTCAGGGATTATTTTAGATAAGTACCATCTGGCAGGTATCATGCCCTATCTTGACATAGAACCCAACATTTTTTAATGACCACCGTCAAGCAGATTGCTTTTTTTTATAAATATGGTTTATAAAATTTATTCAAAAAAATGTTTGACAACTTTATACTTTTTGTAGTTAGATACTCATCATGACTGTTATTTAATTCATAAAACAAGTCGCGGTCAACGAAAATGGAGAAATTTAGCGACTATTAAAGCAATTAAGTTTTTGTAACTCTTTTTCAACTTTTCGTTTTACAATTTTCAGTACAATATCTTTGTTTAGTGGGGTCTTTCCCCCACAAGAATCAGTACCGTTATACCCATATTTAAGAATACTGTAGCGTATTTCGTCCTTGATTATCATTATTACATTTTGCGGGGTGATATACATTAAGGATGTCGAATTTTTTCATATATTTTGTCCTGATTGAGTGCTCAGTCTTTTTAGATCAAATGTTCCATTGGTGTGCATAATTAAAACGTGTTGATGTACAAAACAGGCATGGAAAGACCAATTTTCCTGCCTGAAGTACATCAACACACTTCACAAGTTAACGGATTAATAAGGAAAAAAAATGAGTAATCTTTACGACGATGCTTACCAACAATCAATTAGTAATCCTGACGAATTCTGGGGTAAAGCTGCGGAAGATATCCATTGGTACAAAAAATGGGACAAGGTCCTCGATGACAGTGATAAACCCATGTATCGATGGTTTACAGGCGGCGAGATGAATACCTGTTATAACGCCCTTGATCTCCATGTTGAAAGAGGCAGAGGCGATAAGCTTGCAATCATCTATGACAGTCCGGTAACAAACACCATTAAAAAATACACCTACAGTGAGTTAAGAGATGAAGTTGCCAAATTTGCTGGTATTCTTGCAGCCCAGGGTGTCGTCAAGGGCGATCGGGTCATCATCTACATGCCCATGATTCCTGAATCTGCCATTGCAATGCTTGCCTGTGCAAGAATCGGAGCCATCCATTCTGTTGTGTTTGGGGGCTTTGCCGCCAACGAACTGGCCACCCGTATTGAAGATGCCAAACCAAAGGTCATTATATCCGCTTCCTGCGGCATTGAAGTCGCCAAGGTGATAAAATATAAACCCCTGCTGGATAAGGCCATTGAGTTGTCTTCTTCCAAGCCTGCCAAATGTATCGTTTATCAGCGTCCACAAGAAATCGCCTCCATGATTGACGGACGGGATATTGATTGGGAAGCTGCCATGAAGGATGCACAGCCCGTTGACTGTGTCCCCGTGGCTGCCACGGATCCGCTGTATATTCTTTATACTTCCGGCACCACCGGCCAGCCCAAGGGCGTTGTCCGGGACAATGGCGGTCATGCCGTGGCATTGAAGTGGAGTATGAAGGCCATTTATGACATTGATGAAGATGATGTCTGGTGGGCAGCCTCTGATGTTGGCTGGGTTGTGGGTCATTCTTACATTGTGTATGCCCCTCTTTTAAAAGGCTGTACAACGGTTTTCTTTGAAGGCAAACCCGTGGGCACCCCCGATGCCGGTGTATTCTGGAGGGTAATTTCAGAGCATAACGTTAAATGCATGTTCACAGCACCCACCGCTTACCGTGCTATCAAGCGTGAAGACTCGGAAGGAAAATTGATCAAGGATTATGATCTATCCTGCTTTAAAATTTTATTCCTGGCCGGGGAGCGCTCTGATTCAGATACTATCCAATGGTCTGAAAAACATTTAGATGTACCGGTTATTGACCATTGGTGGCAGACGGAAACAGGGTGGGCCATTGCCTCCAACTGTATGGGACTTCATCATTTTCCTGTTAAATACGGTTCCCCCACCAAGGGCGTGCCGGGTTGGGATGTGCAGGTTGTGGATGAGTCTTGTAAACCGGTGCCAGCAGGAGATATTGGTGCGCTTGTGGTTAAACTTCCCCTGCCTCCCGGGACTCTACCCACACTCTGGGAGAATGATGCACGGTATGTTGAAGCCTATCTTGAGGAATTTCCCGGATATTATAAAACAGCAGATGCTGGCGTGATTGATGAAGACGGTTATATCTATGTAATGTCCAGAACAGATGACATTATTAATGTGGCGGGTCACCGTCTGTCCACGGGTGCCATGGAAGAGGTCCTGTCAGATCATCCGGATGTGGCTGAATGTGCTGTTTTGGGCGTCGCTGACAATCTTAAAGGGCAGGTACCGGTGGGCTTTCTGGTGCTGAATGCGGGCGTGCAAAAAGATGAGGCTGAGATTGTTAAAGATGTTGTAAAGATGGTGCGCGATCGCATTGGGCCTGTGGCTGCTTTTAAAATCGCCACCGTTGTTAAACGGCTTCCCAAAACGCGTTCCGGTAAAATTTTGAGGGGTACCATTCAGAAAATCGCAGACCAGAAAGAGTACAAAGTGCCAGCGACCATTGATGATCCTTCAATCCTGGTTGAAATGGAAAAATCTTTGATTAAGATCGGTTTGGGTAAGGGCAGGAAGTAGATTAATTGCTTTGTTTTATTTCCTAAATATTTAACCCATTCGGGCACCGCACAACATGTTGTGGCCAATGCCCGAATGGGTTTAAATTTCAATTTTTGTGTTGTGATATTTGTATGGGTATGAATGAAAATAAGTCCTTCCTTGACAAGAGATCCCTGCTTATTTAGTCTTGTGTATTTAATTATAATTTGTAACGGAATCTAAGGGAATTATTCAAACTATCATGACCGATCAGACAACATGCATTCCCTGGCAGAGTAAAAAAGAATGGCAGGCGTTAACCCCCTCTTTTGATACCATCAAAAAAGTTCACCATAAAGCCCTTGATCCTCTGTATCAACGTGCAGAGGCCATCCGGCAATCATTTGAAAGTCTTTCCCAACCCATGGATGATCTGTGCACCGCCACCTGCATCAACTGCCAGGATATCTGCTGCAAAAAAGCCACCATCTGGTTTGATTTTAAGGATCTTCTTTACCTTTATTTTGCCTTTGACAGACTTCCCGATGCCCAAATTCTCAAAAATAAAGACCACACTGACGACCACTTCCATTGTGGCCATTTTTCAGCCACCGGTTGTCTTTTGTCCCGCCTGGAGCGGCCCTTTGTGTGCACCTGGTATCTTTGCCCTGATCAGAAACGCATGCTCATGTCAAAGAATGATGTCAACAACGAAGTTGTGGAAACAATTTCCCATATTAAAAAGATGAGAAATGAGATGGAAAGTGAGTTCTGTGAGATATCTGCAGGAACAAGGAAATAGCCGGATAACAAATAGAAGAAGAAACCTTCTAATTAAATGTTTTCCATTTTGAATATCCCTAAAAAACATGACATGTAAGTGCCAATAAGCAGTTGTGACAAACGCCTTTCTTAAGGCTTCTTTTTACGTGAAAGTAAATTATATAGGCCGATTCTAAAACCAAGTACGTCATTATTTTCTCAGGCCCCTTACATACCAAGGCTGGAAAAGGCCAGAGATATACAAAATTAGGACTTTCACCCATCCAGCAAAATAAAAGGTTTACCGGATCGGGGATGCCGATCCACAATCACCGGTGTTTTATACACCGTTTCAATGCATTCTTTGGTAATGACGATTTCCGGAGAACCCGTGCAGAATACCTCCCCCGCCTTACCATTTAACAGAATCAACCGATGGGCATACTCACTGGCCAGATTCAAATCATGGAGCACCATAATCACTGACAGGCCAAACTGCTGGTTCAGCCGTCTGATCTGGTTTAAAATCACCGCCTGGTGGGTGATGTCCAGATGGGAAGTCGGTTCATCCAGCAGCAACAGGTCCGGCTCCTGCACCAGGGCTCTGGCAATGGCTGCCAGCTGTTGCTGCCCACCGCTGATGGCATCCATGGATTTTTCTGCAAGATGCTCGATACCAAGCAGGGCCAGGGTCTCTTTAATTTTGTCAACGTCTGCCCGACTTTCAAAAAACTGGTAGCGTTTAAAATAGGGCAACCGCCCCATGAGCACATAGGCCGATACCGTCATGGGGGGCATATCAATGGTCTGGGAGACCCGGGCCACGGTCCTTGCAATGTTGGCGCGCGAAAGACGGCGGATCTCTTCTCCTTTGATAAAAATATTGCCTTCTCGAGGTTTGAGAACACCGCACAGGGTTTTTAAAAGGGTGGTTTTCCCCGATCCATTGGGGCCGATGATGCTGATGATCTCCCCCTCTTGTGCCTCAAAACAGATATCTTTGAGCACCGGGGTTTTCCCATATCCGCAGTAAAGATGGTCCGTCTTTAAAATGGCTGCCTGCTCACTCATAATGTAACTCGCTTTCTGGTCAGTACATAAATAAACACCACCCCGCCGATGATGCCGGTAATTACCCCCACTGGCAGCTCCAGGGGAGAGATGATGGTGCGGGCAACGACGTCACACAGGGTGAGAAAAGAAGCCCCGGCCAGAAAAGACCCCAACAGCAGAATCCGATGGTCCGACCCCACGGTCATGCGCATGAAATGGGGTACGATGAGCCCCGCAAACATGATTATCCCCCCCACAGAAACGCTAAGCCCGGTGAGAATGGAGGCGGTGACAAACAGCACCTTTTTGGAGCGTTCAATGTTAATCCCCAGATTCATGGCCTCCTCTTCACCCAGGGCAAGCGCATTTAAATCCAGACAGAAAAAAAGTGAGATGATAAGGCCCCCAAGTGACCCGGCGCAACAAATTTTGATCAGTGTCAGGTTGGTTTCATCCAGAGATCCCATGATCCAGAACACAATGGTCTGTAGTTCATCACTTTTGGAAACGGCCATGAGCAGCATCACAAGGGAAGAGCAGACAAAGCTGATCATCACCCCGGTGAGCAGCATGGTATCGGTCTTGACCATGCCGGTTTTGATGCTGATGAGGTATACCATGGTGATCACGGCCAGTGCCCCGAAAAATCCCGACAATGGATAGGCAATGATGCCGATGATCAGATGCCATTTAAAAAGGATGTTGAGACACACCCCAAGGGATGCCCCACCGGAGATACCAAGGGTGTAGGGTTCCACCAGAGGATTTCTAAAAAGCCCCTGTAAAATAGCCCCGGCAAGGCTCAAGGCCCCCCCTGTGGCAATGCCCAGAAAGATGCGGGGCATGCGGATTTTAAACAGAATATTGTAATCAGTGGTTCCCCGTCCATGGAAAATAATGCCGGGAATGTCCGTCATGGCAATACCAGCACTGCCCATGCACAGGGCCAGGGCGCAAACCAGGAAAAGCAGCACCAGCAAAAATACAAGTACCCAGGCCCAGGTGATGAAGCGGGAGCGTCCCATATTATCCCTTGATATCCAGTGATGGGTGTAACAGCCGGGTGATTTCTCTGACACCCCTGGCAAAGATCAGGGGGGTGGGGCTGCAAATGATTTCTGAATCCAGGAGATGAATGGCATTGTGTTGAACGGCCTTCATGGTGCTAAAGACCATCCACTGCTGTTTCTCCGTGATACCGGCGGATTTGCTGGAACCCATGGTGGAGATGAGAATGATATCTGGGTTTTGTTTGACCACCTTTTCCCGGCTGTACACCCCGGAGTTTTCATGG
>Ga0307987_1000659_pt1 | contig 20457 bp, 14 predicted proteins | sample EllFjometagen181_FD_203157 | JGI IMG/M metagenome (GOLD analysis project Ga0307987, IMG submission 203157) | Marine microbial communities from Ellis Fjord, Antarctic Ocean - #181 | ecosystem: Environmental > Aquatic > Marine > Unclassified | place: Southern Ocean | collected 2014-10-08
AGGGAGAGCTGGTCGCCGGTGTTGTTCAGGGCCAGGCTCATACCTTCGATGTCGGGGGCCAACCCGTAGAGGGCCTGGAAGCCGCCAGCGTCCTTGGCGATGGAGAGGTAGTCGCCGGCTAGGACGAAGTAGCCGCTGGGGATGGACCAGCTACCGGCGCCGTCGGCCAGGGACCAGCCGTCCAGGGAGAGGTCGGCGCCGGTGGGGTTGTACAGGTCCACGAACTCCTCGAGGGCGTCTTCACCCGGGGTATCGTAGGCCACCTGCGCGATGACCAGGCTGGCCGGTCCCACGGCGCAGTCGCTGTCCGCCGTGTCGGTGTCGCCGTCGCAGTCGTCGTCGTCGCCGTTGTCGCAGAGCTCGGTCACGGGCCCGACCGCGCCCACGCAAGCGCCCCAGGCGCCTCCACCACAGGTCTCTATGCCGTACTCGCACAGGCCGACATCCGTGGTGCCGCAGCTGCGGGTCTCTCCCTCGCTACAGAGCGCCATGTCGTTGATGCTGTAGCTCGAACCGTCGGAGATGAAGCTGAGCTGGCCGTCGAGGTCAGTACGCCAGGCGGTGGCGCCGACGTCGGTAAGGCGGGCGAGCGTCTCGGTGTCGGGGTGGCCGTAGGCGTTGGAGGCGCCGACCGAGATCAGGGCGTCGGTCGGCAGGGCCAGCGCCAGGAAGTCGGCGCTGGAGGCGCTGTCGGAGCCGTGGTGGTGCACCTTGTAGACATCGATCAGGCCGGGATCGAAGCCAGATTCGCAGCCGGACTCGCAGTCGCCTCCCAGCAGGATGCCAGTGGAGCCGTAGTCCAGCCGCAGGACCACCGATCGGTTGTTCTCGAGGGAGGCGCTGCTGTCCGCCGACAGCACCTGGGCCGTCATGGAGGGACCCATGTCCAGGTACTCACCCGCCGCGACCGCGGTGCGCCGCGTGCCCGCCGCGCTGTCGTACTCGTCGTACTGCATGGTGGTATAGCTGCCGCCGTGGTCGAAGCAGGCCACCACCTCGGGGTGGTCGCCCAGTACCAAGTCCATGGCCCCGACATGGTCGGCGTGGAAGTGGCTGACCAGCGTGTAGTCGATCTCGCTGATACCCAGCGCGCCCAGAGCCGCGGCGACAGAGACCTGCTGGCCGGACTCGCCCGCGTCCACCAGGGTGACGAAGCCGTCGGGGGAGACAACCAGGATGGCATCGCCCTGCCCCACGTCGAGCACATGGACCTCGAGCGCACCGGTCCCGGCGGAAGGGCAGGCGCAGTGGTCGGAGCAGGCGTCCGGGCAGGCGGTGTCGGCCGCTCCGTCACACTCCTCGTATCCCTCGACCACACCGTCGCCGCAGCTGGCTACGCCGCTGGTGCAACCCGAGGTGTCGAAGGTGCAGTCGCTGGCGCAGGCCAGTGCGCCACCGGCGTAGCCCAGGCTGACGCAGTCCTGCCCGGCGACATCGCCGCCGTCGCACTGCTCTCCGCCCTTGACGTTGCCGTCGCCACAGAAGGGCTTGGCCGCATGGGCGGGGAGGGACTGCAGGAGGGGAAGTACCAGGAAGGCGAAGGCGAATCGCATGGGAGACCTCGAATATAAAGAGCGGATACATGTCGATAGCAGCATCGAAGGCTTCCCGCACTCGCTCACGCTCGGAGTGACCCCGGTCTGACCCGCGATGCCACCCTGGGTCGTACGCCGCCTGGTGTCCGGCGCCAGATCGTCGTCGCTGTCGGAGTCCAGGGGATCCGTGCCCAGGGACGAGTCCTGCATGGACGGCGGGGGACGGAAGCTCGGTGCTCCCAGTTCCGGCCGCGAGCATCCACCCAGAAAGTTCGAACGTCATCCCCACCTCACAGCGAGCCAGTTCTCATCCTTCTGTTGAGCTCCGGGTCAAGATGCGGCCCGTGAGGTCCAACAGGCCCAGGACGAACACGGATCCAACAGATTCCAGTACATCGTGACCACCCCCACCACCGACGACGCGGCAGGTCGGACATTCTCCCGCAGTGGCTGGACATGCTCGACATCCATCGGATCCCCATCCTGACGGTGGGGGGGCCCCTGTCATCGTTGCGGCGACCCTGTTCAGCGATGGAGCCGGAGGCGCCCGCCGCCCATCAGGCGGCGAAGATGGGGGGGAGGGCCCGTGTCAGGCCCGATTCGGGGGGGAAGAATCTGTCTTCCCCCCTAAGAAAAGGGCGAAGTCGTCGTTGCGTCGTTGGACGCAACGATGACGGAAGCCGGTGAGGGACTAGGAATCAGTCAGGTCTGGCACTCCCGCCACACTGCTTGAACGCGTCAGTGTCTCGTAGTATCCAGCCCAGGTCTCCATGAGCTCATCGGACTGGGTGAGTATGCCAACCCTCCGGTAGTGCTCGAATCCCTCTACGGTGTGCGCACGCATTCGACCCGCCCGCAGATCGTCCTCGAAGAGCGCGCGAGAACCGAACGTTACGCCGCCTGTCTCCAGCATGGCCTGGCGGAGTAGGTTCACATCCCCGGGTTCGACGACCCGTCGGAACGACTCGATGCTCTTTCCAACGCGTGCCAGATTTTTCTCCAAGAGCTGCCGCGTACAGCAGCGAGAAGGACAGACATAGAGCGGCTGATCCAAGAGGTCCTCCACTTCGACTCTCTCCCTCTCGAGATGATCCGCGACGGAGACGAACACGACCTCGTCCTGCCCGAGATCCCGACAGCGCAGCTCGCTCAACGCCTCGAGGTGGCAGTGCTCCATGAACACAACATCGTAGTGGCCACGTCGAAAACCCGAGAGCAGATCCTGCGTCGCTTCCATGGTGACGACGATGCGTCGGGTCTGGCAGGAGCCTTCGACCTGCGACAGCAGACCCTGTAGCCACGTCGCCCCGAATCCCCGTGTGCATCCCAAGGACACACTCGTGGCGCGCCCCAACGCCGCGATGCGCTTGGGGAGCTGCTTCTCGATATTCAGAATCTGGCGTGCGCTATCGACGACACAGCGGCCGGCTTCCGAACAGGTGATGGTCGGGCCGCTCCTGTCCAGCAGCTCCACACCCAGCTGCTTCTCCAGCGCAGCAACGCGACGGCTCAAGGCAGACTGCGTGAGGTGCAGACGACGTGCGGCCGCTGAGAACGACCCCAACTCACTGACGACGATCAGGGTCTCGAGGTAGGCGGTCTCCACAGCGGCTCCGGGATGAAAGGGGTTGGACGCACCTCAACGGGCGCTGCGCGTCCGGCGCATACGGACATGCCAAGATGTCATTGGACTTCACGAAAAGCGGTTTGATAAGCTCGGTTTCCAATACCAGTCCACTTTCAGCTGGCCAGCCCGGCCAGGAGTGACAGCGACCATGACCAAGTATCGCCTCAGCCACCGCATCGCCCTGCTCGTCCTCCTGAGCTGCGGCAGCACCTCAGCCATCACCGGCTGCAACCCCGATGAAGGGGACAGCAATATCGAGTGCTGCAACCCCGATGATGGGGACAGCGCTGTCGTGGCCGAGCTCGGCATGATCACTGGTGTCGTCGTCTCCGTGGAAGGCGAGATCCTTCCCAGTGCCACTCTCACCACCTCGCCGGTCACCGACGACTTGTCCTGGGGTGATGACGGAACCTTCGCACTCACGGACCTTCCCGTGGGCGCGTACACGCTGACCGCAGCCTGCGACGGATACAACACGACCGACGAAGTCGTCGGCGTAGCCGCAGGTACGACCACCGAGATCGAGCTGGTGCTAGGCTCAGTCGTACCAGATGTCGACACGCTCGGCGCCATCAACGGCTCGGTGCTCGACGTCGCAGGCGAGCCTATCTCCGACGCCACCGTGAGCATCGCCAGCGATCCCGGGCTGACGGACACCACCAGCGCCGACGGTAGCTTCACCATCACCGGACTCGAGCCGGGCAGCGTGTTCCTGGATGTCGCCACGCCGTCGGATGCCTATCTGGGCGGCGGCCCCCGGTACTCGATGGCGATCGAAAGTGGCGTGGTGACAGATGCAGGCGCCATCACGCTTTCCGGTAGGCCGGGCGCGGATGCGAGCTGGGTCGGCGGCGACAGCTGCCTGAACTGCCACGACGGGCTCGACCCCGAGAAGGGGGCCGGCTTGGCGGCCTCCGCTCACAGCCGGTTCGTCACGGCGGGCACCTCTCACATGGTCTACCCCGACAGGTGGCCGGAGCCCTACGACGGGAGCGCTCGCCTCGCTACGCGCTTGGTCCCGGTCAACTCCAGCGGAACCGCGCTCATGGTCCAGGATCCCCGGGATGCGGACGGCACCGTGAATGTCGTCCTCTGCACCGACGACAGCAGCGGCGATCGTCAGTTCCTCTTCGAGTTCTACCCCGAGGGCGTCTACGTGGACGCCGAACTCGACTGCTCCCACCTCGATGACTCTGCGTACGTCGTCATCCCGGTCATCGGCACCATTGGCGGCGAGGGCAACTGGGGTGAGGGCTACCTCGATCCCGATCACGAGCTCGACGATACCGTGCCCAACTACGGCGAAGGCAAGCAGCGCTTCTGGGGCGACCCCATGGCGATCCCGTACCTGGCCGAGTTCTACGCGGCGCAGGGCTTCAGCCCCAACGACTTCGCCAAGCAAGACTTCCAGCTGATGCCGGTGTACTTCGTACAGGATGGCACCGCCGAGGGCTCCGACGCGCTCTCTTCCACGGACTTGGGAGCTCCCAAGTTCTGGCAGAAGAACCCCACCAGCTGGGTCAACCCCACGGCGATCACCATGGCTCGCAACTGCGCTGGCTGTCACAACACCGGCCTGGACATCACCTACCAGGACATCAGCTACAACGGCGTAGACTACAAGTCCGTCATCACCAGCTACGACTACATCGATCTCAACATCACCTGCGAGCGATGCCACGGCCCAGGCTCTGACCACGCGACGAGCTCGGACCCCACCAAGATCATCAACCCCAGCTTGTTGAACACTGAGGCCGCCAACCAGGCCTGCGGGCAGTGCCACGCCGCCCACAGCGGGCTCTCCCTCGAACCCTACGGGATCTTCAAGTACTCGTACGACGCCACCTACGAAGGCGAACTGGGCGACGGCAACTTCGTCCCCGGAGTCCACGATCTGTCCACCTTCATCCGCGGCTACGACACGTCAAAGGTGGCTGACCCGGAGGGCTGCTTCGATACCTGGGGCGACGAGACCCACGGCCACACCCACTCGCAGATGCTGCCCGAGATGATCCGCTCGGTGCACTACGACAACGAGCATCTCCGGCTGACCTGTTTCGACTGCCATGACGCTCACGGTCTCGCATCGGGACCGCCAGCGTTGAAGGTGGAGAACTTCGAGTTCCAGTACCCCGGCTGGGAGGGCAACGAGCTGTGCCTTGCTTGCCACGCTGACCAGGGCTCCTTCGCTGAGATCTCCAAGCTCGACGTGGCCCAGCTGCACGAGCTGTCAGGAGGCGTTGCGCTGCAGGATGGTGCCGCGCCCACCTACATCGACAGCGAGGCGGTCTTGCTGAACAGGATCGCCCACGTCATCGGCGACCACATGCAGCAGAAGGCTGGCATGGGCTCCGCGCCCTACACCCCGAACGATCCCCTCGCCCCCGTGGGCTCCTGCACCTCCTGCCACATGGCCAAGATCGGCAAGCTCAAGGACACCAACGACGACGCTCAGTACCACTTGGCCTACGACGCCGACGGTATGATCGCGGTGGCCGAGGGCAACGTCCCCAGCCACGTCATGGACATCGTCTGGCCGGGCCAGAGCTCGGTGACCATCAGCGACGACCTGTCCACGGGCCACGACTATGACGTCATGCCCAATTCCTGCGGTGCTTGCCACGACTTCGCCCGGTTCAGTGGCGACCTGGACTGACCCGACGCTCCGACAGGCATCCGCAAGGACCAGCTGTCTGATGCACTAAAAAGCAGCCCTGCGGCGTTTTCCGCCGCAGGGCTGCTCGCATTGTTCTTTGCCTGCGACCGTCCCATGGTCGCAGGCGAGCCTGCCATCGCTCGAGAACGCACGCGCCGACCAGAGCTGAGGGTCATGATCGGTGAGCACGAACTGGCAGATGAGGACGCCTCATAGGGCGGGACGCTCTGCAGCTCATCGAAGCCGACCCGGCCTCCAGTGCCGCAACGCTGTCGCGTTGGGAGATGGGCGGTGCGGCGTCGCCATCCCGTACTGCGTTGGGATCATCCGTGATCCCGTCACCAGCGGCCCCTGTACCTGGCTCGTTTCTTGCGGGTACCGGAATGTGCACGCCCGCACCCGACCGGAGGCCCCCTGCTCACCATGATCGCCATCGCCGCTTTCCTGCTCGCCGCACCCGCATGGGGTGCGGACCCCTGTGGCAAGCATGTGGTGAGTGAGACCCACGCCGATGTGGTGGCGGCCGTGGAGGCCCTGGCAGGCGCCCAGCAGGTAGACCCAGCTCCAGTCGAAGACGACGGACCCAACCTGCTCGCGGTCGCCGAGACCATCCACACCCTGCAACGCGGCGGCACCGACGACCGTGAAGAGCGCCGGATCGTGGCGCTGCTCGAGGAGCTCGATCCCCTGCCGCGCGCCCAAGTGCTGCGCCTCATCGACCAGGGCCGCGACAAGTACGACCTGCGCCACATGGTCTACGAGGATGTGGACGAACTCGGCCGTCGGGCGCGGCTGCTGCAGCTGCTGGACGAAGCGGGCCAGGCCTTGACCGATGCCGGTGCCCACGAGATCGGGGTCATCTCTGACATCGACGACACCGTGGCACCCTTGAAAGGCGGGGCTCGTTTCCCAGGAGCTGGCGCCCTGTACCAGGCCCTCGAGCGGGGCCAGGACGGTCGTGGTCAGGATGGCGACATCCACTACGTCACGGCCCGACCGGCCCTGGTGATGGGTGATGTGCGGGGCCGGCTCGACCGCGCCGGCGTGCCCCAGGGCACCGTGGACGATGGCAACCTCGGTGAGGCCATCTTCCGCGGCCAGGACGGCTACGAGGACGAAAAGGTGCGAGACATCGAGCGTCAGCTACGGCTGCACCCGGGCCAGCGCTTCGTGCTCATCGGGGATGACACACAGCGAGACCCCGAGGTGTATCGCCGCATCGTCGAGGCCCACCCCGACCGCATCGCGGGGGTGTTCATCCACCAAGTGGAGGGTGGCAAGCCCGACACCAGCCGCTTCCCGCCCGTTCGTTTCTTCTTCTTCGACGACTACGCCCAGGTGGCCGAAGTCATGGCCCAGCGCGGGCTCATCACCAAGCAGGCGCCCGCCAACACCTCGGGTCCGGGTAGGGAGAACAGACCATGAACCGGCTCCCCCCCCTCATCCTCTCGGTTCTACTTGCCTCTTGCCAAACTGATGAGACGCCCATCTACGGCGACAGCCACGACCGGCCCCGTGAGCAGGACGCCGACGCCGACGCCGATGGTGATGCGGACGCCGACGCCGACGCCGACGCCGACGCCGACGCCGACGCCGATCCCGGTGCGTACGAGCGCTGCTTCGCCGACATCGTCGCCGAGGCGGACGAACCCGCCCCCGACTATCAGCAGTTCGGCCCCACCATCGCAGAGCACTGCTATGGCACCGACCATCAGGACATTCGCGGCGTCCAGCGTGTGGTCTTCCTGGGGGACTCGGTCACCGTGGGCACCCCGCCCACCGCCCAGGAAGCCTTCTACCGCAACCTGCTGGCCACCGCCTTGGCCGAGCGCTTCAGCCTCGAGGCGCCTGACTGGGTCTGGCAGGGCTACGATCCATTCGGCGGCACCACCTGGAACCAGGACTCGGGGGACTTCGCCAGCTGTGGGGAGTGGGGAGCCCGGGCTGACGATCTGATGGAGGACGACGACCAGGTGGAGCGTTGCCTACCCGAGAGCGAGCGGGACAAGACCACGCTGGTGGTCATGACCATCGGCGGAAACGACCTGAGCAAGCTGACCGAGGGGTTCATGGAGGACGAGTCCATCGACTCGTTGTGGGCCGAGACCGAACAGTTCATGGCCCTGGTGCGCGACAGCGTAGAGTGGATCAAGACCCCCGGGCGCTTCCCCAACGGCGTGCACGTGATCCTGACCAACCTCTACGAGTTCACCGACGCCACCGGAGACGTCACGTCCTGCCCCATGGCGGGGCTGGCCGGCTTCGGCGAGGCGGTCACCGACCCAGAGCTATCCTGGATGGTGGTCTATGCGATGGAGGAGTTCATGAGCATCGCGGTGGACACCGACAGCGACATGCTCTTCCTGCTCGAGACCTTCTGCGGGCACGGCTACGCCCACGACGACGCCGGCGGTCGCTGCTACCGGGGCCCCGACGCCGAGCTGTGGTTCGACATGACCTGCATCCACCCCAACGAGCTGGGACACGCCAAGATCGCCGAGATGTTCGAGGCAGTGGTGGAAGAGTAGGGCCTGGGAGACCCGGGTTGGGTTCGTCTGGCGCCGCGAGCGGGGACCGGCGGGCGACGCTCTGCTGAGCGGCCCTACAGCGAGGCCACGATCTTCTCGGTCTCCGCCCACAGGCGGTCGGCGAGCGCCTCGTCCTGAGCTTGCTTGCTCGGCTCTTTGACCCTGCAGCTGTCGAAGTAGAGGCCGGTCTTGTCGGCGACGTCCGGGTGCACGGCCAGGTAGACCGATGTGGCAGCTCCCTGGCCCACCGTCTTGAGCTTGTCGCGGCCGATGCCGTCCAGCAGGCCGTCGTAGTCGTCGAGGTGGCGGCCGAGCTTGGTCTGGATGACCCCCGGATGGAGGGCGTTGGCGGTCCGCCTGCCGTCGAGCTTCTTGGCCAGCGACTTGACCGTCAGCAGGTTGGCGAGCTTGGACTGTCCGTAGGTCCGCCAGGGCTGGTAGTCGCGTTCGCCGCTGAGGTTGTCGAAGTCGATGCCGACCTCGGGCGCCATGAAGTGCGCACCGCTCGAGACCATCACCACCCGGCCGTCGTCGGTGAGCAGGCCGACCAAGCCATTGACCAGGATGAAGTGTCCGATGTGGTTGGTGAGAAACTGTAGATCGAGGCCGAGCGTGGTGCGCGGCTCCGGAAGCGTCATGATCCCTGCGTTGGCGATGATGCCGGCCAGCTTCTTGCCAAGCCCACGAACCGTCTCGACAGCGGCCCGCACGGAGGCGGGATCCGAGAGCTCACACGCGACCGCGGCCCCGGTGACCTCATGCGCATCGAGCGCGGCCTGGGCCTTGTCGGTGGTACGGGCCAGTCCGATGACCTCCGCGCCCCGGAGCCCGAGCACCCGCAGGGTCTCCTCTCCGATTCCCGAGTTGCAGCCGGTCAGGACGTAGACCTTGCCGCTCAGATCGATCCCTTCGCTCACTTCTTCTGCCGTGCTGGTGGGCCCGAACTCGCTCATCTGTTGCTCCTGTGCCGAGGCGTATGTCAGGTGAGGATCGATAACCACGCTGCCGCAGGGGACCACCCACCCACGGCCACCGAGGGGCGGGCTGGCGCGCACGGAGCACGCCAGGATCATCAACGGCGGCGGGGGCCCGTCGGACGCTTCGAAGCAGCGGGACGTCAGCGACCTGAACTTCGACCAAGGATACGTGTCCTTCACCGCGGCGATGAAGACCGTGTTCGCCAAGACCGTGACCAACCAGTCCCTCGCCGAGGAGCTGGCATCCTCCGGCATCGACGTCATCGCGTTCAATCCGGGGCTGGTCAAGTCGGGGTTGCGGCGCGACCTCCGATTCCCCATGAAACACCTGCTCGCCTTGGCCCAGGTCTTCATGGCGCAGGATTCTGCGACAGGCATCTACGCCGCCACTTCCGAGGAACTCAACGGGGTGACCGGGCACTACGTCGCCAGCCCGAAGCAGCGGGACCCGCTCGTCTTCGACCGAAGCTACCGGGAAGACCTCCTACGCCGGACCGATGCGCTGGTGGAGCGCGCGCTGGCGTAGGCCACACCGACGGCCACACCCCGCTCGCCGAGGGGCGCCACGTCCGCGAAGAGGGACAGGGCATCGCCGATGAAGAAGCTGGAGCCGAGGGAGCCGCGGTAGTGATGTACGTCGGTGGCCTGGGTGACGTCGCCGTCCACATCGATGAAGACGGGGCCACCGAAGACCTGAAGGCTCAGGTAGGGGCTCCAAAGTCCGGCGATCTCCCAGCCGACCGCGGTCCCGAGGCGCGCATCCGTGGCCAGCAGGCTGCCGCTGGAGAAGCTCTCGAGATCGACATCGTCCAGCCTGGACCAGCCCACGGCCAGAGCCAGACTGCTCGAGACGAAGGGTCGGGCACCCTCGGCCCTACGCCAGAGCTTGGCGCCCTGCACGGCCGCCTGGACGCCGGGAAGGGTCTCGAGTTCGGTGCCCAGGGAGCCTGCCAGGGGCACTCCCACCGCGGCCCTCAGGCTCCAGCCCCGGGGAAGCAGCCGGGTTCCCGAGACCGTGACCGCATGCTGACGGAGGCTGGTGCGGCCGTTGCCCCGCAGGTCAATCAGCTCTGTGTCGAAGCCCGACCAGCTAGCGCCCAGCTGCCAGATGGAGGGCTCATCATGAGGCTCGCCTGGCTGCTGACAGCCCACCGGACCGGTGGGGGCGCCGATGGCTCACGCGAAGGCCGTAGCGGGTGTGACGGCGAAAACAGCCAGCGCAGCCATTCCGGCAACAGCGGTAGTTGTGAGAACCTGTTCCATACGGCGAGCCTGTGCACGGCGGCGGCACGGGTCAAGCGCCCGAGGGTACACGCAGGCCTGCACGGTTGCGGACATGGGCTCTCCATGCGCCTGGCGGTCCGGTTCTGGTTCGCAGCATGATACGCCTTCGAGACTCCCGCATCCCTCGAAGTCCTCCAGGAGCCCCATGAACTGGACCCGCCTCACTCGGCAGATCTTCTGGGGTTTCGGCTGGCTGCTCCTGCAGTTCACCGTCATCCCCTTCAGCCGGCTGCGCACCCAGGGCCGGTCGAACATCCCCCGCAAGGGCCCAGTGCTCATCCTGGGCAACCACACCACCTTGTTCGACCCGGTGTTGGTCTACTGGAGCAGCCTGCGGCGCGTGCACGGGGTGGGCTCGGACCACTTCTTCAAGGTCCCCATCCTGGGGCCCCTGATGACCTGGTTCAGCGTGATCCCCTTCTCGAAGGGAGACAAGGACCGGGCCGCCATGGCCGAGATCACCAAGCGCAGCAAAGAAGGCGCCGCGGTCCTCATCTTCCCCGAGGGCAACCGCTCCTGGACCGGACACTTCCAGCCCATCAAGGACAGCAATGGCCGCCTGGCCAAGCGGCTGGGCTGCCCGGTGGTGTGTTGCCGCTTCGACACGGGCCACCTGCACTGGCCGCGCTGGGCCACCTACCCCCGGCTGCTCCCGGTCCACATCGAGTATCTCCCGCCCCGCAGCTACACTACGGAGCAAAGCGACGCCGAGGTCACGGCGGACATCTCCCAGCAGATCACCATCGATCCCTTGGCGATCCCCGTGCCCCGTTGGTCCTGGGGCTGGCGCCTGGCCTGGGGGCTCGAGGATCTTCTCTGGGCCTGCCCCCAGTGCTTCTCAACCGTGGGGCTCGAGCTGGTGAAGGGCCACGGGGACTCGATCTCCTGCCCCGCCTGTCAAGCTCGGTGGAAGGTGGACCTCGCCTGCCGCATGAACGCAGTCTCGGGGCCGGCGACAGACACATCGGTGGACGCGGCCTGGAAGGGCATGCTCGACCACTTCGGAGCGCTGCCGGTGATGGACCAGGCCCGCTTTACCGAGGATGGGCTGGTGCTGTCCTGTGAAGTCGCCGAGGTGGCGCTGGTGGTTCGCAGCACCAAGGAGCCTCCCCCACTGGGGCGGGGACGGCTGAGCCTGTACGGCGATCGACTGGTCTTCGAGAGCCCCGACGCACCCCTGGAGATCCCGCTGGCGTCGGTAAAGTCGGTCATCATGCAGCTGGGGGACAAGCTCCAGGTGCGGCTCGAGGGGACCACCTACCAGCTCACCCCCAGCGGGCAGCGCAAGCAGATGTGGCTGTACTTCATGCGGGCGCATCTGCAGCGGGTGCGGAGAGGAGAAGCCTGAGGGGAGCCAGCGCGTCCACCCCCCAACCGTCAACGTCATAAGTGGTCCATCGCACAGCGCACAACCGCGCCCAGTGCCCAGTGCCCATGAGGACCTCACCGTGCCACGACCATGGAAGCTCCTGGAGAGCGTAGCTACCGCCGAAGGACAGATGGATCTGCGCCGTCGCGGAGACAGCGACTTCGCCATCCTCATCGACGGCAGAATGCTGATGAACAGCTACCTTCATCGCACCGAAAACGCCGTCGCCGAGATGGGCTGTGCCCCCATCGCGGGCCGTGACGCTCCCCGGGTGCTCATCGGTGGTCTGGGGCTCGGGTACACCCTGCGCGCGGTCCTCGAGGCCCTGCCTCCCTCCGCGACAGTGGTGGTGGCCGAGCTCAACTCGGTGGTCGTGGATTGGTGCCAGGGGCCTGTCGCCTCCCTCACCGACGACGCTCTGGCCGACCCGCGGGTCGAGGTGGTGGTCGGCGATGTGATGGTCGAGGTCCGAGAAGCCGCCAACGGCCCCGAGAGTCAACGCTTCGACGCCGTGATCCTCGACCTGTACCTGGGCCCCGACGACGCGGTCCATGGACTGACCGACCCCATCTTCGGCGCCCCCGCGCTGGCGAGCATGAAGGCCGCCCTGACGCCAGGAGGCGTGCTGGCGGTGTGGGGAGAGGAACCGAACCGACGCTTCGTCCGGCGTATGCGAGACTCGGGCTTCAGGTCCAAGATGACCCACACGCTGCCCCCAGGGCCCCGTCACGCGGTGTACATCGGCCTCGTATAGGTGCGCTTGCCACGAGCAGCCGCAGCTCTACGAGCGTAGCCAGCGCTGTCTGGTTGGCCCGCCTCTGGGCCACCACCAATGTTGAAATGTGCCAAAGACGTAGACGTTCGGCTACACCTGTTATACTACTGCTGTTACGCTACGTGTGTCCCCCAATACCTCCTGGAGCCGGCCAACATGTCACCCCGTGCACGACAGTTCACCGAGTCCGAGATCGCAACGACCGCCCTCGACCTGATCAGGGAGAACGGCTGGAACGCGCTCACCGCACGGTCCATCGCCAAGAGGCTCGGAACCTCGACCTCCCCGATCTACTCGGTGTTCGTCTCGATGGTCGAGATCGAGACGGCTGTCCGCATCGAAGCCATGGACTCCATGCTTCGCAGCATGCTCACTCCACGCAGTGACAATCCTCTGCTGGACCTCGCCTTGGGCTACGTCGCGTACGCCCGAGACGAGCCCTTGATCTTCCGCTTCCTCTACATCGACCGCCCAAAAGAGATCTCCATCGCCGAACGCAACGGGTTGGAAGGGCGTGGGCTCACGGATCGCCTGCGAGCGATGTTCGAAGATCCCAGCGATGATCCGCTCGACACCTACTTTGGTGGTCAATCCGTGGACGCCACGGACGACATCGCGTTCCGCGCTTGGATCTTCACGCACGGTCTGGCGATGTTGCTCTGCTCCAACATGCTCCCGGGGGCCGACGACGCCGAGCTGCGCCGCCTGCTCGAGGGGGCTGGATTCGCTTTCCACCTGCTGCAACAGCAGAAGGCAACCCCATGAACCTCGAAACCACGATGTCCCACATCGCGCTGACCACGGTGGCAACGACAGCAACAGGCATGATCGTGGGCGGATCGCTCCAGGCGCTCGGCAGCATCACGCTGCTACCCAACGACCCGGACGACCTGCTGAGCCCCATAGGCGGACTTATTCTCCTGGTGGCCGTACTGGTTGGCCTCAGCACCTGGATCGTACACCGCAGCCAGCACGAGGGGAGACGCCTGGCAGCACAGGTCTTCGGCGTGCTCTTCGGCGTCATGTTCTTCATGACCCAGATCGAGACCCTGGCGTTCAACGACGCGATCCACATGCCCTTGGGGGTGGTCGCACTTGGGGTCGCAAACGGCTTCTCCATGATCGCAGTGGTCGCAGCCATGAGTGTTCGTCTGCGACGTCGGCTGGGCCCCGCGCCGCAGTCCGCCCCAACAGCTCGGCTTGGGGTCTCTTCGACAGCGGCACGATTCACCGGGCTGGCTGTGCTCTACGTCGTGCTGTACTTCCTCTTCGGCTATTTCATCGCATGGCAGTTCCCGGCAGTGCGCGAGTACTACGCTGGCTCGACGGAGCTCGTCTCCTTCACCGAGCAAATGGGCAACGTGCTGGCCGCAGATGCCTGGCTCGTCCCCTTCCAGATCGTCCGAGGCTACGCCTGGGCTGCGCTCGCCTACCTGCTCATCCGCGGACTACCCGCAGCCGGGACGGTGGAGCGCTACCTTCTTGTCGGCCTGTCGCTCAGCCTGCCCCTGGCGGCTCCCCTGCTCGTGCCTCAGGGCTACATGCCATGGGCTGTGCGACTCGGACACTCGAGCGAGGTGTTCGTCGAGAACTTCCTGTTCGGATGCATTGCGTTGGCGATGTTGCGGGTAAAGCGGCCCGGGCCACCCACGACGGGATGAGAGGGGCTCGGGGGGGGGCGGTGGACCTGCTATACACAAGCTGGAGGTGCATATGGTCCGGACGATGACTTCGATGGTGTGGGCGGTGTTGATCATCGGCTGCGGAAAGGACGAGCCCGACACCGGTGACGACACCGCCGCTGCCACCACTATCTACGCCCTCAACCAGGGTGAGCACGAGGTGGGGAGCACCGTCCAGCTGCGCGACGTGGTCGTGTCCGCTCCGCCGAGCGCAGATCTCGCCCGGTTCTACATCCAGGATGAGGCCGGCGGTGAGTACAGCGGCATCCGCGTGGTGGCCTCGGAAGGTGCCTCCCTCCCCCAGCTCGAGCTCAATGGCCGGCTCAGCCTCACCGCCACCTTCACCAGCGGCGCCGACGGCCTACGCCTCGAGCTGGCCAGCGCCGATGAGCTCGAGGTGTCGGGTGTGGGCTCCCTGACCCCCGAGCCCCTCAACAACGATGCGGACTGGGGCCCCTGGAAGGGGGTGCTGGTCCAGGTCGCGGATCTATCCGTGCTGGGATGCCCCGACGGCGACGGGGTGGACGAGCTGTCCAGCGGGCTGACCCTGGACGACGCCCTCTCCGCCCACGCCGAACCAACATGGCTCACCAGCTTCGCCACGATCACCGGCCCGTTGGACCTCGACGGTGGCGCCTGGACCCTCTACCCACGCTCCGACGATGATTTGGGAACACAGAGCAATGTCGCCAGCTGCGCGGCCGTCGCTGCGGCCGAGGCGGTGTGTGATGTGACCCTCGCCGGCCTGGTGGCCACCACCCCAAACGAACGTTCCTGGGGCGGATTCTTCGCGCAAGACCCAGACGGTGGGGAGCACAGCGGTCTGTGGATCTCCAACCCGGGCGTGCAGATCGAGGCCGGCCAGGTGTTCGACGTCAGCGGGACCACTTCGTTGTACTCGGACAACCAGGGTGGCTATGTCACCCTCGAAGCCAGCTCAGCGCTGGGCGGCGTGGTGGTGAGCGACCAGACCGCCACCCCCACCGCGGCCGTGTTGGACAGCACCCCCGGTGACTGGTCGGTGTACGAGAGCTCGCTGGTCACCCTGCAGGGTGTGGAGATCACCGGGGACCCCGACAACTACTGGTGGATCGCCACCAACATGGGCGTGTCGCTCACCGCGTGGCTAACCACCCCGCTGCTTCGAGCCGGTGACAGCTGCACTTCCATCACCGGCGTCCCCACCTACTGGGGCGACGGCTACTGGACCTTCAGCCCCCGCAGCGCAGAAGAGCTGGACTGCGAGAGCGCGGCCCCTGAGGCGACCACGATCTCCGACATGCGCCAGGGTGAGGTCGAGGGCTTGGTGACCATCGAAGACGTCGTGGTCACCTCGTGGGTGGACCAGGACGGCATCGGCTTCTTCGCTCAAGATCAAGGCGGTGGTGCATACACCGGCACCTGGATCTACTACACAGCCGCAGGCTCGGCTGGGGCACCAGCCCCCACAGTGACACCGGGCGACGTGGTCACACTGACAGGCTTCATCACGGATTACTACGGCCAGAGCGAGCTTCTCATCGGCTACATCACCGAGATCGAGACCACTGGGAGCACCACCCCCACGTCCACCGAGCTCAGCGCCCTCCCCTTCGACTGGGAGCCCTACGAAGGTGTGCTGATCAGCGTGCCCGACCTGTCCATCACCAGCGAACTGGACGGCTACGGGGCCGCCGAGACCAGCTGGTCGGAGCTGTGGATCGACGACATGTTCTACGACTGGACGGTGGACTATGGACCGGGCGATGACTTCAGCCTGGTCACCGGACCCGTCTACTACTCGTGGTACGAGTACCGGATCGTGCCGCGCAGCGCCGACGACCTGGTGCCCTGACGGCCCTTGTCATCGTTGCGTCCACCCTGGAAACAGATGGGGCAGGAGGCGCCAGAGGCGCCCGCCGCTGCTCAGGCGGCGAAGATAGGGGGGAGGGGCGGTGTCCGCCACGGATAGGGGGGGAAGAAGCTGTCTTCCCCCCAAGAAAAGGGCGAGGTCATCGTTGCGGCCAATGGACGCAACGATGACGGAAGCCGCCCTGACGCGCCGCTAACCACGGCAGAACCAACAGCAACATCCACAGTCCGGCACCAGCAGGGTGGGCGCAGCCACAGCGTCCTGGCTCGTCGTCGTCGGGGTCGTCGCTGTCCCCGGGCTCGCCGGTGTCCATCAGCGGCAGCACCCTGACCGTCACGGCCTGCTCGGCCTCGGCGGTGAGCGCCACGGCCACATACAGCTCGGCGCTGTCAACGCCCTCGTGGACCTGCAACAGCTCCCCCCCCTCGACCTGGTAGTCGTCGCCGAGGGGCACATGGACGTGCAGGCGTGCGTCGGCGACGTCCAGCGGGTGGTCGTTGCGGACGATGGCTCGAACCACCCGGTGGGTGCCGTCGTTTGCCGGGGTCCACGTGACCTGCAGGTTCGCGCCGGTGGCGCCTGCCCGCAGGGTCTCCTGCGGCTCGAGGACGCCATCCTGCACCCGGACCAGCCGATACGCCCGCGCCCCATCGCAGGTGGCGGCGGTCAGCAGGCTCCACGGGGGCCCCTGAAGGCTGCCGTCGTCCATGTGGTAGTGGCCGAACAGGGCCAGCTCCGCACCCAGCGCGTCGAGGTCCAGCTGTTCGGAGAAGTCGAAGTGGGCGAAGATCACCCGCGCCGACGCATCCCGGTGGGCGTCGAGCTCATCCTCGAGCCAAGCGAGCTGTGCGGGTATGAAGCTCTGGCCCGGCCAGTCCTCCAGGCGCCACCCGTCGACGTTGAGCCAGGCGTCGAGGCCGATGACATGGAGATCGCCGTAGTCGAAGCCATAGTCCTGCGTAGATGGGCTGGCCCCCTCGTCGCCTAGGCGGCGCCAGCCGAAGTAGCGCCACCAGGCCAGCCGCGCAGTGCCGTCGGGAGGCTCGGAGTCCCAGCCGCCCACATCGTGGTTGCCCGTCGTCAGGAACCACGGCACCCGCAGCTCTGCCAGCAGCGCATGGGCCCGGCTGTAATAGCGCCCTCCCTGGTAGTCCTCGAGCTCACCTTCGTTGATCAGGTCGCCGCTGATGAGCACGAATGCTGGGTTCAGCAGGTTGAGATCGGCGATCACCTCGGCGAAGTCCTCTTCCTCCGAGAAGTCTTCCGCCCAGCCCGCATCGTCCACGTAGGTGTGCTTCGGGAGGTGGATGTCTGTGATGTGGGCGAAGAGGTAGCTGTCCGAGTAGGCGGGGATGATGTGCACCGCATCCGAGGCGGTGTCGGGCTCGAGGTCATCGGCAGACACCACCAGATCCCAGCCCTCCCACAAGGTGGGCTCGGGCACGGTGGCCAAGAGGGTCCAGAGCCCCGTCGTTTTGTCGAAGCTCGCCTGCGGCTCGAGCGGCAAGATCAGGTCGTCGAACACCAGCTCTGCCCACCAGCCCGCGGTGTCCGCGTCAGCCTCGCAGAGGATCTCGAGGGTGTCGCCGGGCCGCAGGATAGCGGGGATGTTGGGCAGGGGACGCTGGATGGTGGTGACCGAATCGCCCACCGGATCGTAGGTGGGATCGGGATCGAGGCTGAGGGTAGCCGAAGTGGACGACCCATCGAGCACATGGAGCTCAGCGTCTTCGGACAGATGGCTCCAATACGTGGCGTGGACCTGCCAGGACCCGGGTCCCACCGGCAAGGACAGGGCACCTTGCCAGTCGGTGGAGCCACGGAGCCAGGGGCCACCCTCGGGGGTCTGGATCTCGAGCACGGCGCCGTACAGGGGCCAGCGGTCGTGGGAGGCCTCCACGCGTAGCTCTGCGGTCCCCGCCGGAGCCCCGGTCGATGCATAGCTCCGCTCGACCGCGGCAGGCAGCTGTTCGCCCAGGGACAACATGCGCATGAAGCCGAGCTGTCCACCCGGGGACAGGTCCGCCGACTCACCCGCCACCAGCGCGTCCTCGTCGAAGCTGGCGACGCGCTCAACGCCGTCCTCCCATCCCAGCACGAAGGCTCCGCCCTCGAGGGCCTCGCCACCCAACCAGGGCACAGGGGCCGACGCGGGCGGTTCCTCGCCGAACCCCGGAACCCACGGTGTCGCCGAGCCCCAGCTGAGGGCGTCGGCGAGCACCAGGTCTTCGAGGGTGGTCGCCCCTCCCCAGCTGGCGGTGGTCTCGATGTGCAGCTGCTCGTCGTCGTCGCCCAAACTGTACTCGGTCACGAGCTGGAGCTCCGGCGCTTCCTCCACAGAGGCGTTGACCCGGACCACGGCTGTCCCCCCACCGCCGTCCTGAGCGATGAGCACCTCGCTCACTGTGAGGGTCGCATCGCCAACCCGCAGCCCGAGCTCGGCCAGCACGTCATCGCCCCCGTCCCGCCGTGCGGCGTCCAGCAGGGTTCCGCCGACACCGAACCCCAGGACGTGCTCGGCGCCCCCTACGATGAAGCCCACGTGGTCGTTGGCGATCAGGAAGTCCCCGGGCTGGGCCGAAGCCTCATCGCCGCCCGGGCGCCAGGTGGCCTCCTCGGCGAGGACGGCGAAGGCACCCTCTGCGTGCGCAGTGAACGGACTGGCCAGCAGCAGGGAGAGAACGGCGAGTGGGAGGGCTCTGGACATCATGGAGCCGACTATAGCCCGGCCCACAAGCCAATCCGCTGCGTGAGGCCCACCACAAAGGATGGCCGGAGGCCTTCGTAGCCGCGAGCAGGCGAAGGTGTGGGAGCCTGAGAAGGGGTAGGGTGCTGATGGATTACGGGTTCCGCACCCAGCTTCTACGTGAGAGGTCCACCATGCGAAGCCGCTGGCTGCACGCTCCCCTGCTCCACACGGCCCATGGTCGCGAGCGTAAGGTCACCTGGCTCGAGCTGTTCTACGACCTGATCTTCGTCGCAGCGATCATCCAGCTGGGCGACGCCCTGAGCCACCACGTCTCCATCGGCAACTTCGTGGCCTTCGCCGGCCACTTCGTGCCCCTGTGGCTCGCCTGGAGCGGTTTCACCTTCTTCGCCAACCGCTTCGACGTGGACGACTTCACCCACCGCATCATGGTGTTCATCCAGATGTTCGCGGTGGGCGCCATGGCCATCTCGGCCCCCCACGCCATGGAAGGGCACCACGCCATCTTCTCGTTCTGCTTCGCGGTGGCGCAGACGATGATCGTGGTGATGCACGTGCGGGCGTGGCTGCAGGTGCCCAAGGCCAGGGACTACGCCAAGTACTGGGGCATCGTATTCGCCATCAGCGCGGTGTGTTTCGTCATCGCGGGCTTCCTGCCGACCGCCTGGGCCTACGGGTTGTGGGGTCTGGGCATCCTGGTCATCATGGCGGCGCCGGTGAGCCGCTCATCCCGGGCGCTGCAAGAGCGCTACCCCATCGACATGGAGCACCTGGCCGAGCGCTACGGACTGCTCACCATCATCGTGCTGGGCGAGTCCTTCGTGAAGGTGCTGTCGTACCTGAGCAGCGCGGACATGGCCACCGAGCTCGAGACCGTGCTCAAGGGCAGCCTGGGTCTTCTGCTCACCTGCACCGTGTGGTGGATCTACTTCGACGACGTGGCGGGCTCTCGCCTCAAGAAACACCGGGGCGCCTTCGAGGTCTGGTTCATGGGCCACCTGCCTCTGGCCATCGCGATCACCGGGGTGGGGGTGGCCGTCAAGAAGGCCATCAAGTTCGACTTCTCCATACCGGCACCCGACGACTACCGCTGGCTGCTGGCGGGCACCCTGTGCTTGACCCTGGCTTCGGTGGCCATCATCGACTCGGTCACCGCCCGCCGCGAGGCGAAACTCAGTGACAGCGCCCGGGTCAAAGTGCGCTTCGCCAGCGCCGGCGTGGTGCTGCTACTCGGCCAGATCGGCAGCCAGATGAGCGCAGGCATGTTCATGGCCCTGATCACCGCCGTCTGCGTCGCCCAGGTGCTGTTCGACATGATGATGGCGCCCATGGAAGCATCCGAACACTCCGGAGACGAGCCGGTGTCCATCGCTGAGCTGGCCAGGCTGCGGTCCGCCAACGAGCGCACCGCCAAGGACGACCGACCGGCCAACATCGACACCGCCATCCGCAAGGGCGCGCCCGC
>Ga0307987_1000661_pt1 | contig 20453 bp, 18 predicted proteins | sample EllFjometagen181_FD_203157 | JGI IMG/M metagenome (GOLD analysis project Ga0307987, IMG submission 203157) | Marine microbial communities from Ellis Fjord, Antarctic Ocean - #181 | ecosystem: Environmental > Aquatic > Marine > Unclassified | place: Southern Ocean | collected 2014-10-08
TATCGATTTCATAAGAAAAATCTACAGAACTATTAAATTCCCATCCTCTCCTTCCCGTGATATTATTTAATTCAATAATATTATTTATAGAATTTATAATATCTCGTCGATTATGTAATTCAATATCAGATGTTGTTAATGTAGATAAATTATTTGAAACTAATTCACGTTGATTATTTAATTCAATATCCGAAACATAACATAATGTAACAAGAGTTGATACTAATTCTCTTGTTAATATTTCAATAGCATTAACAATAGATGTTGTAACTATAGTAGATGTATTTGAATATAGAAGTCTTTCAAAAGAAACATCTATTGGTGAGGTTATAATTGGTATTGAAATATTAGAAATAAATTCTCTATCTATAGCAATTACTATATCTGAAAGTGATAAAGCAACAGATAGATTGGAAAGGAAATCTCTTTGTGATTTCCCCATAATATCAGATGTATTAATTGTTGCATAAACATTTGACAATAGATAGTGAGATGTAATTTCAATTGCATCAATAACAGATGTTGATAATGTTATTATTACATTTGAATTCAATTCACGAGTTGTAACTTCTATTGCATCAATTTCAGAAACAATAACAGAAGTAGATAAGTTTGAAATTAACTCTCTGTCAACAGTTACTTCACTAAATTTAGGAACATTAAATAAGTCTTCAATGGACGTTGTTAATTTAGACGAAATTAAATCAGCATAATAAAACCCAATATCATTATAACCAAATACCTTAAATTTTTGTTCAATAGAAGCTACTAAATTATATGTCACCATTATTTTAGTCCTTCATACCGTATATTTGGAGTTCATATAACATATTTTGCTCCTATTTATAATTTATTATCGAGTATTTTGTTGTTATCTGAACACACATAACAAATATCACCACAATCTGGATTAGGATTAGGACAAATATGTTTAAACACATTACATTGTTTTACTGATGGTGAAATAGCATAACAAAACACAGAAGGAGCGTGATATAAACTAACTGCTTTATCCTCATAAATCCATCTATTCAATTGTTGAACTAAAATATCTGCTTGAGATGTCATAACCCAACCAATACCGACTGAACCATTAAAATTACCTAATGAATCAAATTGTGGAGTTTTAATAACATACAATAGGACTTCTGTTCCTTCTACTATTCCTGCTTCAAGAAAGTGAATTGGTTTAGTTTTATCCCTTATATAATCATCTGACATATTACAAATTTCACCAAACGTATTCTGAATATCATAACCACGAAAAAGATCTACTATTAATTCGGTATCAGTTTTACCTACTATATAATCAAGACATTCCGTAGTACCTTCAAATCCAAAGAAACTCTTACAGTGTAGTTTATTAGCAAGGAGATAATTATTATCTACATCCTTCGTCCAAACTAAAGCTCCCATCGATTCGGTCAAAGTGCTTAGTGCTGAAACATAATTACGATGCCATTCGGTCAGATTCAAATATTCTTCTTTTAATATTCTAATATTCTTTCGTTGTTCTTTTATTTCAATTGTTAATGCTTTTGATGCAATTTCAGGACGAAAGAAGTTTCTTAATGATTGTTTTATAGACAGTTTAGTCATCATTATTCTCCTTTAATACCGACAGTAGTTCGGTCTATTTTATGATAAGCAGATGTTGAGTTAGCTGTGTTATTATTAATATTTGAATATATTGAAGAAACACCAGAGCCAAACAGAACAATTATAATACCTATCACGAGTTTAGAGACAAGACTCAAAGTAGCTGCATTAGTATGAACAATCTCAGCTAAATCCTCTAATTTTTTGGAGTGATTGTCTAACTCAGTAAATACTCTACTCGTTATTCTATCATCCATGAGTCCACCTATTTCTTTTAGTATTTGTCTTAGTCATTTTAGAATCCTTTCTCAAATAAAGTTAAAACTTTATTCTATTCAACCACCCTCTAATAAATACTTCTTGGGATTCATTTGCTTCAACAATATCTATATAATGTTTAGCTTTGAGGAGTAGAATCAATTTTAGTAAATATGCTTCTGTGTCTGTACTTAAATATTTATCAATCATACTTATCGTCTTATTTCCAATTAATCCATCTACAATTAAATTATCATAAGTATGTTCTTCTCTGTTTAATATATTTATAGAACGTTGAAGAATCTTTCCAGCAGTTCTAACTCCCATATTAACCGAAATATCAAATAACTCTATTGCTGAATTAGAAATCTTTTTACTTATTTCGTCGAGTTTTAAGATATCCCAGAACTTTCCTTTATAGAAATCTTTAACTTCATTGTCTAAATCAACCATAGATTTGAAGTCGGTTTTGTCGAGTTTAATCCAACCTTTCCATTCTGGATGAAATACTCTTGAAATACCATTGAATGTTTCTCCACCACGATCAGAAGGATGATTTGAATATCCTCCTTCATGAGATATTGTTATTTTATATGCTTTATTGAAACTCATTTTTTACTCACTTATTTTTATTTTTCACTAAACTGGTACTTTACTATTACTTTGTGATTAAAACATTGAAAACGTCACTTTCCGTGATTTCCTGTTTCTTAACTAATTGATATCATTAGACTAATTTTAGTGAAAACCACTTTTAATAATTAAAACCACCATCAGTAACTATGAATAGCCTATAGTTTATCGAGATATCTGGTTTTAACAATATCAGCGAACTCCATTTCATCAGCAAATACACTACTGATTTTTTCTAATTGATTTGGCTCAACATCAACTCGTAATTTAGCGTCTGGATTCATTAACATCTGTGCACATGCGGCAATATTATTACCATGAGATAAATTAGACTTCTGTGTTGCAGTTAATACTGAATAAATATCAGCAACTGCATATGCCAACCATTGAATTACCTGTTTAGTATCAACGAAATCATCCTCTAATCCCTTCTTATTTCTGATATCTTCTCTTACGAATTTCTTGATATTACTTAATGATCTCTGTTTCTTCAAATTCACTATTTGGTCTTCAGTTAATGAAACAATTTCCATTTGTATTTCATTAGGTTGATTAGTTAGATCTAATTCAGTATCACTATGAATAAATGTATATTCTCCTATTTCACCTAAATTAAGAATATTAACTTCATCTATTTGTCTATGATTAATAGTTGTTCCATTCGGTCCATCTGTTTGATAAACTATATATTTATAATGCATATTCTTCCTTCGTTTCTTTGATTAAATTTTTCATGTTTGTATAATTACAAGTAAGTTTAGCATGTCCAAGTATTGAATTTAATGAAATAAATTCTCCTCGTTTCAATGCCATATAAAATCTATATATTGAACGTTTACGTAACATTTTCTTATGTTGATATGTTCTATAACCCACAAAATTTGTTCCAGTCTTAATTTTAGATATACGAAATTTAGATAATTCTAATTCAAGATGTTCTTTGATATATTTATCAATCATATGAAGATAATTAGTTGCTTGTTCCTTAGACAACCCAAGTAATATAAAATCGTCTACATATCTAACATATTTCTTTACTTTGAGAACTCGTTTAATATAATGATCTATTCTATCAAGATATATTAAACCATATAATTGTGATAATAAATTACCCACATATAATCCTTCATCATCTTTCGAAACAAATAACATCATGAGATCAAGAAGACTATTATCTTTTATTTTACGAGAAAGTCTATCACGCAATATTATGTGATTCACACTATAATAATACTTGCGTATGTCTAATTGTAAATAATATGATTCTGAATCAGAAGAACGCATAAACTTCTGTACTTGTGCACTCGCTTTATGCGTTCCCTTACCTTTTCTACAACCATAACTATCAAAAATGAATCCTTTATCGAATTCATCATAAACAAGATCATATATGGTATGTTGCACTATACTATCTCTAAATGTAGGAGCAACTATAAGTCGTTCCTTTGGTTCAAATATCTTAAACTCTCTATAACCAGATGGTGTATAAGTTTTATTAGATATTTCTTCTGATAGTTTTTGTAGGTTTCGTCCTATGTCTTTCTCAAAATCATAAACTGCTTTTTTGGTTCTTTTAGTTTTTCTGGCATTAAGATAACCATTGTATAAATTATCAATATTAGCTACTTGAGTTAAGGAACAAGAATATAATTCAGTCTTGCCCTCAGTAAATTTCGTCAATTCGACAGGAAGTGCCATCCCTATGTCTCCAGTATTTATTTGCATAATATCAGGGGAAAAATAGTCGGAACACCGGAAACCATTATTGTTATTATCATTAGTCCGGTTATTGTTGAAGTTACGGTTGAACAGACCCGCATTAGCAGAATTGTTCCAGTTACCACAGCATTGAACATTATAAGGACACTCCCTTTCATTCTTAGTTCATTCTTAGTTCATTCTTAGTTCATTCTTACTTTAATTCTGATTTAATCCATCCACCAATCATCGCTCCTACTTCATTTACCATCGATGACATAAATAGATATTTTCTGTTTGCCTCATTTTCAGTGTTACTATGTTTTCCATTTTTGCAATAGAAATAATTTAATTCGTGTGCTAACTTAAATAACATTCTTAGTTGCTCATGTTTGACATCTAATGTCGTAAGTGTTGTTTTCTTATGATATCGCTTCTGACATTCAGTTACTAAATTGTATATATCATACATCACGTTTCTAATTTGTTGAGCTAATCCATATTTCTCATATTTTGGAAAATGATTTAGGTATATACTCGCTTGTGTTATCATTTTCAAAAGCTTAACATGAAGATTAACTTCTGGGTTTTTTGTTTTACTCATATTGACCTATTGACCTATTATGGGAGCTATCGCTCCCATTTACACAAAAACTAAACATAGGCGGAACACCGGAAACCATAAGTGATATAAGCATCAGTCCGGGTAGTGAGGAAGAAACGGTAGAACAGACCCGCATCAGCAGAATGGTACCAGTGACCACAGCAGAGAACATACATATTTTGAACATTATATCGATATAAAAAATCATTACCAAACTGATTTGTTCCAGATGCATCAGATGATGTGTTATCCTTAGGAACAAACCCACATAGGTCACGACTGACACCAGTCGTTGCCGATGAAAATACTGCGTTTGAACCACTTCCCCAATAAACAGATCCAGTTGTAGATCCCAATGCATGTGGTGACGTAACTACATCATATAATGTCGCAAGATGAGTAGTATTTCCCCACGCATCAGTTGAACCATCCCAACCACCAGTCAAATCACCCAATGCTGAAGTTTGTTTCAGCAAATAAATTGAGTCAGTTGCAATGGCGGTTGTAGCAGTTGATGTGGTTCCAAAATTAGTTAAACCTAAAGCAACTTCATACATTCCACCATTCAAATCACAAACACCATTATTCTGCCCATTATGTGTAGTCTTTGCAAACACAGATGCAGATCCTGTTAATGGTTTAGCTGCATCTTCATCACCAGCGGTTGTATATGTAACTGTACCATCATTAACATCTGCGAGACTTGAATTACATCCTTTAGGGAAGTTAGTTGTTCCACCTGCATCATACCAAGCACAATATGTGGTCGCGGTAGCTGCTTGTGCATGTGCAACTGACAAAATAGCCATGGCTCCCATCATAAATACCGAAGTATTATTATAGCCTGTTCCTCTGGCGCGGCTTAGGACAACCGCATCTGCTAAAATACCAGTACATCCAGTCATACCACTTGATGGAGTATAACCAGCAGTAGTTGTCAATGAAATAGGAACGCCATTTTTAACAGATACACCTTTATCATTATCGGCTGGTGAAGCCATATATTTGTCGATGAAGAAGCCAGCTTTCTCAGCACCACCATCAATAAATGCACGATGCATTGAGTAGCCAGCGGCATTAGCGGCAGCTTCATCTGCGTAAGTGTCAGTTCCCGCAATATCCAATGCGTTAGCTCCATAAACTGAGTATTGTGGTGATGCTACATTACCAACACGGTAGAAGAACTTTGGAATATGGCACATGATTGAACTTGTTGCTGTCTGGATATAGTTTCCGAAGTTATCGTGTTCAGAAACATCTGTTCCCGTCATTGCAACAAGACCGAGTGAAGTAAGTGTCTCGTATGATGGCGCAACACCAAAATCAACATCACCAGCGGTTCCGATACCTATCTCAAAAGCAGCAGATGTAGTAAAGCTAAATGTAGTAGAATAAGCACTATCACCATAAGTTGTTCCGGTGTACTTAACTCGCCAGTAATAAACAGTACCAACTAACAAGTTACCTGCGGGGATGTCGATAGTTTCTAAATTACCTGCATCTGCAAGACTCTCATAAATAATAGTTACAAAACCAGAATCAGTTGATACTTGCCAACTGGATGAAGCGTGAGTATCTGTTCCGTTGACGCAAACAAAGGCATCTGCTGTAAGAGTTGGTGTTTCTCCAATATCGGTATCGGAATTTATTGGCAATGTATTTGTAGGTGTTTGAATATATGTATTAGAAGTTGTAAATGATATAGTTGAGGACCAGTCACTCCATCTCAGTTCTGAATCTTGATATCTAATTCTGCAATAGTGTAATGTCAAAAGGTTTAGTCCAGTAACATCAAATGATATAACTGCTGAACCTTCTAAAGTATTAATAACTGTTGTTGAGAAGTCATCTACTTCTGATATCTGAATTTGTGCATCTGATTGGTTATAGTCGTATAATGATCTATAAGTTGATCCAATAACAGTTAATGAGGGTGAAGATCCTGTATCACCATTTGTAGGAGATGTTATATTTGGAGTTTCAACCACTCCGAGAGTTTTTAATTTTTCTATATTATCTAATGATTTTGACATTATATTTCCTTGTTATCTCTTGCTATGTTTATAGATGTGAACCACCACTAAGCTAATGACTTAGTGGGTTTATAGATATAAAATTTTCCAACCTATTGTTGAATTGACAAAAACCATTCTAATTGAAATTCCATTTGTATCTAAAATCAAATTTTCAGCTAAGCCTTCTATATTATTACCATTATATGCAATAGAAACATTATTTGTCGTTAGATTTGATCCAACATCAACCAGTTCTACTTCAAAACCATCATTAGGTGTTGTAGGTAAAGTTATCCCAAAAGTTTGAGTAGTTGAGTCTAAAAATACTTTAGAATACAATGTAACATCCATTGAATGATTATCAATTAAAGTCACCCAAGGGTTACCAAATTCAATTCCATCACCGGTATTATTTATCCAAACTGGTTGACTTGCTGAGCCTGAATAATCTGATTCAACATCATCCATAGATGTAATTGATCCAGATATAGCAGTCACTTCTTCCGAATAAACTTGAACATCTAAAATATCATTTAATTCAACAGTTATACCAGTTAAAGTTATTTGACCAGAAACAGTATCAATAAAATCAACTCCGTGGTTTAATTTCAAACCATTAAAAAAGCATAAAGTATTACCAGCTACAAATAATGGATTTTCAACCAAAACTTGCGAAGCAGATAATGTAAATATAAACTGAGTAACGCCGACACCAAGAGAAGGACCATCAACATAACCAAATATATCAACTAAATCACCTACATCTAAACCAGCAGTTATTGTTATTGATGTTCCAGATGAAGCAGTATAATCAGCTGAGTTTAATAAAATTCCATTTACAAATACTTGAACCTTATCAACATAATATAATAATGAATTAGAATTATCATCTAAACCTGTAAACAATGTTTGAGCGGCAGTTGCAGTATACAAAAATGAAGTAAACTCAGCTCCACCAGATCCACCAGAACCACCAACTGTTCCAAGTAATATAACACCACCACCTAAAGCCAATCCAACCGATACAGATGTTTCAGTAGCAGTAACTGCTCCAGCAGTATCTTCTGACAAAAATATCTTAGTATTTGCTACTATTGCTGTTCCGATATTAACAAAACCAGAACTAATAACCTTTCCATTAGTAACATCAGCGACACCGACCACATTTAATGTATCAAGTGAATCTGCTTGAGCTTTATGATAGTTTCCGGAAGCGAGGTTCTTATATACAAAATCATTATTTGCTACAGTACCTTCAAATGTTGCCAACTCATCAAAAAACTGACCTATATATTCATGATCAGCTGAGTCGGCAAATATTCCTGCTTTATTAATATTTAATGAAGCTTCAATTTTATCTCTTAAAGTGTTCAAGATTGTCAATGTAGTTGGATCGTAATCTCTTCCAGTCAATGTTATACCGAAATTTTCATTCAATACATCAACAATAGAAGTATAAGCATCCAACCATATCTCAAAATCTTCTGTTTGAAGAACTGTTTTTAATGCCATTATTTATTTTCCTTTTCCAATTCCTTTATTTTATCCAAGAAATATTTATTTTGATTTTCTAATTTCTTTATTCTTTCTTTTATATTTATAATTTCATTATCTTTAGGTTCTGTATTGAAAAAAATAGCGCCATTCTTATTAGTTTGTTTCATTATATTTATCCTTACCTTACTTTATACTACTTTCTTAAGAATATATTTTAAGTTTTGGAACACAGCTGAATTCTTTTCGGAAGTTGAATCGAAAACAATTTTACCTTTGAATACAGTATTAACATCTAAATTTGAAACATCAGCTATATCAACAGTAAAAACTCCACCAGATGAAGTAGTAATTATCTGAGCATCAACTATTGTTCCAGTTGCTACTTTTAATATTACTGTTGAACCTGAATATGATTCAATTGTTCCAGTTGAAGCTCCAGTAGTTGCTCCAATAAAAGTATCATTAACGACAACAGAACCAGTTGGAGTTACATTAACTAATTTGAAGTAAGGATCTAAATCAGTTTCATATATATTTCTTGTGAAACCATTATTCAAAACTTCTGATGATGTAGGAGAGGAATTAAGATCAAAATACATTGTATCATCGATAGATGCTTGTAATGTTTTAGAACAAGTCCCAGGCATCGTTTCGTCTAAAATAACTTTTACATTATTATATTCAGGAACGCCAGTAATTGTTTTTGTTAAATAAACACTATATTCAGTTATATCGTATCTAGATCCAACAACTAAATTATTAGCCATATTCATTATTGGAGTATATTTGCTTGCTCCATGTAATACGAATTTTAATTTAAGAGTAGATGATAGATCGTCTAATTCAACAAATTCGTCTGGATCAAAAGGGTGAAATATAACACCATCATCAGTTGAATAAAAATAGTCTATTGAAGTTCCATCAGGGAATAAAGCTGATGGGGAATACTTAAAAAATACAATTTCATTTGCAAAGGTTATATTTTCTGTTATTATAGATCCAGTTCCATAATAGTTTCCTTCGAATAAATTAAAGGACAAATCAGTTTCTTGATGTGCCGTCCAAGTTGAATTATTTGAAGAAGTAAAAAATACCCCTGCTAAATAAGGATTCTTAGAAATGAAATTATCAGTAACAATATCCCGTTCACCCATTTTACCAATATAAACTCTCCAATCTACTGATTCGGAACCTAATGATATAAAAAAGTTTGTTCTTCTTGGAATATAAATTGGTTTATCAAATTTTAAGTTAGTTGGTTGCCAACCAGTTACATCATATAAAATATCACTCGCTTTGAAATATTGTTTATGAAAAATAGATTCTGAACTTGGATAACCATTTATCACATATCCTATTTGTAAGAAAGCTGAAACATCAACATCAACTGATTTAATATAAAAATTCAAAGATGTTAAGATTTTATCATCTGAAAAATAAAAACTTTGTGCTACTGGATCTGTAACACAATAAGTGTTAGGACCTTGTCCTGGAAAACTCATTACAGGTAAGGTCGCTCCAGCAACACCACTTGATTTTGTTGTAACTGATGACGTGGTTGGAGTTCCCACGCTATCAACCAAAGTTGAAGTGTTCATGTTTCCAGGTGGAACATTTGAAACTCCATCTGTAACTGTATAATTTAACCCCTCGCCTCCTGCGTAAGCTGCTTTAAACGATGACTCAAGGAGGCCTTGAGACATTCCTGTTTCAAGAGATGTTACCCAATAATCTAATCCACTAATATCAGGAGCTCTACCAGTAATTGTAGTGTAAAGATTATTTACAAACGAAACGTCTTCAGTACTTGTTCCAGCATGACCGGCATATTCAGCTAATGTATTTTGTAGAGCTGCATTTACATCACCACCTTCTGCCATTTTATATCCAGCATTATTTCCAAATTTCACTTCAGTAACATCCCCATAAACAATAAAAGTCTCTACAGGAAGTGAAACTGGATCAACTGGATCAACTGGATCAACTGGATCAACTGGATCAACTGGATCAACTGGATCAACTGGATCAACTGGATCAACTGGATCAACTGGATCAACTGGATCAACTGGAACCACTATTATTGGTTTAGGTGGATTATATGTTGCAACAGGAGGATATACTGGGGCTGAATAATTATAACTCGTTAATGTTTTAGTTCTCTCAATATTAATTTCTTTTTCATAATATTTTTCCATTCCAGTTGATGTAAACGAGTTAATAGTATAATGTTTTCTATCAATAGTTAAATTTAAGAATTTAATAGAAATATTACCAGTTGGTATACCTGCTGGCATAGTTAAAGTTGCATTAAAAGTTTTATCAGATTGTACTATTGCCGCTGAATATGAATTTCCATCATTTGGAATGTGAACTGGGTAAATAGCATTTGTAACATCAGTCCATAGAGAATCTTCATTTGTTCCATTCCAAACAACCCCATCAGGACCTGTCAATGAAACTAACATATCATTAACATAAGCAATAATCTTTGAATCCTCTAACCATTCAACTGCTGATATTTGAATTGGAATTTGTCGAGCATTCTCAATAATAATTTCTTTCTGAAATTCAACCGTTGTATCAGTAGTAATATTATTTATTGATGTAACTGTTTGATTTCGTAAAGAATAATTACTTGTGGAAACTGTTTTGTTTACAACAACGTTATCTATAACTTCATTTTCAATAATAATATCATCGATCCAAGTATCAACATTAGGGTTTAATACAATATTCCCTGGAATAATATCCAAGAATCCATGAGGGTTCAAACTTACAGCTGAACTTCTAAAAATATTTGATACAGATGTTATCTCTTCTATCAACGCAATAGTATATAAATTAGCATCTATCTCATATTTTTTAATATTATCAGTAACATTATTTGAATTTGTAAATGTATTATGAGTATAATCCATATACATTTCTAAAGTGTTGAGGAAATAATTCAATGCACAATGAAATGAACCAGAATCACCTTCAGCTCTATTTAAGTTCTTAAAATTATCTACATAAATACCTTTAATCTCTGTTGGTAATTCACCAGCAATAATTTCTTGTTCTATTTCTTGTTGTGCTTGATTTTCTTCCATTTGAGTTAGTCTTTGCATCATATAATACAATTGAAGCATAGTTGTTCGTTTGAAATTAAAGTTTTTAATTAATGAGAAACTCGCTGCACTATTGGGAAAATGTTTAATATATCCAAGTTTAAGAAGTTCTCTACTCTCATAAGGAATTAAAGTTTTTTCCCAATCAGATGAATTACCTGATTTAGTAATTATATTTCCAGTTTCATCAAGTGAAATTAAATCAACTCTTGCTAAGTAATAATTATAATCAACATCAACTGTTGAACCATTAACTGGATAATGATTATTAAGAGGATATGAAACATCATTCAAATCAGAATCAAACACTAAATTATAAGTATTAGTTGAACCAGCTGTTAATGCTAAAGTATACTCAGCAGCAGCATAAGTTTTATTATACTTAAATGTAACTTCATATGACCCAGAAGGTTCAATTCCCAATGGACTCCAATCAATTGTATCATTTGTTAATTGATAATCTGTTGTTTCAGTATATCCAGTAATACTTGTAATTGAAATAATTGAAGAATATTCATCACCAGGATTTCTATTTCCAGATTCAGAATTTTCTAAAAATAAATCTGATGTATTAGCTACTCCTCTTGTTACAAATATAACCGTCTCAACTTCTGAATTTACTTCTATAATATCTGAAACATATTTCTCATTAAATTCATATTCATATGTTCCTGTTACAAAAACATTAGGTTCATTTGAACGTAAATTTGTTTCAATTGCTTTTGAAATTGATATTTTTCTATTAGAAGGAAAATATACTTCATAACCTTTTACATAAGCTGTACCAGGTTTTATAATAATCTCTAACTTAGTATTATCAAGTAAATCATCTTCAACACTTAATTCTAGACCATTAATTAAATAATTACCTGATTCATCATATGTTCTTTTTGCTAAAGTATTAAGTAGAAGTGAATAATCTGGTTTAGATGGGTCACCTGTTATCAATAAATCTGTAATCTCCCAAAGCTTAAAAACACCAGATTCATTGGCAATTAATATAATAGTCTCTTTTAATCTATCAGCACCAGATAAATTATAATTAGCATATCCACTTGATGGATCTGTTAATGCCAAATCATCTTCATAAGTAACAACTTCTGATGAAACTTTCATTCCAATAAATTCTTTACCAGACCCTTTTAATGTTATTGATTGTGTATCAACATTATGAATTCTACCATCAACATAAAACCGACCAGATGTAATTGATGCTGTTGGAACTCCCGCTAATACATAAACTGATAATTCACAACCATCAACAATTGTTCCATTTGTGTATATTGTTCGAAATCCATCGTCAAGTTGATCATTTATCAAACTTTGAATTTGAGTTAATTCTCTTGCTTGAACTGCTCTACCAGGATTGAATAATAATTGTTTGTAATTTTTACCATGCTGTAATTCATGATCATCATACCATGGTGAAGAAGATATGTCTACCATTATATATTTCCTTTTCTAATTTTGATTCTTTAATAGTAACAAGCATTATTTCTTTTATCAGAACTCCACAATAAATTGTATGGCTTCTCTTTGTGAAGATGTTCTATAAATAGGAGCTCTATTATCAATATAATGTAAAACACCTTGTGGATATTCTGCGACAGCAGATAAACCAGCAGCAAGATAAACATTATTTGTACAAAGTGATTCAGTTGTTAATTCAACTGGTTTTTCTAACAAACCAATTTGTCTATAATCTATACCAACTGGTAAACTATCATTATCATAAGCAAAAACTGCTTCATAAAAAATATTATTGATATCATTAGTTTCTAAGTTTGATTTAATAGTAATTGAATTACCAACTGCTTCATCAAATGTAAGATCTGATACAACTAAATCAGAAGCATTACTTGTAACAACTATAAAATAATTATCACCAGTTGAACCAATTACTTTTATTCTCGTTCCAACTTCAAAGATCGGCATACCAGCACCAGTATCATTAATAGTATTTGTTGCTGATACAAAAGAAATTGTGCTTGCTGTTATTGTTTGTTCAGTTGCTGAAACCTCAACCCAAGTATTATTATTAAATAAAATATCTCCACCTGTTTGTATTCTTACATATTTAGGAGTTTCTATTTTCTTAATTGCAACCAATTCATTTATTTTTTCTAAAGTATCAATTGCTATATCTGGTGTTGGTTCAGCAGTCCAATCTGTTTCCTGCCCTATTCCGACATACATATTGGTTTTAGCAAAGAAATCAATTGTCCTTTGCGTTCTACCATTATTTGTCATTATCGATGTTGCCATTTATGTTTCTCCCTTTTAACTTTATTTATCATTCATTAGTTAATGATATTAAAGCTCCTATTGATTCTGTGGCTAAGTTTCCAATCACAAATATTTGTGTAGGAGAAACTATTCCTGTTATTGTAAAAGTAGAACTATTTCCAGGTGAACCAGATATAGTTATTTCAGTTCCCGTTTCAAATACTGAAAAATCAGTTCCTACAGATGTATTTATCGAATCATCAACTGTATCGAAACTTATATTTGTATTACTAATTGTATAAAAAATATCTACTGGAATTCCTGGATCTTGTGTTAGTTTTTGAACTGTTAGTCCAAAATAATCTTCTATATTTTTTGCTGTAATTACAAAAAAATTATCTTCAATGATAGATGAATAAGTCGAAGGATATCCTTTCAATATATTTTCATATATTAAATTCTGTTCGCCAGTAATATTATTAGTTCCAACAACACTTTCTTCGATATATCTTACTGTATTAGATGTAACTTGAGCGTCAAATATAACACCTTCTGCCGTAGCATAAACTAACTTCTTAAAGAATAATTTCTCACCAATAGGATGAGTCATACTTCTTAAAATTGTTTCATATACACTTGCATCCAAATCTGTTATTACTTCATATACATAATAAGCATAGAAGAAGTTATCATGTATCTTATGAGAACCACTTAGAGTAGAACTATTTAATTCAAAAATATAGTCTGAAGGATAAAAGAAATCTAACGAACCACCAGTTAAATTAAAAATAAATCTAACAGAAGATTCTCCACCTTTATATGAATAAAAGTTCTTTGAATTAGTGACAAACTCTCTAATATTAACATCACCTAAAAATTCAACTGGAAATGAACTTAAATATTGATAAACAAAATCAGATAATGTTTCTTCAGGTGTTTTACTAATATCAATAAAATTAATAATATCATTTAGGACTTTGAATGGTCCGGTTTCTTCTTCCTGCATTTGTAAATAAGCAGTAATAAAGGAGACATATTTGGGATATTCCTCCTTTATATATTCTGGTAATAAAGAATCAACTAAATAATTTAATGGTTTTTCTATCATTTATATTGCCTCAAAAATATACGATGCTTGATATAATACAGGTAAACTATTCTTTAGAAAATAAATATCTCTTACATCTGTCTCAAATTTAACAATATTATCAATTGAATTCATTTCAGGAGATATAAAATTAAGTTCACCAGTTGTATAATCAATTCCACCAATTACTGTTGAAGTTGATTTCTGAATTATATTCCCTAAACCATCATCTTTAATATATTCATTATCTATTGAGTTTATCTTAATAGTATTACCGAGATCAAAAATATAATTATTACTTGTCGATACTGTTTTATCGAATTTAATATGACAAGTGATATCAGTTAAGTTGTTTGATACGTCATCAACTGAATCTATTTTTTCAATTAACCTTGAATATTTTAGAGTTGTTTCTTCTATTGTTAAATCATTAGTGAAATAAGCAGTTATTAATGAATCTAATTCACTTCTAATAACTGTTGAATCTACACTATATCGAGAATAATAATAAACTGTTGATGTGATAGTGATGTATATATAAATTGGATCTACTAAAGTGAATTTCAATGTCAAAGGCATAAATTGTTTAATATGAGTTTGTATTTCAGCCTTTTGAGAAGTTGTTAATAAATCATCACCAGATACTGGTTTTACAGATCCAAATACAGTTCCATATACAGGTGGATTTGCTTCTGCTCCATCCCATATATTAATAGTTTCAATAAATGATAATCCTTTCAGAAGAACTTGATAATCACCTTTAGTAACTGCTCTATTTTGTGCTTCATAAAATTTAGGAGCATTTACTTTAATTGATTGAATTGTTTCTTCTTCTGTACCTGCTGATGATGTTGAATTAGCAATTGTACAATCAGAATCAATATATGAATAAACACCTGAATAAACAGTTTGATTAAGAACAATTAAACTTAAATCATTACCAGCTGAACCAGCTGTAACCCCATATGTTACAACTATTTCAGATCCTATTGTAGGAGTTTTTCCAATTATATTATCACCAAACGTAACTTCAAGTTTATTATTTAAGTTATTATCTATAAAATAAATATCTGAAGTAGAGTTAGCGTCTATATCATTTAAGTATTGTGACCAAATAACTCCATCAACTGTAATACTTATAAATCTATCATCAATTTCAAATCCATATAATAATTCTTTTGCTATACCTGTAAACGAATATGTTTCTGTATTAATACTTCGTTGATAAAGTAAAATATCAATTGGATCACTGTCATATATATTATAAGAAGTATTTGTTAAGAATTCAACTCCATTAACCAGAAATGAACAAGTAGAAGGTATTTCAATCGGTCCATCTAATAATAAAGGGTTTGTTTGATCGAATGCAATACTTGTATTTATTTTAGCAGATTGTTTTCTATGAGGAATGTAATTCAATGATTTAGCAATTGCTACTACATTTTTATATATTGTAGCTGAACTTAAATATAATTCTTGAGTTGTCATATTCAAGTAATAATTTTGTTGAAGTGTAGTATATGCTAATAAACCCGCTATACTATTTAGAGCAGATCCTCCAAACTCATAATCTTGGAAAGTATCAGACTCTTTTATATAAGCTATTAAATCTGCTTTTAAGCTTTCAAAATCGAGTGATGTGAAATTATATGCCATTATCTATATCCCCTGTACATTCAAAGATACATTTGCTGTTCCAAGAGTATCTAATTTAATTATAATATATTCAATCGATACTGAATAAACTAATGTATCGTAATTCGATTCTATATCTATATTATTTATCTTTATCCTCGGTTCATAGTTTTCAATAGCATAGTTTATTTCTTGCTCTAATAAATACTCAGTTACAACATCCATCTTTTCAAATAATAATTGTCGTATACCAGAACCAAATAATGGATCAAAGAAAACTTCCCCTCTGTTTGTTAATAATATATTTTTTATAGATTGATTGATAGATGTAGCATCTTCTACAACCTTAATATCATTCGTTGTCTCTCTTTCTAAATTCCAATCTATATCAGAGTAAAAACTCATTTAATTTTCCTTTCTATATTTCAATATTAATTTAGATGAATAATTTGAGCAGAATAAGTCATTGTTCCACCAGCAGTTATAGATTGTGTTCCACCTATATTTCGTGTTTCACTACCCGATATATCAGTAATTTCATTTTGATCAATTTGAATATTTCTATTACCAACAATGTGCTCATTATCATTACCATCGATATGAATATTATTATTTCCTGATATCTTAATATTATCATCACCTAATATAAGCGTCGTTCTTTTACCATTAGTTTTAACGACTTTAGAACCATCTGGATATGTTTCTTCAAATGTTCCAGCTCTATGATATAAATGTATTCTTTCTGCACCATCAGTATCATCTATTTCAATAAAATGACCTGATTTGGTTTCAATAACTCTATTATTAGGATATACTGTTGCATAAGGAGTCATTGGTTCATCAAATGAAGTAGTTTTACAATCTATTCCAGTTATAACATTATCTTTCTTTGTTTGTACAATAGTTTGATCTATTTTTTCATTACGCGCTAATCTTGATATTGGAGACTCTTTCAAATAATTATCTTTAGGATGTACTTTATCTGGATCAGAAAACCCAGTTGAGAAATCAGGTCTTGTAGTTGCTATTTTAGGTAAAGTAGCAAAGTAAATAGGAGTTTGTTCATCTTGATCTAAAAATATAACAAGAACAGTTGAACCATTAGCAGGAACTTGAAAATCAGACATACCATCGATGCTTTGAGTATTAATAGGATATGCTGGTAGAGCCCATGGTAAATCATCTACAGAAAGTAATTTATGATCATTTACTCCTGCTTTAATTTCAGTATGCTTACCATGTATTCTTACTTTAATTCTACCGAGTTTATATTCTATATCGTTATTATCTTCACATATCCCTGAATATATCATAAATTCTTTCTACCTTTAGCTTTAGAAAATGTTTTGAAATTAAAAAAAGCATTTTTAATGATTTTTACTTTCTGTATATAAGTTCCATCACCTTGAAGTTCATGATTTATATTTGTTATAAACCATTTACCAGTAAGTAATTCATTTCTATCACCAATCTTCTCTCTAACTCTCGAATCTAATTCAAACTCAACAATCTGTCCAATTGTTTTTGTGCTATCACCATTTAACTTTATTATCTGATGATATTTACTGAGAGATTTAATAATTATATCTCTCTTAGTTACATGGTTTCCATCTTCATATGTTAAATTAATACTATTGTTATTTATCAGTTCATCTCTATGTTGTAAATGTTTTCCTAATGATGTAGAAAACTCAGTGATAGATTCAAAATCTTGTTGATGTTTTGTAAAACCATAATGATAAGGTTTCAATTTGAAATATGTATTTCCATATACTCCAAAGTTTAATCCTTCTATATCATTCATATATTTCTTCATAGTTTTACCTTTTACATTAGAATATGAATATAACATATCAGGAGTATCTGAAAAGGTTAATTTATGTGATTCAGGTTGATTCATCAATTCACTTATAGAATGAAAATTGAACCCTTTATTATTCTCATAAAAAATAAAATCATCAAACTGTCCTATTGTATTATTTTCAATATATGATATTAATTTAGATGGTTTCCAAAAGTTAGTTATGATATCAAGTTTATTTTTTGTATTATGTTGATAGAAATCCTTTTTAGTTTCAAATATATTTTTTAATATATAATTTAATGGAGTATTAGGATCAGTATCTTTCCATCTCTTACTTATTGAAGTTTTTCTATCTATTATTTTCTCTGGAGAACAAAAGTATAAAGTGATGTTTTTTTTATTGCTTTCAGATTGATGAACACCATCATCTGCTTCTATATTATATACAATAAAGGTTTGTACTTTTGGCTTCTGATCCTCATCATCATTTTCAGATGTAAAATATATTTCTAATTCTTCACCACCAACAAATGGGAAAATAGATAATAAATCAAAAGTATCTTTAACTATTATTTTCCCTAACTTAAAATTTTCAAATATACTTTCATAAATATTCAATGTAACAAATATATCTAATAGTGAAATCTCTTCATTAGTATTACTTTTTATTTTAATTGTATTTATTTTAGTTGTTATTATTTCAGTCATTATAAATTCTTCACTATTTCAGTTAATATAGTTCCAAGATATTCTGGTTTTATTATATTGATAGGTCTTTTAGAATCGTTCTCTGAAACTAAATCTTCAAATTGAGTTATATAATAATCCATAGCACCAGAATCACTAATATCATTATATTGTATTAAAGTTCTGTCCATGGATACTTTTTGTAAAACTTCCTCATCAATAGGGAGATCAAAAATGATATCATGTATATTATTTAGTTTAGCTAAAATCCACCAATGTTCTGTTGAACCATATAATTCATAAGATATATTATCTAATCGTTTAATACCTTCAATAACATATAGTTGAATTACATTTGGAGAATTAACAACTAATTCTAATACCTGGAATAGATTTCTCATTTCTGCTGAAGGTAAAGTTATATCTGTAGGCTGATGTGTTATAATCGGAATATATGTGAAATGCTGCATTATCTACCTCCGAGTCCTGAAGTTAATGTCGAATAGTTTTTTTGTCCAAATACAGATCCAACTATATCAGTATCAGATGCTCTATAAATTTCCTTAAATGTAATATCCATTGTAACAGAAACTGGATGACCTGTATTATATGTTTTGAATACACCTTCTGGAGAATAATTAACAGTAAAATTAGTAATGACAGAATCTCTTAATACAATTCCAATTTTACTTTCAAGAGCTGGGTTTACCGTCCACATATAAGGATATTTCACTTCAAATGTAGAATAATTAGGTAATGAATAATATCTTATTGTTCTAATGATATTTTGAATACTTTCTGCTTCATCAGCTGATGAAGGAATTAATATCCATGAATATGAAAACTCTCTAAAAGCGGATCCTTGGTAAGCAAGAGAAGCATAATCATTAATAAATCGACCAGATGTAATTGCTCCAGAAAATTTACCCATACTATCAGTAACTCCTTTTACTGCTGCACCACCTAATGCTTGACCTACACTCTTTAATGTAGCATCGTGATTTACTCCGGCGGCTTCTTCCCAATTTCCAGTTTCAGATAAAGTTATACCACTTGATGGTGTTGGTAAAATTATAGTAGAACCTGAATTTGCTTTATATTGAGCTGTTTGTTTTAATTTTACTTTATCTGTTGAAACCTTAAATTCAATTGGTGTCATTAGAAATAAATCCCCTTTACCATTTTTTGAACCACTTGGAAATCTCAATCCAGCCATATATAACTCCAATTATTTAATTAAACATTAGTCTTTATTATATTTATCTGTTTACATAAATCACACGAAAGACAATAAAAGGTCAAAAAGAAACGCCATTAAAATTAATTAATGGCGTTTTATTTAATCTACTAAATTATTGTCTATACAGCGGACAAATTAACAATAATTTTCTGAAAGTAATTTTTAGCACCGAAAGGATTTTCTCCCAGCCCATAACGTGTGCTGAAAAACAATCTCGGAATATTATCTTCTTCGCCATAACCTTTATTTACTTTAAGAGGAATATATGGACAATAGTAAAAACCAGCATCAACATTATCACCCTTATAACCAAGAATAATATATTCAGTAGCAGAAGTAGTAGCAACTGAAGGAAACATA
>Ga0307987_1000662_pt1 | contig 20449 bp, 14 predicted proteins | sample EllFjometagen181_FD_203157 | JGI IMG/M metagenome (GOLD analysis project Ga0307987, IMG submission 203157) | Marine microbial communities from Ellis Fjord, Antarctic Ocean - #181 | ecosystem: Environmental > Aquatic > Marine > Unclassified | place: Southern Ocean | collected 2014-10-08
ATAGAATTGAGTTGATATTGAAAACAGATCCGCCGGTGGATTCCACTGTGCATCTGATGCCGTATTCTTTTCTTTTTTTATTGACGATTTTAGCAATGGCACCGCCGGTGGGATAGTACACGCCGGTGATGCCACCGGTGCCGATGGTGATAAAGGTGGGTTTCGCCTGGGTTTCAGTGATCCCGGCTCCCAGAAAAAGAACCGTTGCGAATAAAATGGCGGTGGTAAAAAATAACGCTTTTTTCATTTTTTCTCCTGACTTAAAAGGGTGAACATCCTGGATCAAGACCTATACTTCATTATTAAGTGACGAAGGGTGCCAAGTCTGCCCTCCCCATTTGATCATGAACTTAGCGTCCTTTGGGCGAATCCTTTTATGGCTCAATATTTTGAGTCATATTATAGCTCCGGTCACATGACTTGATACTAATATAGGACTTTAAGTCTATTAAAATTAGAATCTTATGACTCAAAAATGATATCTTTTCAATTGACCGGCACTATAGCATGATGCTTTTTTGTAATAAGGCACGCTATTTCGTTCAAGTTCTAAAATTTGTGGTCCTTATGATTTGTTCAGTAATTTTCGAATAGTCGTTGCCATGGTTTCCATCCTTACAGGTTTCATTAACAGCGCTTTTATTCCCAAGGCCTTTGTCTTTTCCGAGGTCATGGATTCACTGAAGCCCGTGTTGAGAATAACGGGGATATCCCCCCGGATCTTCATCAGTTCCGTGGCCAGCACATCGCCGGTCATGTCAGGCATGGTCAGATCTGTGATCACCAAATCAAAAGTGTCGGGGTGGGCTGAGAACTGTTTTAAGGCATCAAGTGGGGACGTGCAGGCCGTTACGCGATATCCCAGATGTCCAAGCATCTGTTTTTCCACATTGATGATGCTCTCTTGATCATCCACCAGTAGAATCCGTTCGTCCCCCTGTTGCAGTTTCCCTCTTTTTTCCACAGAATTTGTCTGTTGATTTTTTATGATGGGTAGATAGATCTTAAATTCAGCCCCCTGACCGGGTTGGGTGATCAACTCTATTTGGCCCCCGTGGCTTTGAACAATCCCGTTAACAATGGACAGCCCCAGCCCGGTTCCCCTTCCTTTCTTCTTGGTGGTAAAATAGGGATCAAATATGCGTTCCCGGAGGGTCTTATCCATGCCGGGGCCAGAGTCCTTCACGGACAGGCAGATATATGGCCCCGGAGTCATAGTCGGGGCACTTAATTCAAGGCGTGTCAATTCAGTGGGTTTTAATGTGATGCACAGTTCACCACCGGTGTCTGCCATGGCCTGGAAGGCATTGGTGATCAGGTTCATGGCAATCTGGTGCACCTGGGTGGGGTCGGCCATGATCATGCCGCCATTTGTATCGATATCCTGGTAGATCTTGATGGTGGCTGGCAGGGAGGAGCGTATCAGATTCAGCACTTCCTTGATGATGAGATGGGGTTTCAGGGGCCGGGTGATCTGTTCCTGCTGGCGGCTGATGGTGAGGATCTGTTGCACCAGATCCCGGGCCCGTTCAGCGCCAGCCATGATCTGCTTCAGCCCGTGGCGCAGATCTCCCTGGGGGGGCGCATCTTCAAGCAAAAGTTGTGTATAGCCAAAAATAGGGAAAAGAATATTATTAAAGTCATGGGCGATGCCCCCTGCCAGGGTGCCAATGGCCTCCATCTTTTGGGATTGGCGGAGTTGGGATTCAAGGGCTTTATTTTTTTCCTTTTCGTGTTGATGCTCATCAATTTCTTCTCGAAGTTGTTGATTGATCTGGAGCAGTTCGGCGGTTCGTTCCTGGACGATTTTTTCCAGATCTTCTTTCTGGCTGCGAAGATTGTCTTCTGCCGCCTTTACCCGCAGGGCTGTTTTCAGCTGGGCTGTGAGCACATATTCATCAATGGGTTTGGCCAGATACGCATCTGCCCCGGTTTCAAGCCCCTTGGCCAAATCTTTTGAATCGGTGTGGATGGCTGAAATCATAATGATGGGAATGTGTTTTGTCCGCTCATTGTTTTTTAATTGCCTGCACACCTCATATCCATCCATGTCCGGCATTTTTATGTCTAATAGAATGCTGTCTGGTAATTGCGTTTCAGCCTTGAAAATGCCCTTGGGACCGGAATCAGCGGTTATGACTTCACAGCCGGGAAGCATCACCTTTAACAACGCGGAAATGGTGATGAGGTTATCTGTTTTATCATCAATGGCTAATATTTTGGGCATGGCCTGTTCCTTTTTTTGTGCCGTTTGCAGGAAGAACCCTACAGGTTGGGACTATTTTTCCAACCACTTGTTAATGAGTAACACAATCTTTTCCGGATCAATGGGTTTGGACAGGTAATCGTCGCACCCGGCCTGGATCATTTTTTCCCTGTCACCCTTCATGGCATGGGCTGTCAGAGCAATGACGGGAATATGGGCGGCTTTTTTGTCTTTTTTTACCCGCTTGACCACGGAGAAACCGTCCATTTTGGGCAGTGACATATCCAGAAGAATAAGGTCTGGTTGGGTTGTCAGGGCCATTTCCAACCCTTTTTCCCCGTCAATGGCCTCCAGTAGGGTGTATTGATTTTTCAAAATAGCTTTGAGTGTAATCATGTTATCGGGATTATCTTCAACAACCAGTAAGGTGGGTCGCCGGTGAGCATCATACCCTTTGTGGGGTTCTGGCTCATTTTTATTTTCAGTTTCATTTCCATGATGCCGCTGTTCATATTCACGGGGGGGTGTTTTCGGGGCCCCCCGGGGGGGCTCCGGCGGCGACGTCCTCAGAGTAGGAGTTTCGCTGCCTTGACGTTCCATGGGGGAGGATTTCCCCAGCATTGTCTGGATTTGAGCGAGCAGGCCCTGTTGATCAATATCTCCTTTTTGAACAAGCTGCTGGACATTATTGGCGCTTAAATGGCTGAGATCTTCAGGGGTTAAATCCCTTGCGGTGAGAATTAGAACCGGGGTCTTGGCCGTGGCCTGGGTGCTGCGCATTTTTTCAAGCACCTGGAATCCATCAATTTCGGGCATCATTAAATCCAGGATAATGCCATCGGGAATCGTCTGTGACATATAGTCCAGGGCCTCTTGTCCCCCCCGGGCAACATCCACAATATACCCTTGGCCTTCAAGCAACATTTTTACCTGGAGAATGGAGGCTTCATTGTCCTCCACCATGAGAATTCTGTCACGGTTATCAACGATCTTTAACTTTTTCCCGGGGCTTTCAATGGTGGAAAGTATGTTCTTTATCTCATCCAACAATGCAATGGAGGTGGTTTCGCTTTTTTCAAGGATGGATGATGCCTTGCCGGACAGTAGTTGCTTCTCTTCCATGGAAAGGTCTTTTGCCGTCACTACGATGACAGGAAGGTTCCGGGTGTCAGGATTGCTGCGGATCTCCTCCAGGACTTCAAATCCATTCATTTCCGGCATGATAAGGTCTAGTACCAGGGCATCGGGTCTGATTTCCTGTAGTTTTTCCATGCATATTCTACCGTTTGCGGCGGGGATGGCCTTCATTCCTTCCTGTTCAATGTTTCTTGCTATCTCCTTGAGTTCAAATTCATTATCATCGGCAATTAAAATTGAATGGGCTAATGAACCACAGAGATTGTTTATCTCTGCAATGAGCAGGCCCCTGTTCACGGGCTTGCTGACATACCCCACCGCCCCCAGGGCCATACCGGTAGCCCTGTCATCGGACATGGACACCATGATAACGGGAATCTCTCTGGTCTCGGTGGTTTGTTTGAGATGTTGGAGCACCTCAAACCCATCCATTTCCGGCATGATGACATCCAGGGTGATGGCAAAGGGACGATGGCTTTGGGCAAGGCGGAGGGCTTCTTGTCCCGATGTGGCAGTAATGATGTTGTATCCCTCCCCGGAAAGATAATTGGAAATCATGGTAAGGGAGTCGGGTTCGTCATCCACCACCAGAATGGTTTTACGTGTTGGCTGGATTTCTGCCCGGGGTTGTAATACCACGGGGTCAGGCAGGGGGATCGGGGTGGATTCCCGGTAAAGTAGGGGCAAGGTCAGCGTGAAGGTGGACCCCTGGCCCAGGGTGCTTTGCACGTCAATATTCCCTCCCAGCATTTTGGCGGCTTTAAAGGCAATGGCCAGCCCAAGCCCGGTCCCTTCGTAGGACCTTGAGGAGGTGCCATCCACCTGTCTGAATTCATCAAATATGTGGGGTAGATTTTTTTTGGATATCCCGATGCCGGTGTCGGATACCGTGATATGAATTTTTTGTGCATCGTGTTCCATGGAGATGGAAACCTTACCCTGTTTGGTGAATTTTACGGCATTACTGATAAGATTCTGGAGAATCTGGTGCACCCGGTTTTCATCGCTGGTAACCTGGGGAAGTCTATCCGGCATCGTTATGTCGAGTTCAACACCCTTCTCCTGGGCCAAGGGGGCCAGACGTTCCATGATGGTGTCAATGGTGGAACTGATCTGGAATGGTTTGGGACTTATCTCCATGCGGCCCGCTTCGATCTTGGAAAGATCAAGGATATCGTTGATCAGGGTGAGAAGATTTTTACCATTTCGCTCAATGATTTCAAGATAATTGATCTCTTCATCGGAAAGTTTCTCCCGGGCCTGCATCACAAGGACCCGGGAAAGGGCCATCACCGAATTTAAGGGAGTGCGAAGTTCGTGACTCATGTTGGATAAAAATTCACTTTTCAGGCGGTTGGCCTCCTCAACTTGAACCCTCTGGGCCCCAAGCTCCAGGTTCTGTTCCTGTAATTCCTGGGCGGTCTGCTGGAGTTCTTCAGACTGTTCCTGGAGTTCCAGGGCCTGGGCTTCCAGAGTTTTATTGGAATTACTCAGATTCATTGCCAGAGTTGTTGTTTTGATACCGGCGGATAGATGGGCATGGGAGGCATTAATTAAATCCCAGGATTGATTTAACACTTCAATATTTTCTTTGGTGTATGGGTTCAGATTTACAAGGGATATAATGGCCGTGACTTTTTGCCCCGTAAGGATGGGAATGGCCAATATTTCCCTGGGGATGGCATCTCCGGCCATAGTGTTAAATTTGAAGATGGTATCCCCGGGGATATCCTTGATATGGCTTATCTGTCCATTTGAGATGGCATAATCCAACTCCCCTGCCGGATTTTGTGCATCAAAAGATTCTAAAATATGTTCATTGGCTCCCATGGAAATCAAGTGTTCAAATTGGGATCGTTCTTTATTCAGTGTATAAAAAACACCCATGTTGGATTGGGTGGTTTCCATTAATGCCTTGATCAGTTCAGAGGCAAAAATTTTCATGGAGGACAAGCCTGTCATGACTTCAGTAATATATAAAACGTTTTTTTGTACGGTAATTTTGGATTCAATGGTGTCCGTCATTTCGTTGATAAAATGGGCCAGGGAACCCAATTCATCCTGGGAGTGAATTTCATTCCTAACGGAATAATCGCCATGGTTGATTTTCCGTGCCGCAATACCCATATCCACAATGGGTTTTGAGATGGCCCTGCTGATCCAAAGTACAAATACTAAAATTATCATGGCGGACAAGAGACAAATCGCCATGTTGTAGACCAGTAATTGACGGATGGGAGCCGTTAACTCTCGGACATCCTGTTTGCAGATAAATCCCCAGCCTGTTTTGGGGATGTGAGTGTAGGCTGCCAGAACATTCTCACCACGATAATCCATGCTTTCTATAATCCCTGTTTTCCCTTGGGCTGCATTTATGGCAGGCTGGGCTTTAATCTGGAGATTGAGCGGTGCATTTTCATACCAGCGCAGTGCATTTAAGGCTTTAACGTTTCTATTTACGATGAGGGTTTCCCCGGTCTTGCCAAGTCCAATTCTCTCCTGGAGCAGGGGGTAAAGGGAGTGTTCCAGGTCCATGCGTACCACAAGTATGGCAAGAATGTGCTGCCCTTGATGGGTTGAGCAAAATATGGGCATAGAAAAGGTCATTATCATTTTTGAAGAAAATTTAGAATAAAAGATATCCTTGATAAATAGCTTTCTGGTCTCCATGGGTTGGGTGAAGTATGCATCATGGGACCTATCCATTCCTTGGGCATTTTGATTTGTGGAGATCTCCACAATGCCTGTGCGGGGGTTGATGATGAATATCTCTTCATAGGCATAATGGTTGTTTATATAACGGTTTAGTATTCTGCGGGTATTTTTATAAATTTTAAGGTCACTCTGATTTTTTTCTTTTTTAAATATTACCTGTTCAAGGTCATTTAATTCATTATCTGTGGCGGTTGTTTTTACATCAGAAATTCTTTCCTCCAACCAGCTGTTAAGGCGTTCCACTTTCAGATCCCGGATGGCCACAAGTTTGGCAAAGGTCTGCTTTTCCATGGAGAGAATCTGCAGCCTGTACGTGGTAATAATGCCCAGCAATAGAGGGGCAAGCCCCAGAATGAAAAACCAGAAGGCCAGCCTGTTTTTTATACTTTTAAATGTAAACAGCTTTATTGAAATTTTTGATAAATGTGACAACATTCATTCACCTTTCTGAAATAATTTTGGTATTTTATCGGTGGCACCTCTGTTTCCCCCAATACCAGATACCCGTTTATACTCAATGATCGATAGAGTTTGTCAAAAATAGTGTCTTGATACTGTGTATTAAAATAGATGAGCACATTTCGGCAGAGCACCAAGTCAAAATCACCGAAAATGCTTTCCGGGGGAGCGTAGCTGGTTTGATCAAGGATATCATAGACTGAGAAAGATATCTGTTTTTTTAGAAAGGGCAATAGATGAAAATCTTCCCCTTGTTGAAGGAAATTTTTTTTCATCAGTCCATATTTAATATTTTTTATGCTTTCAAATGAATACACAGCCTTTTTTGCTTTTTTTATGATGTTCCGGTCAATATCTGTGGCAAATATAGCGACATCCATATTGACATCGGCTGTCTGTCTTTTAAAATCAGCATATTCATTGATGAGCATGGCAATGGAATAGGGCTCTTCTCCCATGGCGCACCCGGAGGACCAGATTCGTAAAGAGGAGATGTTTTGCTCTTTTTTTTGCTCAAACAGGGCGGGCAGGATATAGGTGCCAAGGTACTCAAACATTAGAGGGTCCCTGAAAAACTGGCTGACATTGATGGTCAATGTGTCAATGAGAATCTCCAGCTCAGGGGGGGTCTCTTTTAAATAGGAGAAATAGGCGTTGATATCTTTGCAATTGGTGAAAGATGATCGTTGATCAATGCGACGCTGAAGCATGGCTGTGCGGTAACCAAAAAAGTTCATGCCACGATTTTTGTTTAATAGGGACAAAATTTGTTGTAACGATGTGTTCATGACCAAACGGCACCCCTCCCAGGAGATAACATGAGTTTAAAAGAGAGTATCCCGGTGGGTGTGTAAAATCAAATATTTTTATCAAATTGTGAAAATAATAATTGGATTTTCTGGAAAAGGAAAATGGGGTCATGAAGCCTGGTAAAAACCTCAGCCTCCAACGACATAAGCCTGACTCCATTTTCGTATACGTATCTGAAAAATATTCCATCTAAGGGGTAGGGCTCAATATCGAAGGCGGGTGATTGTTTGCTCAAAAAGAGAAAGGGGCTGTTGATGACCGATGAACTCTGTGGATTCATGGGTTTTTCAGCAGCCCCTCTTTGTTTAAAATCAGGTGTGGTCTGACGTGTTAGATTCCCAGGCGTTTTTTTGCCAGAATTTCTGCAGCTTTCATCAGTGGGTAGGCCGCCGGTGTTGCCGTTAGTAGCGGCTGTGTTCCAATTTGGGACGTTAAAATACCATTTACGGTCATTTGGTTCTGGATAATGAAGGCTATGATGTTGATGAGCTCACCGGCAGAGGGGCCCCCCACAACTTCTCCGCCCAGAATGATACCGGTTTCCCGTCCGGCAATGAGTTTTACCAGCTGCATGTTGGTGCCAGGAAGGGTGCCCGGATGTTTATCCATGCCCTGGAAACTGCCGGAGATTACATCAAATCCATCGGCCTTGGCCCGTTGTTCTGTCAAGCCTGCCACGCCAAAGCCCTGGTTGCCAATGGCCGTGGAAAAAATGGAAAGAGTACCGTTAAAAGTTTTAACAGCGGAGAGTTTGAACAGGTTCATACCGGCGGTGCGGGCTTCGGCACAGGCGGTGGAGGCCAGCATAATGTTGCTGGGTTTCCGGGTTACAAAATCGATTTTTTCCGCACAGTCACCTACGGCAAAGATATCTGGAGTTTCTGTTCGCATGTATTCATCCACCTTGATGAACCCTTCTCTGGTGATGGTGATACCAGCTTCTTTGGCAAGGTTAATGTTGGGACGATATCCCATGGACAGGAGCACGGCATCGCCTTCAATGGTCTCCCCATTTTCCAGGCGTACACCAGTGACGCTGCCATCTCCCAGAATCTCCGTTACCCCCATGCCCGTGATGAGATTGACCCCCCTGGCCCTCATGGCCTCTTCTGTTTTTATGGCAATTTCTTCATCAAAGGCCAGTCCCAGGGCATGGGGCAATTTTTCGATGAGGGTCACCTCTTTTCCATTTTGAACCAGCTCATCGGAGACTTCCACCCCGATGAATCCTGCACCAATGGTGATTATCTTTTTACACTGGGCCAGTTTTTCCTGCATTTTATCAAGGTAAACCTTGTCTTTGGGCACATAAAACACGTTCTCAAGGTCGGTGCCAGCCAGCCAGCCGGGTTTGGCGGGTGTGGAGCCCGTGGCAAGGACGAGCTTGTCATAGGCAATTTCATGGCCGTCTTTCAGGGCGCATGTTTTTGCTTCGGTATTTATGGAAACCACTTCACCGATTATCAGGTTGACACCTGCACCCATGAATGCCTTGTCTGTTGGCATGATATTTTTATCGCTGTTCACCCCCGGGCTGACAAAATAGGGAATGCCGCAGGGCACCAACGTCTGCTTCTCTATGCGGACAATGGTGACATCCTTATCCGGGTTCATGGATTTTCCCATGGTTGCTGCAACAAAACCACCTGCACTTGCGCCAATTACGAGAATATCTGTTTTTTGCATTGTAACTCCTGTTTATTTAATCTTAAAAATTAGGATTATATTATGTCTTATTGTATTTGATGACCCTGTTTTTCAACCCGTCTGGACCTTAGCCCAACTAACCAATGGGGTGATTAAACGCCAATATATTTTGGCGGTGGTCACCGAAATTATCTTTTGTATGCCGTTGTCCCTCATAGCAAATTGTATTCCATTTGTTTGTTTGCACAGGATAAAAAAATATATCGAGCGGAAGTGCTTGAAATATAAGTGTAAAAAAATAATGAAAAAAGGGTGGGGAAATTTTAAAAAGCAAATTTAGATCTAATCTCAGGGTGTGGAGGGAAAAGTGTTAAGAAAGTGGACGTTCTTTTGTTTATTTGTTGAACAGGGCATTTAGGGAGTTAATGTTTGATGATAACGCAAGCCTGACCTCTCATTGCTATTTTTTTTTTTGAAAAAGGTTTTGATAATTTTTCGGGGTTTTTCATAGGCACCGAAGTTTAAACCCAGCACCTGTTCTTTGGAGACGATCTTAACCGGGATGGTTTTTGCTGTGGTCATGACATATCTCCGGGGCAGGTAGGCTGTATCAATTTTTAGAACATAATTCCCCGGTTTTATATCCGTTAAAATATATTTCCCCTTTGGATCTGTGAACCCTTCATGAACTTCTTTACCATCTTTTAAAAGGATCAATCGGATGGGGGATATCCCCTCTTCATTATCGTTTTTATCCAGGCTTTTGTCCTTATCATCAAAGACCATACCCTGGATGGTTCCAACCTGCTCCAACGGGATATCCAGAAACATCTTATCGCCTTTTTCCAGGGTGATCTCCATTGGAAAGGATGTTTTGGGTATAATGCCGCTGGCAAGATTTGATGCATCTATATCCAGGATATAGTTCCCCGGCTCGACAACTGGGAATTCAAATCGGCCGTTTTCATCGGTATAAACATGCATTCTATTTAGCGTGATCCTGGTTTTGGGGTAGACTTTTTCCTTTGGGCCCCAGGTTTTGTTTCCATCTTCATCCAGGAAAAGTTGGCCCTTTACACGTGCCTTTGTTTTAATCCAAAAGACAGGGACCCCAATCTCTGAGTGCCAGGTAACACCGACTCTCCACTCCTTATCTTCATCCTCAGTGAGATTATTTCCCTCGAATTTCAGATCAAGGGAGTGTCTTTTACCAATGCCTATTTTCCTTGTGAGGGTCAGGTCCACATCAACGGTTTCTTCTCTGGATTTGCCGTTGTCAGATTTGGTGATTTCATTGGTATATTCTGCATTGATGTCCAGCATGTTAAATAAACGGCATCCCAGTCGATATTCCATTTTTTCTGAAATCTCGCTGGCATCAGCATATCTCTCCAGGGATTCATCCCTGGTGTAAGCCACCTCCCAGTTAAACGGTTTAACATAACCGCCAAGTGCCGCATTGTATTCGGAGATGCGGGTGCTGGTGTTTCTTTTGGGGTCCTTTTCCCTTCCCCATTTTCCCCGGGCGGATATGGAGAGGAGGGGAAATGCTTTATACAGTCCCAGGGAGATGGTCTTTTCAACTCGGTCTGTGCCTAAAAGCTGGGTAATATTATCACTCTCTTCTTTTTCCTGTTCCCATGTGACATCAATGGTGGGCCAATGGCCATATCTGAATTGCGGGCCCCCACTGATTTTTTCTGTTTTTGTTGTAATAGATTCAGGATTATCATCCACATTGTCATTGTATTTCTGGTAATCAAGCCAGAGGGTAATGGACTCAAACGGCTGGTAAGAAGAATGGATGCCAACGCCCTCTTCATCTGTAATTCCACCGGGATAATAGGTGCCACCATGGTAATATTCGGCATTTAACCCCATGGCCTTCCAGTTAAAATCACCCCTTGTAAACCAGGCAGAATCCCCTTCCTCGACGTTTTCCATGCGCTCGGTGCCATAGGCCACCTCCCCTGAGAGTATCAGGGGGTCAAATAGTTGATATTCACCGGCAAGGCTATAAAGGTGTTTCTTCCAGTCTTTGTCTTTGTGATCACTAAATGTGGATGTGGCGGTGATGAGGCCCCTTTCATTGATCAGCGCTGTGATTTTGGCTCCCACGGAGTAAAGATCATTTTCTGTTGAATCCTCCTCCTCATCCTCATCCTCATCATCGTCGTCATCATCTATAATGTCGCTGCCACCGTCATCATCGCTGAGCCCTGCCCAAAAAACGGTCTCAAAGTATTTGCCAAAGGTTTTGGTGCTGATGCCTTCTCCAGACAAATCTTCGGTAAGTCTTGTGAAATCAGCAGAGGTGTGGCCCAGGCTTAAATCCCATTTTTCTTTTCTATTCAAATCAACTCGATACTCCTCTGTGTCCTCCCCGAAATAAGTATTGTTAAAATATAATCGGGTGAAATACGCTTCATTTAAATCTCCGGCGATTTCCAACCTTAGTTTTGTTTCTGGCCTGTCATGGTCGGTGTCATTACCTCCAGAGACTTCCACCTGCATGGAGCCTGGTAATTCCAGGTAGGTTGATCCACCTGTGTCCGTAACCGTTATGGTTTTAAGCCTTATTTTTGTTTCATCTGATATCTCTTTCCCCTGTTCCGCTGCCTTTACGGAAGCAACCTGGAATGAAAGCACATGCTGCTGGTCCTGCTTTACATCCGAAGGAACCTTTAACAACAGGTTTACCACCTCTTTTTCATAGGGCCCCAGTTCAACCTTTTGTTTTGACAAGTCAATTTTCCATTTTTCGCTTGAGGAGGCTATGATCTCAAAGCTGTCTTGCCTGTTGCCCAGGTTTTTAATTTCAAAACCGTATTTGACGATTTCACCAGCCCATACCAGTTCTGGTGAGGGCTCTGGGGTGAGCCGCAGCCCGAGAATATCTTTGACCTGTAGTTGGGCCGTTGCCGTCGCCGTTTTTGAGGCATCTACCTTGGACGTAATCGTCAATGAAATGGGGTAAGGTCTGTTGGATAATGCCGTGGGGGGAACTGAAATGGTAATCAGCTTTTTCTTGTGCTGTCCGGGTTTCAGGGTGATGGGCTTGAGGGAGCTGATGGTGCTCCACCCCTTTGGGAAATGGGTTGTTAAAATAAAGGTATCTCTATCTGTTCCAGTATTTGTAATGGTAAAGGCAAGGGTTGTAAATGCCCTGGGTTCCACGGTTCTGGGGGCGGGGGGTGACACGGAAACACCTTGGGATGCACCCAAAACAGGTGTCTGGAAAAAAAAGATCAAAAGAAAAAATCCAATGGAAAGATATTTGACAGACAGATCTTCTGCCAGAGCTGGAAAAATTGTCTGGGTGTTCATTAGTCAACTTTCAACGAAAACGTTAGTCCAATGTTGTAATCTGCCGGAGGATCAGACCAACCCAATACCATTCTCAAATCAATTTCTCTTGTGATGTCAGCCTTGCCAGATCCAGAAGTCACAAGCTGGTTGTTGGTTTTCATTCTGCGGTAGGCATTTTTATTTTCAGTATCAAATTTCCACTTTAAATCTGTACATTTCTTGCCATAGGCCCCTGGTGAAAACATGCGGTTATCAGCCTTTACATAAAGCTTCCAGCCCTGTCCATCACCTGCATAAACCCTTATTTTAAAAGCGCTTATGTTTTTTTTGCGGTCCTTTTCGATGTAGCCTTTATTCAGTGTCTGTTTTGTGGGTCTGGGAAATCTTACGTGGAACGTCTTTAAGGAGAGCCTGGGCTCGCCTGCCATGGCAGGGCATGAAAAAAGCAACATGACCAGGCAAAATATAACGGTTGTTTTTATTTGTTTTATCATTTCATTCACTTCGATTTGGCTTGGCTTGTTTTGTATCTGTGATACCTTGGTAGGTGTATAGGGTGAAGGGTCAGCTTGACCTCCTTTTAAAACGGCAATCAGACTCCCTTATTCCAGCGTAGAGAGTCTGAAGCGCAGGGTCAAACCATAGGTGCCCGGCACATCCCTTGTCCATCCGACAATCATTTTGTAATCAAGTTTGATTCTTTCATGATCTGCATAGCTGGCACTGGAATCAACCCGCTGTCCCTGGGTGGAAATAGCTGTGTACTGTGCGTCGCTGGATTTTTTCCATAAAAAGTCAGATAAGGGTTTTACACTGTTGTTCACTTTGCCCATGTTTCGATCCTCGGACTGGACGGTTAATTGCCAGGCCATATTGCTGGAAACCGTGAGGGTGGCGGCATCTTGTACCTCCAGAAACCCCTTGTCCAGGTTGGTTCCGGATACATCTGGGAATATAAATGAGCCGGGGCTAAGTTCCATGGATTGAAGTATCGGTATGGTGACCCCGGTGGAAGGCGTGGATGTTTCGTCCGCCAGAAGTGCGCATGGTCGGAAGAAAAACAGTGTGCTGATCACAACCATAATTGTGAAACAGATGTTTTGTTTTTTGATGTTATTCAATGTTCTGGCCTTTTTTTCGGTATGCGTCATTTACCACTTTACAGTTTCCAGGGTAGTTTTCCTAATTTGGGGGAAATTTCTTTAGAAAAAATATAAGGCACGTTTAGGTCATCTGAAGGATGTCTTTTTTTTCGTGCTTTATTGGGCTTGGTTCCATGGGGCGCTCTGGCGTGGGCAGTTTCGTTATTGCACTTCCATCTCCATTTCACCGGCAATGAGATCTTCTCCGCCATAATCAATGATGGTGAGAAGCAGATAGGTGCCAGGAGAAAGGTCACCTTGGATCTGTCCATAAACCGCCCTTTTATCACCGGGATAAACCGTAAAGGGAGCATGTCCATATTCCAAAGGAAGCGTTTTGATCTTTTCTCCATTTTCGTTCATAATGTCTATGTAGCCGGTGCATTTCAGCAGGCAATTCCCCTGATTTTCAAACACAATGTCAATGGTAGCCTTGCCACCTGCTTGTTGTTCGTTTATGGAAATATCTGTGATCGTCCCTTGTTTCTCTTCGGTGCCGGGAACCGTCTCCAGTACCCGGATGAGCATATCCTGCATGGCAAAAATCTGAAAAGAGGTGTTGCCCTTTTTGATGGTTTTGCTCAGGGTCGGTTTTGAGACCTGTGAAACAAGAATATTTCCCCAATAGGTGCCTTTCCCGTCCATGGGAATGGTCATGGAAAAATGGATGGTCTTAATTTCATGGGGAGCAAGGTCCAACTTTTTGGGAGAGAGTCTTATCCAGGGGGCACATCCCCGTTGCACGGCGCCTGCCTCAACCTGTTTTTCTTCACCATGGAGTTGTTTGATGAAATCCCTTGTGGAAACATCAAGGGAGATCGGTTCTTGGCCCATGTTTTCAACATTCATGGTGCGGGTGACCGTTTTTCCCGGTTGGGCATTGAGGGTAAACTGCATGGGGACAACTGTGTATCCTGCCATGGCGGGCACGGTTATATAAAGGAGTACAAATAACAGTGTAATTGTTTTAATAACAGATTGATTATTCATCATATTCTTTTTTTATCGGCAATTTTGATAAAAGTCAATATTTTGCTCTATTCGTCAAAAGTATTGATTGTTTCTCAACTCGGCATTATGGGGCGCTGACTGTGTAGGTAACCGTGGTTGTGTACACCCCGGGAATATCCTTGGCTGCATTGAGAAGGACTTTAAAATCAATGTCAGCGGTGCAACCGTTATCTCCGGTGGATGTGTTGCTCCAGAGAACTTGGGGCGTATCGCTGAGCGGTGCAAAATTTGTGAACACTGCACTCAATGTTCCGCCGTCTCCTTCCCCTTCATGCACAACGGTTTTGTTCTTGATTTTTAGGTGTAACTCTTCAGCGGGTTTTACGTAGCCTTCTATGGGGGTAAAAGGGGTGCTTTTGACCAGGATTTTCCACTCGGTATTTGCGGTTACGGTGAGGGTTGTGGCACCCTCGTCTGTGGATTTAAAACCTGCGGTGTAATCTTCGGCTGTAATGGTGGAAAAAAAATCTGCATATCCTGAGCCAGAAACTTCAACAATTCTTATGATGGGGATGGTGCCCCCCACATATTGGAAATCATCAATATCAGTCTCATCTGCCCAGGCAGTCGTGGTCATTAAGGCGATTATCACCAAGATCACCAGAGGGTTGTATAATGTGTCTTTCATGATTTATTTCCTTGTTCTATTTAAACTTTTTTTTGTTTATGTAAGATCAGAGTTTTGGTTGCCATTGAACTCTATACTCAATGAGCCGATTTTCAGGGCTCTTTGGGGAGAACGAGGTCTGGTTTGTGCCTTATTGTGCGTTGGTTGGTTGTTTATTTTGTTTGTCCATATATCTATTTTAAGGGGAACTGATGGTATAGGTAACCGTGACTGCATAGTCCCCTGGAATATCCTTTGAGGGGTTGAGGCGTAACCTGTAATCCATTTTGGCCTGGCAATGGTCCCCTCCTTTATTGTTGCTCCAAAGTACCTGGTCTTCCTCTTTTAAAGGGCTAAAATCCACAAAGGCGTCATTAAACATTCCACCGGAACCATTGGCTTTGGTGAGAGATGTTTTGTCTTTGATTTTAATAAAAAAATCACTGGATGGTTTGGTATAATTTCCTACTGGTTTAAATTCGGCCCTGGCAGAAACCTTCCAAGGGGTGTTGGAAAGAACGGTAAGAAGTACCTTGCCGGTGTTGGTTTCTTTGAAACCCCGTAAAAAATCATTAACATCAATGGAAGAAAACAGATCAGGATAGCCCTCACCGGAAACATAGATTTTTTGTATGATGGGTATGGTGCCCCCTACATTTTCCGACGTCGAATTTTTTTGAGTGGGATCAGCATGGCATGGGTTTGGTGCAATATTTGCCAATATCAAACTTAGGAAGATAATAAAAAATGTATGTTTAATTGTGGAATAATACATTTTGGAATACCTTTAATCTGATTATTTGGAAGAGTATATTGTTTAAACCGCTATTAACTATAAAGCATAATTCATGCCATAGCACTCTGAATAGTTAGTGGTTGATTGTGAATATTTGGATCGTTGGAAAAAGAAAAAAAGAGATAGCTAAATCGGGGATAGTTGATTTCGGAATGTATTAGTGGGGGGGATACCTATAACGCTATTTGTATGTGGAAGTACTACATACTGCGTCATTATGCAGGTAGATAAGGGACTCAGAAATTTTTAATCTACGTTTAATCAAGGCAAAGTTTAGATAATAATAGCAGTCAGGGTGGGGCACATTCCCATTTTTCCAGTCGGAGTTCTAAACCTTTGATTTATAAAGATATAATTTCTTAAACACTTATTGAAGACTTGATAAAATCAATAAGTTATAGACGGTGCCGGAAAAATGGGAATGCGCCATCAGGGTGTTATAAGTGATAAATCAATAAGGCTTTGACTCCCCTAGCATTGTAGGGTTTTGATATTTATTCGTTTACCTCGAACTCCAGTTCTCCTGCCACCAGATCCTCGGCATCGAAATCAATCATGGCAAGCGCAGTATAAGTTCCAGGTAAAAGTTTTTTCTGGATAAGAGTGCGGGTAATCCTGGGCCTGTAAGGGTATGCGGTGAAAGCCCCTCTTTTATATAAAGGGATGGTTGCCACCTTTTCGCCATCTTCATTTAATATCTCAACATTTCCTTTACAACGCATAATATTTGTTGTGTCATTTTCAAATGCCATAACAACCACGTGACGGTCAGTTTTGTTATCAAATTCAATCTCCATGTCAGATATATGCCCTTTTTTCTCTTTGACGGAAATATCAAATTGAGTTACCCGAATTGCCACGCGGAAGAATGCGAAAATTTCTAAGCCCGATTTCCCTTGGGCTACTTTTGTCGGTTTGGGTTTATTGGTTTGGGTGATGTATATGGTTGACCAGTGACCACCTGGAGCGTCAGAAGGAATTGTGGCGGTGAAATTAACCAATTTTGATTCTCCAGGTTTGATTTCAAGCTTCATGGGGCTGACCTTAAGGAACCCACCAAGTCCTTCAGCTATGATTCCTGGATCTGATTCTTGTTTTTCCCCATGCCTATCATAATAAAAATCTTTTATGGAGACAGTCAGAGACATAGGACGCGTTCCTGTGTGGGTAACCTCTATTGATTTTGTTGCTTTTTCTCCTGGTGTAAGATTTAAATTGAATTGCATGGGTGTTGCCATGAGTGCCATCGCATTTTGTGGGATGAAAGAAACTATAAAAATAAGAAGCAGATGAAATGCTATGTGGCCTGTTGTTTTCATTTAATAACTCCTTTTTATCATTTAATGGTTTACTCTTTTAATATAAATTCGAGCATTTTTTAATATTGCCCCGAAATAGTTGTCACACTTCCAAGAAAAGATTTTAAAAATACCAAGATTCATTCAGGGAATGTAAACTGTTTTTGAAGGATGATAAATTGGGGGGCTTAGTTAAAACAATGATCATAAAGGGGATTGCTGCCCAATTACGTGCCAATAATATGCTTCATACTGTGTTTAACAAAAATTTAAGCGCGTGCATTCCGTGCGTGGTATTAGAACTACATTCCATAATTTGTTTTTGATTTGATATAATGGGAACATAAAAAAAGCCAGCCTTTTTCAGGCTGGCTTTTAAAATCAGTGGCTATAGTAAGGTGAATTTATTCTTGCTGGTGTGTCTGAGCCCACAGCGTTGATCCGATGAGATCAATTTCGGGGAGCTTATGCGCCATCTGCAATTGCCTGGATCGTGTATATAATATTACAGCTATACCCACCAGGTGTATCCTTACTGGTATCAAGCAACATTTTGTATTGAATATCCCAGCTGGCAGAATCATTTCCAGATGCACAGGTAACCATGTCTTTTGCAGCAAAAGTCATTACCGCTGACTCTGAGAGGTCCCAGGTACCATCAATGGTAGGTGTGGCAGCATTCTCATCTGTGCCTTCATTAATGCCGCTCACTTTAATAAGCAGGTCTGAAAGCGGCTTTGTATTGGCTGCCCGTGCCTCGTCACCCTTGCCCAAAGGAGATGTCGTAAAAACATTACCTGTAAGTCCTGCAGAAACGGTTACTTCCCAGTCATCGTTGGCAGTTACGGTAACTGTTGTTGCCGCTGCATCAGACGTTTTAAATCCGGCGTCATAATCACTCACAAGAATTCCTGTAAAGAATGTAGGCGTACCAGTTTTCATAGCCGTATCCACACTGACAGAATCAATTTGTCTGATCACAGGTACAGCTCCACCAATATCCCCATTTAACGTCACCACATCCTCTGCCATAACTGTTCCAGCCATGCAGATTGTACCAACTATGATAACCATTGCCATTAATGCTGTAAATCTTTTCTTCATGTTGAGCCTCCCTTATTTTAGTTCTTTGAGTTATTATCTTTATTTTATTAAATTATGATTTATTTTCTTAATTTCCAGTTTGCTGCGCTTCCTTGTTCTGTCATTTTTTGTTCTTACCTAAATACTAATGCAGCAACTATGCCAATTTTATAAAATTTTTATAAAAAATTCAGTATTACTGCTGAAACGAAGAACCATAAGGCTCATCACTGTTTGTTTGTATGATTCTGCCAAGCCATTTTTTTTGGTATTTTCATTTTTTATAGTAAATTGGGTGGAGTTTGTCTCGAAGCATTCTATAAAGTGTTCAAAACACAACACTCAAGAGGACTATTAAAGATGGCATCTGGATAACTAACTGATTTTAAAAATAAAAAATATGCCCACTGCATTGTGTTCAAATTTCAACAGAAAAATTGAAGTCTGTCGGGGAAAAAGGTGTTTATGGGATTTGTGATCTTGTGTGGTCGAATAATCTAAAATAATAACGGTTTGATATGCTTATTTAAAATCAATCGCATTCTTTTTTGTAATCTAAATTTAGGGATGTATGATTTCTGTGCACGTTGGGTAACACTGCTGATGAGATAGCATTTCTGTGGGTCTGGGAATGGTAATCCAGTGACAATTGGTTGGCAGACAGTCATACTTGATGGTCTCGCAAAAAGTCCGAAGCCTAACTTTTAACCACAATTTATTCTGGGTTAGCGAGGCTTGAACCCATATATAATGTGGTAAAGATTTTATGAACTGGCTTTGTACATGATCATCATGCTTGATTTGATGATCCTATCTTTTATTTTGATAACACTTGGAAGGGGTGGGGGGGCATGAGATATTTCAGATTTTTTGATAGAAGGCCGTGGTGTGGAGTTTAAGCTGATTGAGAGAGCGGATAGTGCATCTGAGTTTTTTTTATTAATTGGTCAAAGGGAAGAACGGACTTAATCCGTGATGGCTTGAATTCTATATGTAATTTCACAGCTATAAACGCCAGGTGTATCCTTACTGGTGTCCAGCATCATTTTATATTGCATATCCCAATTGGCAGAATCATTTCCCGAAGTACAGGAAACCAGATTTTGGGCTGTATAAGTTAGTGGGGTATACCCATCCCACTCTCCATCAATAGTAGGCATCGTAGCATTTGTGTCGGTGCCCTTTCTAATAGTGTTTACTTTCAGCAAGAGTTCTGAGATTGGTTTATGATTTGCGGGTCTTGGAGTGTTGCCCGATCCCGTAGGTGATATCGTAAAATATCCATCTGGGCTTCCTACAGCAATCGTTACTTCCCAAGCCGTGTTGGCTGTAACCGTAACTGTTGTCGCTGCATCTGCAGACTCTTTATAACCGGCATTATAATCTTCCACGGCAATTACAGTACAAAAAGAATTTGTCATGGAGTCGTCCATAATTACAGAATCAATGCTTCTGATGGAAGGAATCGTGCCACCGATATTGCCCGGTGATTCAGCTATGGTAGGTCCTGCCATGAAACTGATGTAGGTAAGAAACATTATTATCATTAAACTTAAATTTTTTTTTATCATTTGAATTTTCCTTAACAAATATCAAATGCCGAAGACCTAGGAACTTCATCATAATAAAACTACCGATTCTTGCATGCAACGCTCTGGAGAGTCGGTATGAAGTTCATTGATGTTGGGTATATTATTTTTCATGAACTCACCTACCATTTCATTAATCATTGCAGGTTATTATGGATAGTTAAAGAATTAAGTCACCAACGTATTCTTTTTTATTCGTGACGTCAAGTAATAGGCTTAAACAAAAGGCATTGTTCAAAATAATTTTACACTTTCTGAGGACATTCCTCATTTTTAGAGGCTTTTTCCCAAAGACTATAAATTCCTTTTGGGGTGGTATGAAGGAAACCTAAATTTTAACATAAAAAATTAAGTTTTTCGGAATAAGGGGTATCTATGGATGGAGGTTATGAGGTTGGGCAACTATTCGTAATAACAGTCCTATATGCTAGTTGTGACTCCGCAGCATTGTTTGTTGAAATTTGAATTCAGGGATGTGTGATTTCTCTGCACACAGCAGGGAATACAACTGATACAGTACCGTTTCCATGGATTTGAGGAGAGATTTCAGGACAATGGCTGGGCTGACAATCCTATCTGATCCTCGCGTGAACATTTCAGTTTGATATCCGTTCCCATTCAAACCCGACAATGTTTCTCT
>Ga0307987_1000663_pt1 | contig 20449 bp, 18 predicted proteins | sample EllFjometagen181_FD_203157 | JGI IMG/M metagenome (GOLD analysis project Ga0307987, IMG submission 203157) | Marine microbial communities from Ellis Fjord, Antarctic Ocean - #181 | ecosystem: Environmental > Aquatic > Marine > Unclassified | place: Southern Ocean | collected 2014-10-08
GTTTACCATCAATCTGCATTTTAATAAGGAGGTCATCTTCCTGGCTGTTAAAAGTCAGTTTTGTCCAGTTATAGGAAAAATTTTCCAGTGCCTGCATAGAATAATCAAGGTAAGGCGTCTGGTCAATGGCTCCCATACCCTGGCGGAGTTGAGTAGTGTTGTTAAAACGGACAATACCACCGTTCCCCGGGGTGGAAAAAAGAAAGCCGTTATCAATAGTAATGTTTTCTTTAGATAAGAATATGGGGAGTTTTCCGTTAAGGGATCCTTCGCCCTCTGTATCCTCTATACCAAACTGACTCAGAAGTTGAGTAAAATTAAGACGGTCACAATAGAGTGTGGTCTCGAGATTCTGTCCTGTTGATGAGAGCCGGAAACTGCCGCTCTCAACATTGCCGCCGCACCAGGAAAAATTACTTTTTTCAATGAAAATCGCTAGTGGATTCTCGATACGGAAATTAATTTTCGCGTCGGAAAAGTTGATATTGCCAGATTCTATCGTTCCGATAGTACAGAGCTGACTGGGTGCACTATGCAGAAGGGGCAGATCCGGGAAAGTCAGGGAGATATCTATTGAAGAGAGTTTATTCTCCGATAAAGTTACTGTTCCATCATTGAACTTCAGGTGAAAACTGCCTTTGCCAATTTCGTTGAAGGATGAAAATTCAGCTTCAGCTGAGATAGTACCTTCAATTGAGAGTTCAGAAGGGAGTTCAATAAACGGTGGAAATGATTCCGAATTAATATGAGTGGCCGGAAGGCGGCAAGCCAATTTGCCGTGCCTGTCTGTGGTGATGGTCCCTGAGCATTGTGCCTGAAGATCAGGGCCGTACGTACTCGTGATATGGGTTGAAAATAAAATACCTGCTGATTGGATGCTGATATCTCCTGTAACTGATCCAACTGGTATCGTATCGTAGTTGATTGAACCAATTTTGAACGTTCCACTGGCGTTGCTCTCCGCTGTAAGAGGGAATTGAAGCGGGAGTGAGAAGGTTATGTCTTGAATTCTGGTTTTCCTGGATGGAAGAGTTAGCTCGCCAACTGATCCATTTACTCTGCCGGATGTATTTCTGCCTCTGATGCTGAGCTCTCCATCCATGGAAGGTTGACTGAAAAACAGATCTGGATTTTTCCCAATAGAAAAGGATTCAGCTGAACTGCTGAATTTCACCCGTGTCTCTGCTACCGTTTTTTCCCCTGAAAAAGAAAAATTGACAGGAGTGGGAATGGCCGGGAGCGCCAGATGTCCTTTTCCGTTAAATGCTCCAGTTTTCAGATGGTACTCTCCTTGCATATCTACAGAACTCTCCTGTGGAGAGGTTATAGAAAGATTTTTTATCTCTGAATAAATCCTCTTGTTGTTCTTTTGCACGGTGATGGTGACAGGTTTTTGGGGAGAAATATCGCTCAGAGCAATATTTTCAAATGTGCTGCTGAATCTGGAAAGATTTGCCGTTGCCTGAAGTTCTGATATCTGCGCGAGATTATCAAGCAGGACCCTGCCGGAAAGATCGAGTTGTCCCGCTGGGCTGAATTTTTTCAATTCATGAAAAAGATATGCGAAATCCGAAATATCAGGGGTTGAGGTGGTGTATAAAAGTTCATACCCTTCATCTTTTGGCTGCAATGAAGCTTCCGCAAGAAGAACCAGTGATCCTGTTGACTGAATCCTGGCTGTAGCGGAAATAAATTGTTTATCCCAGGGCCCAAGTTCTTTGAAATGTGCAGCAAGTTGTCCATTTATGGCAAGCTGATGCTCTTTTTTATTAAGGTGGACACTGATGGAGCTGTTTTTAATAATAAGTGTGTCACAGTCTATTGGCAATAATAGCGGTGATATTTCATTTTGCTGCTTTGCTGCCTGCAGGCTGCCGCTATATTTTTTCTTATTAGTGTTATTGTCCAGGTTCAGGCTCAGGCTGCCGCCTTCAATTACGATGCTGTCTATTTTCCCGTTGAGTAGTGAGCTGGGACGGTAGTTGAACACAACTGAAGGCAGGGATAATATATTCTTGCCGTTTTCAGAAATGGTGACACTTCCCTTCAGCTTCCAGGGTGAAATTCTCGAAAGGCTGATATTCTTTTCTGGGAAAGGGACACTGGCTATAATTTTCGGTAGGAGATATGTGTCGGCCAGAAATGGCAGAAAAAGAAGGAAGCCTGCACAGAGTAGTAATAAAAACAGAAATGCGTACAAGAGAAAGGTTTTCATGTTCTTCAGTATAGACGATTGCTTTGAACTTGTTTATCAAAAACGAGTTTCTGCGCCGATAAGATAGAATACCCGCAGTTGGGGGTGTTGTGGTTGATTTTTATTGTTTTTGTAGGAGTTTCCATGAGATAATCTCACGTTGAAATAGTTGTTTGCCGTAGTCATGCAGGAGTGAGAGTGATTCCCGTAGAATGTTTCCTGAAATCTTAAGGCGATGCAGTCTTTCCAGTGGCTGGGCCTGGGCTGATCGCAGCATTTTTATTGTGCCGTTGGATAAACGGACGAGACGCTGTCCTGGGTTAGAGCATTCCGGGCAGACAAGACCGCCGGCAGTCGTGTCGAAGCTATACCTGCGATTGACAGTAGTCTGACCATTGCAGATATTACAACTGGTGAAATCGGGTTGGTAGCCTATAATCTCATAAAATTTCGTTAGGAAAAGTGCTAAGGTCGTCAGGGGAGGCAACTGCTGATCAATGTTGTGCAGTGCCCAAAGAGTAAGGCGGAATAACCTGTCATCAGCCTCGCCTTCCCGGATTGTAATCAATAAAAATTCTCTAATAATTGACGCCGTGGTGTATAGACCAAAATTTTTGCGGATATTAAGAAAACCGGTATGAAGTTCGGCCTCCGACAGGAAGCTGAGACCACGGCTTGGTGACGTCTGGTAAGTGATATGAAGAAAAGAAAACAGCTCCAGTTTGTTGACGAAACGTTTTTTTGATCGTTTCGCCCCTTTGGCTATGGCAGAAAGTTTACCGACATCACGACTTAAGAGGGTTAGAATAACATCTGATTCGCCGTGCTCGAAGCAGTCGAGAACAATGGCTTCAGTTTCTCTTGCGATTGCGGCCATTACTGGTCGGAGATGGTTTTTTTATCCGGCTGTTCCTCGGCAGATTCATTTTTCTCAACCTGTACTATTTTAAAGAGTGGCTCTTTTTTGTCAGATTGTACTGTACTTTCAACCACCTGCTCAGGTCCAGCTGGGTTTTGGAAATTTCTCAACTTTTCACTGAGGAAGCTGGCCGGGTTCCAGGAAAAATACCAGCATGAAAAACCGATGATAATGAGGAGGAAAAGAGCGACCAGTCCACTGCAGGAAACAGGCATTACAGTAGACCTTTCGGCAAGGTTACTTACCTGTGCTGCCAGTTTGTTGGGTGGAGGTGCAGAGTGTTTTTTCTTTGCGCCGGAAAGTTGTGATTTTTCCTGGGTGTAAATACGCAGTATCTCTTCCGGGATGAGTCCGAGAGCATTGGCATACAGGGTGTAAAATCCACGAGTGAAGGCTTCTGCAGGCAATGATTTAAAATCATCATCTTCTATTGCCTTTAAATTTGCAATGGTGATTTTTGTCTCATCGGAGACCTGTTCCAGATCCAGATCCTGTTTGACGCGAGTCTGGCGTAGTAGATCGCCTAGCGTCGTGTATTCTGTTTCAGTAGAATCAATTGGCATTATTTGCTTCCCTGTGCAATGGCTTTTTCAGTATTTATTAAAACTTCGGATGACCTTTTTAAGAGTCCATCAACTTATGTAACTATCGTTATCATAATTTTTGTATGTATGCTTTTTCTTTTAAATCACTCACCCATGCCGAATAAGCCTCTTCCAGTTTCTGTTCATAAAGTTTTTGTTTTATTTCATCTTTGGCCTGCTCAAAAGAAGTAGTGACAACTATTGCATTTTTATCCCCGGACAAGAGTTTGAAGAACTGATAACCCGCATCTGTTTCAATAATTTCACTGGTCTCTCCGGGAGCAAGAGACCCTACGGCAGAGCGCATGCTGGCAGCCATTTCGTCCAGCGTGAAGCTACCTATATCTCCACCATCAGTCGCAGATGGGAGGTCAGAGAATTTTTTTGCAAGTGTTTTGAAATCCTGACCATTTAAGGCGAGGTTGTGAACGCGCTCTGCCCGCTTTCTGGTTGCTGTTTTATTTTCTGCCAGTTTTTCAGTGTCAGTGTCTTTATCCCAGGTGAGTCCTATCTGGAGAAGATAATAATTTCCCTCCTCCACCCTGTGTGTATAATGTTCGTCATAATAATCAAGAAGCATCGCTTCGGTAATGACAACTTTTGAGCGGACATCGAAGCTGACCAGTTTGCTTTGAAGAATTTGGGCACCGATGGATGCTCTGTAGCTTGTTTCCGTCATGCCAGATTCTGCTAGTTTTTCTCTAAACTCAGTTTTACTTAAACCTGAACGGCTGCGTACTTTTTCATAACCGTTCTCAATTTCTTTTTCCTTTACTGAAACGTTAAACTGCTTTGCTTTCTGGGCGATGAGTTTTCGGTCAATAAGAGAGTCCAGGGTTTTCTGGCGTACTTCTGCCAGCATTTGTAAAAGAGAATCTCCTGTGTTCTCTTTTGCAATGACCCTGTACAATCCCTCAGCTTCCTGCTCAACCTCCGACATTGTAATAATATCATCATTAACGACAGCAACCACTTTATCAATAAGCTCGGAGAACGAAGTTGCCGGCAGGAGAACAGTGCAGAGAATAAAAAACGAAAAACGGAGAGAACAGTTCCGGATTTTTAAAAGAGTGTGATATTGAAACATAGAGATCCTTCTGATGATGTTTTTATTTGTGCGATTTTCAAAAGGACTATAATCGTTCATAGTATAGATGTACAGCAACTCTTATGCGATTATTAGTACCTTACTCCAGGAACCTTGTAACAAAAAACAAGGTTCCTATCCCCTTTGTCCGGGTAGGCGCAGGTGTTTTACTTTTTTTCCCGTTTACCGGGATTAGGAGCAGCTTTGTTTTTTATCAACTCGAAAAATGATTCTTTTTCTCAAGTTAAATTGTACCGAGACAAAACATCGTTAACTATTCAATATTTCAGAAATAAAAATCATTAAATACATTGATTGCTATAGGAGAACTGTGTTGCTGACCGGGCTCCCCCTGTTGACTTTCCTGTTAAATGGAATATTTTGTCGCAAACAAATATCATATAACTAACACCGGTAAACGGTAAAAAGCCAGCACCCTTTTCATTACCAGCTTGAAGGGTATAAGTACCTTGGTGGTATATGTAACCACATAGTTTCAATATACATTACTCGGTTTCTTGTTTTTTATACCCCTCAAGGGGGTACTGAACCGAGTTGCAGTGTTTCCGGGTAAGGTACTAAGCGTGGTAAAATATGAACCTTTTTTTTAGAGTATATAAATGAAAAAAACACAGACTGCTGTTGCACTTTTTTGCTTGTTCTTTGTTGTAATGTTCTCATTTTCAATGGTTTCTACTGTCGATGCCAGCACGAAAATGCCCGAATTCGCATTGAAAAGTGTTCGCGACGGGAGAATAGTTGACAGTAAAATCTTTTCCGGGAAGGTTCTGTATATTACCTTTTTTGCAACTTGGTGTCCTCCTTGTAAAAAGGAAGTTCCGGTCTTAATAGAGTTGCAGGATCAGTTGAGAGATTCAGGGTTCTCGGTTATTGGTCTTTCTGTTGATGAGGAAGGACCGGTTGCTGTGGCAGGTTTTGTAGAAAAAAATGGGATTAATTACCCGGTTTTAATGACAGAATTTAAAACAACCACTGACTTCGGTGGGGTTTTTGGCATTCCCGTTTCTTTTTTAGTGAACAAAAATGGTAATGTTGTCAAACGATATACCGGTTATGTTCAACGTAAAGTGCTGGAAAAAGACATTCACAGTCTACTTAATTGAGCGATCTTTGTTGCGTCAAGAATAAAAATTTAATACACTGGCTACATTTCATATAGCAGGTTGTCGTGTGTATATACATGTGGAGAGTTATACTCCATGCAACCAAGCCTCGATAAACGGGGACCAATTCAATACCCTCAGGGGTATGAGTGTTATAAACCACTCACCAGCAAATAGGAGAAGGAAATGAACAAAAAGATCGTATCCATAGCACTGGTTCTTCTTTTCGCACTCAGCACTGCAACCGTTGGTTTTGCAGCTAAATTGAAGTGTACCGTTGATTCCGTTGACGGTGACAAGGTTACTATGACCTGTGGAAAAGCTGACAAGATGAAGGCTGGAGATAAAGTTAAAGTATCGCTACCCAAGAAGAAAGGTGCTGTAGAGGGTTGTTAATTGACTTAGTACAGAAGAGTAAGTAGCTTATCCGGTCGGTTGATCTCAAGTCAACCGACCTTTTTTTTTAGTAACTTATTCCACAAATTATGTCTGATTAATATTGCATCAATCTGAGGTGTGTTTTGGAGTTAATTAAAGCAATGGTTTTAGGTGTTCTTCAGGGATTGACGGAATTTCTTCCGATCTCAAGCTCCGGACATCTGGTGATCGGTTCCGAATTGATGAATTTTCAGGAACAGGGAGTAGTTTTTGACGTTTTTGTTCACCTCGGAACCTTGCTTGCAGTGGTATTTTTTTTTAGAAGGGAACTCGTTGAGATGGTTAAGGCCCCCTTTGCTTTTTTACAGGGAGACAGGAGTGAATCTGTAAAACATTTTTTTATGATGGATCTCTATGTCATAGTAGCAACTCTGCCCGCAGTTGCTGTCGGTCTCTTTTTAAAAGATCGTGTTGAGATCCTCTTCGGGAATATTCTTCTTGTATATTGTATGCTTGCAGTTACCGGTGTTATCATGATTGCTGCAAGATATTTACCCCAGAAGGATAAGCCGATTACTTGGGGAAGGAGTGTTTGGGTGGGTTGTGCTCAGGCCTGTGCCATTATGCCCGGCTTGTCTAGATCCGGTTCGACTATTTTCCTGGGTATGGTTCTCGGTATAGACAGAGAGAAGATCGCAAAGTTTTCGTTTATCATGTCTATACCTGCAATCCTCGGGGCCGCCGTGCTGCAGATCGGTGATATTATGGTGAATCCCCTTGATAAAGGTGCGTTTTTAAACATTGGAGCTGGAGCTTTAATGGCAGCATTTTCCGGCTATCTGGCCATAAAACTCCTGCTGGATATTATACGTAAAAACAGATTACAGTGGTTTGGTTATTATTGTCTTCTGATTTCCGCCACTGGGATCTGCTACTCTCTCTTTGTGGAAGTTTAAAGAGTAATCCAGGCCCCAGGGTACACACAAAACGTTCATGAGGAATACGGGCTGGAGGTTGCGATGTCATGTAGTGCTTTATATCCTGTCAACTTGAAGCTTCACGACCGGCTTTGTGTTGTTATTGGTGGTGGAAATGTCGCATTGAGGAAAATTCGAAGTCTGCTTGCCTGTGGAGCAGTTGTCCGGATAGTCAGTTCTAACGTCTTGTATGATCTTGCAAAAATTATCAGGGAGCATCGTTTAGAGTGGCTCAAACGGGATTATGTGGAGGGTGACCTGCAGGGAGCATTTCTTGCCTTTGCCGCAACGAGTGATCCTGTTGTGCAGCAGCAGGTAAAAGAGGAGGCTGAAAGATATAAGATCATTCTCAACAGTGCGGATGATCCGGTTGGGAGTAATTTCCACGTACCTGCTCATTTTAGAAGGGGTGAATTGCTGGTAACAGTTTCCACTGGAGGTAGCAGCCCAGCGTTGTCAAAGCAACTCAGGGAATGGCTGGAGCAGGAAATTGGTCTGGAATATGAGTCGGTTGTCGGTTTTTTAGCTTTGGTGAGAGATGCTGTAGTCAGTCGTGATAATGACTCAACTGTTCATAAAGAGCTGTTCCAAAATCTTTTAAAGGTTGATATTGTAAAGCTTATTCGTGATAAAAACTGGTTTGATCTGCAAATGATGCTGTTGCAGGAACTTCCTGAAGAAGTTGACTCAGTAGCTCTTCTGAAAGATTTTCTCGAGGTTTATGATAATTCAGTATCCCATGAGGGGAATAAAAACCAAGAAATAGAGTAATGTACTTATACCCCCCCTGCGGGGTGTTAGACTGGAATAGTTATGAATGAGATAAGCTACCTGCTTTTTCTGTCAGTTTTGGCCGTCACCTTTATCGCCAGTGCGGCATATCTGGTCTTTTTTTTCAGTCAAAACAAAAAAGTACGCAGAGCAGCAAGGATGATTCTTGTAGTTTCAGGAATTTTTCAAACTTTATATATAGTTTCCCGTTATATGCTGGTAGGCCATACGCCAATTACTTCCCAGCACGAGGCGGTAATTTTCTTTGCCTGGTCAACAACCTGGGCCTACCTTTCTTTCAGGTGGAGGTATAGTGTAAAGAATTTTGGTACTCTGGTCTCTATCCTTATCCTGTCCCTTCTGTTGATTTCTTCAATTTCTTCACGTGAACTGACACCTCTGGTCCCGGCTCTGCAGAGTTGGTGGCTGCCGGTCCATGCCAGTGTGTCACTCATTGCATACGGTTTCCTCTCCCTCGCTTTTTGTGGCGGGATTATGTATCTGCTTCAAGAGCGTGAGCTTAAGAGTAAACGATTCGGCTATTTTTTTTCCCGTTTTCCATCTCTTGATGCGCTTGACCAACTGATCAGTCACTGTCTGACGGCAGGTTTTGTTTTTTTGACTCTTGGTATCGTTACCGGATCTATTTGGGCTCGACAGGCCTGGGGAACATATTGGCACTGGGATCCGAAGGAGACATGGTCACTTATCACCTGGTTTATCTATTTGGTGCAAATCCATCAGAGGCATACTGTCGGCTGGCGTGGGAAGCGTGGAGCCGTTATGGCTATTATGGGTTTTGCCGCAGTAATTTTCACCTTATGGGGCGTAACGTATCTGCTTGGAGGTGTGCATAGTTATGCAGGGTGAAAAGATACTGTTGCTTGGAGTAAACCATAAAGCAACTCCTGTTGAAATTCGGGAGAAGATAGCACTCTCCGATGGGTATGAGGCTCCCCTGGCTGCGCTGAAAAAAATTCCCGGCTGCAGGGAATGTTATCTCATCTCAACATGTAATCGGGTTGAACTGGTAGTTGTGGCTGATGGCCAGGCATTGGTTGAAAGTGATATTGTTACTTTTCTTTTTGGAGGCAGCCTGAGCGAACAGGAAAGCAGTCAATACCTCTATATGTATTATAATGCTGATGCTGTGCATCATCTGTTTATGGTCGCGGCCAGTCTTGATTCAATGGTGGTTGGTGAATCGCAGATTTTAGGGCAGCTAAAGGAAGCATATCGATATGCCGCCAAGTTCGGAGCTACCGGACCTTTACTGAACAAGCTCCTGCATAAATCTTTTTCTGTTGCAAAAAGAATCCGCACAGAGACAGGAATAGGTTCTTCCGCCGTATCGATAAGTTACGCAGCGGTGCAGCTGGCTGGGAAAATATTTGGTAGCCTCAAGGGCAAAAAAGTGCTGCTCGTAGGTGCTGGAGAGATGGCCGAACTGGCTGCAGAGCATCTTGTAGGGCAGGGCGTCGACTCTGTTGTTGTGGCTAACAGAACTTTGGCCAGAGCTGTCGACCTGGCCAAGCGGTTCAACGGCAGTGCAGTTTCAATGGATGAGCTGGGGCACCAGCTGGAGCTGGTTGATATTATAATCAGCTCTACGGGGGCAACGGACTTGATCCTGGTTAAGCAGGACGTCAAGGCTGTTATGCGCAAGAGGAGGAACAAGCCGCTTTTTTTCATTGATATAGCTGTCCCGCGTGATCTTGATCCAAAATTGATTGAAATTGACAATGTGTACCTCTACGATATTGATGACCTCAGCAGTGTCGTAGAGATTAACAAATCGGAGCGTGATAAAGAAGCCATAAGCGCCTCACGGATTGTCGATGAAGAGGCCTTAAAATTTCAGCGATGGTATCAGGGGAGGGCGATAACTCCGACTATCCGTGAATTAAGAGAGAAAATAGATACTATTTCAAGTATCGAGCTTGATCGGACCCTGGCAAGGCTGCCAAATGTAAACGGGCCTGATAAAAAAATTCTTGAAAAAATGATGAAATCTATTACATCCAGAATACTTCATGACCCTTTAACATATCTTAAGAGTGAGTCATGTTCAGGCCGGGATGACAGCGACGTCAAAGTTGATGTCGTTCGTTCGTTATTCAGGCTGGACAGTAGTAGTAACGAGAAGTAGTCTGGGCCTGGCTTTGTGATGGTATTTGTTTATCTCTTCTGTTATGTCTTTATGGATTCTCTTGGAAACTTTTTTTTACGGCGCCCTCAACTTTATTTTTAAATTGTGATTTGTTTATGAAAACTACTCGAAATTATTTTCTTTTTTTCCTCGCACTTCTTCTCTTAAGTTTCTTCGCCACTGAATCTTTTGCCGAAACCAAGTCCGCAGGTATTGATCGGGAACGAAACAAGATCATCGGATATATGCTCAGTAAGCAGTTGCCTGCTCTTTATTTTGGTGAAAAGGTGATGGATGATGAGCAGGCCCGGGCGGCATTTAAGCTCTATGTCAAGCAACTCGATTTTCAGAAGCGGTTCCTTTTGCAGGAGGATGTTGATCAGCTTAAGGCATTTGCTGATTATATAGATGATAATATCAAAGCTGGAAGGGTCTCACTGCCTGACGCAGGATATGATATTCTGAGCGAGAAAATAATGGTCGTTGAGAAGATGGTCTCTGAAATGCTGGCCGATGGGAAAGTCCACAGCGGCAGTTCTGGAGATGACCTTACTGTAGGTTTTTTTCATGTGACTAGTAGAGACAATTATGAGACAGATCCAGAAAAGCTCAGCTATGCAAAAAATCTGGAAGAATTGAAAGAGAGATGGAGGAAGGTACTCAAGACAGAGATTATTACCCGGTTTTTCGATCTTGAAGAAGACAACAAGGAAGTGGGTGAAGCTGAAAAGAAAAACAGTGAAGAACTCTGGCAGGAAGCTGTTGATAAAGTAGCCAAAAGGAACAAAAACTTTTTTAACAGACTCCATCAGGAAACCCTGCAGGATCATTATGACCGGTTTTTTAATGCTGTTACCAGGTCATTTGGGCCGCACACCAATTATATTCCCCCGGCTAGTAAAGAGGATTTTGATATCAATATGCGTGGTTCTCTTGAAGGTATAGGGGCGCTTTTAAGAGAAGAGGATGGTCTTATAAAAGTCGTCCGGATCATTCCGGGGAGTGCTTCCGCCCTGCAGGGGCATCTGAAGGCAGAAGACATTATTCTTCAGGTTGCCCAGGAGGGAGAAGAGCCTGTCGACATCACTGATATGCGTCTTCGGGATGCTGTGAGGCTGATTAGAGGACCAAAGGGTGAAGAGGTGCGATTGACTGTCAGGAAGTCCGACGGCACCAAAGAGTCGATCCCGATTATTCGTGACGTGGTCCAGATTGAGGAGACTTTTGTGAAAAGCACTGTCATCGAATCTGAGGATGGCAGGAAAACAGGGTATATCTTTATCCCTGGATTTTACAGGGATTTTGAGGGAACTCGTAACGGAGCTCATGGAAGAAATTCTACGGACGATACCCGTGAGGAAATCATAAAACTAAAAAAAGAGAATGTCGATGGCATAATATTGGATCTTCGCGATAACGGCGGTGGAGCTTTAATAGATGCTGTTGATATTGCAGGACTGTTTATAAAATCAGGGCCTGTTGTGCAGGTAAAGAACAGTTTTGGCGAGAAACGTATCTTGAGTGATAAAGATGAGACTATTCTTTACAATGGGCCCCTTGTCGTACTGGTAAATAAGTTTTCTGCCTCAGCTTCTGAAATTGTAGCAGCAGCCCTTCAGGATTACGGCCGGGCTGTTATCGCCGGCGGGGCCCACACTCACGGTAAAGGGACTGTACAGACGATTATAGATCTTAATGACCATATCCCTTTTCTCCAGTTTAAAAAATATGATAATCTGGGTGCTTTGAAAATTACCATTCAGAAATTCTACCGGGTAAATGGCGGTTCCACGCAATATAAGGGTGTCGAACCGGATATCGTATTTCCCACCCTGCTGGATCACCTCAAATCTGGTGAGAGATCTCTTGACTATTCCTTGCCATGGGACAGGATAGAACGTGTTGAATATGCCCCATATTCAGGGGTTCCTCTTGATTTAGACGGGCTTCGGAGCAGAAGTTTCGCCCGTGCAGAAAAAGACGAAGGGCTGAAAGTTATCAAGGAGGAAACTGAGAAAGCACAGAAGAGAAGTGATGAGACGAGTGTGTCAATTGATATCAATGATATGCGGCAGAAAAGAGAAGAGGCTCGTCTGATTCGTGAAAAAGTTGGGGCGCATTACAGGAAATATCGTAAGGAGATTGATCAGGAGCTGGAGGAGAAAGATAAACCTGACACTCAAGCTGATACTCTGGGGGCCTGGCTTAAAGATGTGAATGAAGATCCCTACATCGGTGAGGCTGTCAATATAATAGAGGATATACGGCTTCAGTAAATACCTTTTAATGTCGGTTATCCCGACACCCAGCTTGTAATCGTCGAACCCGCCTGCTTTTTTAAGTATGCGGGTTTTGTTGTTTGAGCAGCGCATAAATCATTGCTTTTTGTGTGTAGTAAAGAAATACCCTGTTTCTGGTGCGATTTATTTTTTCCCGCAGCATGAACGTGGGAAAAATAGTCTTGAAAATTCCATTGAAAGGTGATAGAAACTGGGATTTATGAATGGTCATTCAGTATTTTTAGGACGTCATATTATTTGATAAACTCGTAAAAAGGCCATTCGAATCTTCAGATGGCTAAGTCAAAAAGTTCGATATTCAGGTAAGCGCAGACTCCGAGGCGTAGTGTTTTTATCAGGTCCTCAATCATACATGCGGTATGTTGAGGTTCTGTTAAAACCTACAACGCAGGAGATTGGGCTTTTTACGACGCCATCTTATTTAATTAGAAAGGTTTTTACTTCATATGGATATTGCTGAGGGTTTCAGGTGTCACAGGGAAAAAATTGTAGATAGATGGGTTGAATATGTCCTGTCAACGTATACGTCTTCGGGATTTTTTATAAAAGAGAAAGATAAATTTGCAAATCCGGTTGGAGGAAATGTCAGGGAAGGATTACAAAAACTTTTCCTGCTTCTGACGAAGGAAGCTGACCCGGAAGAGTTCGCCGCTCCCCTCGAACAAATTATATCCATCCGGGCTGTCCAGGTATTCTCACCGTCTCAGGCAGTGGCACCTCTGAATAGCGTAAAACATATTGTCAGAGAAGTTTTTGAGGCGGATAAGGAAAGAAAGCAGCTTGCAGGTGAGCTATATGATTTTGAGTTCCGTGTCGATCTTGCTGTTTTTGCGGCGTTTGATATTTACATGAAATATAGAGAGCGTCTTTATCAGGTAAGGATTGACGAAATCAAGTCAGGGAACCATATCTTGACAGGCAGTAAGTGCCCTTCTAATACCCCGCAAACGGGAATTAGTACCCTGTGAGTGCGGGCTTGAGAGAATAAAGAAATTTTGAGAGGATAAACAGTGTGTAACCGGTTGTTGTGGTGTGATATGTATATCTGCACCATGGTTTCCAAAATTCAGTTCAATTGAAGCGAGGTAAGAAATGAAGTACGCCTTCTCATTCCTGGCAGTCATTGCTTTGAGTTTGATTGCCTGGCTCGGATCGCAGATACCCGGAATGCCGTACCTGTTTGGTATAGCTTTACCGTATCTGGCCATGATGATCTTCCTTGGCGGTTTTGTCTATAGAGTTGTGCAGTGGGGAAAATCTCCTGTCCCGTTCTCGATTCAAACTACCTGTGGCCAGGGAAAATCATTGGACTTTATCAAGCATGACAGACTGGAAGCTCCTAATACAACCGCAGAGGTTGTTGCAAGAATGTTTCTGGAAATTGTGACTTTCAGATCCCTTTTTAGGAACACTAAATCCGAACTTCATGACGGACCAAAGATTACTTATGAATCCTCTAAGTGGCTCTGGATGTTTGCTCTGATCTTCCACTACTCTTTTCTGGTAATTGTTATCAGGCATATGCGTCTGTTTCTCGATCCAGTACCTGCCTGGATAGGCTGGCTGGAATTCGGTGACGGGATTTTTCAGGTCGGGGCTCCGGGTTGGTATATTACTGACATAGGTCTTCTGGCTGGCTGTGTACTGCTTTTTGGTAGAAGAGTGATTACCCGCCATGTGAGGTTCATTTCACTGGTGAACGATTATTTCCCTCTGGTTTTGATTTTTGCCATCGGCTTTACAGGAATTCTGATGCGCTATGTTTTCCGCACCGAGATTGATATTGTAAATATTAAGCAGCTGGCAGTAGGGCTTGTAACTTTCTCTCCCGTTATAGGATCAGAGATTGGTGCCATTTTTTATATCCACCTTTTTCTTGTTTGTGTCCTGCTTGCATACTTTCCATTCAGTAAATTGATGCATTTTGCAGGTGTTTTCATGAGCCCGACAAGGAACATGAAGAACAATACCCGCGCGGTGCGTCATTTGAATCCTTGGAATCCATCAATAATTCCGCATTCCTACGCGGGTTATGAAGATGAATTCAGGGAGTTTATGGTCGAATCCGGAATTCCGGTGGAAAAAGAACTTCCTCCGAAAAAGGATGATGAATAAACATTATTCCCAAAACTAGCTTATGAGGATGAGATAACGATGTCAGTTACCAAATTAGAACAATTATCGAAAAGCGTAGTGCAGGGACCATCCTTGGCCACAGGAGCAATACCAACCAGGGATTGGATGGATATCCCGGTGAAGTTTGAGTCCGGTAACTATGCCTATGTAGCTAAAAAAGATAAGGTGGAATATCTCAACAGTCAGTCCGGTTTGAGTTTTCCCAATGCACGTGAATGGTCTCCTGAGGATGATGACTGGAAACTCCCCGAAGACTGGAAAGAAACTATTCTTAAGGGATTGAAGGAGCGTCTCGATAAATTCCGTTCTCTTAAAATTTTCATGGACTGCTGTGTACGTTGCGGTGCATGCGCAGACAAATGTCATTTTTTTCTTGGTACCGGAGACCCTAAGAATATGCCGGTGTTGAGAGCTGAACTCCTCAGGTCGGTGTACCGGAACGATTTTACTCTTGCCGGTAAGTTTCTTGGAAAGATGGCTGGGGCCAGAGAGATGACAGTGGGTGTACTGAAAGAGTGGTTTATGTATTCATATCAGTGTACCGAATGTCGCAGGTGTTCTGTCTTTTGTCCATACGGCATTGACACTGCGGAAGTAACCATGATGATCCGTGAATTGCTGCACACGGTTGGCATAGGTATCAACTGGGTACTGGAGCCCGTCTCGAACTCAAATCGTACTGGTAACCATATGGGACTGCAGCCCCATACTTTTAAGGATAATGTTGAGTTTCTGGTTGAAGACGTTGAGAGTCTTACTGGCGTTAAACCGAATATTTCCTTTAACAGAAAAGGGGCGGAGGTTCTTTTCATCACCCCTTCTGCCGATGTATTTGCCGAACCTGGCCTCTATACTGCCATGGGATATCTACTTCTTTTCGAGGCTATCGGCCTTGATTATACGTGGTCTACCTATGCCTCGGAAGGTGGTAACTTTGGCCTTTTTACCAACAATGAATCAATGAAAAAATTGAACGCCAAGATGTATGCCGAAGCGGAACGTCTGGGTGTCAAATATATTATTGGTGGCGAATGTGGTCATATGTGGCGTGTGGTGCATCAGTATATGGATACTATGAATGGTCCTGCTAATTTTCTGGAAAAACCGGTTTCTCCGATCACCGGCACTGTCTTTGAAAATGCTGCTTCATCCAAGATGGTTCATATAAGTGAATTCACTGCTGATCTTATTAAACATGGCAAGCTGAAGTTTGATAAGAGTCGTAACAGCCATATCAAGGCGACTTTTCATGATTCCTGTAACCCTGCAAGGGCAATGGGGCTTATCGATGAACCGCGATATATTCTGGATCATGTGGTTGATTGGGTTGAAATGCCCGAAAACACTATCCGTGAGCAGACCTTCTGCTGCGGCTCCGGGACTGGCTTGAATACCGATGAAATTATGGATTTGAGGATGCGATCAGGATTGCCAAGGGCAAACGCTGTAAAATATGTCCAAGAGAAACATGGGGTAAATATGCTTTCATGTGTTTGTGCAATCGATAGAGCAACGTTGACCTCTCTGAATAACTACTGGACCCCCGGGGTCGAGGTTTGTGGCGTGACGGAGCTTGTCGCAAATGCGATTGTTCAAGAAGGCGAGACTCGCGAGGAACTAGAGGAAGGCTTACGGACGATGGTTTAACCCTGATCAGAATAGCAGAATAGAGGAGTAGCTCATGTACAATAAAGCAACAATTATACCGGGACTGGCCATATTCGTCCTCTTTGTCACTTTCCCGCTTTGGTTTAATGCATTTTCCACCGCAAGTACTGTACCAAAACCGGAGCTGCCGCAGGGCGGTGAGAAAGAGTGTGTTGCACCTGCCGCAGAAATGCGCGAGAGCCATATGGTGCTGTTAAATGAATGGAGAGATGGTGTTCTTCGTGACGGCAACCGAGATGTGATAACCGTAGATGGTAAAGAATATGGCAAAGGTTTGCAGCTGGCCTGTATGCAGTGCCATACAAGCAAGGAAAAATTCTGTGATACCTGCCACGAATATACCTCTGTTGACCCGTACTGCTGGGACTGTCATCTGAGCCCTGAAGTTGCAGCGTCGAAGAAGGAGACACACTAATGGACAAGCAAAGAAGAAAATTTCTGAAGATAGCTGGTGCTACAGCACTTGCTGGTATCAGTGCTCCTGCTGTAGTCCAGCTGACGACCTCTTCTGCGGTAGCTTCCTCCAGCAATGGAACAGCAAAAGTACACGGAGCCCCCGAAGGTGGACACAAATCGGCAGCACATGGTGCAGATGATGCACCCACAGGCGTACGCCTAGGGCTTGTTGTTGATATGCGTAAATTTTATGGCAAGCCTGAATTGCTTGATAAAGCTATCAGCGCTTGCGCAAAAGCACATAACATTCCTCAGATTGATAATAAAAAGAGCGAAATTAAATGGATATGGAAGGCTCCTTTTGAAAATGTTTTTCCCGAGCATTCCAGTTATCATTCTTCTAAAACCGTAAAAGAAAATGATTTTCTTGTTTTATGTAATCATTGCGACGAGCCACCATGCGTGAGGGTATGTCCGACTCAGGCTACCTATAGGCTCCCTAATGGAATTGTTGCTATGGATTATCACCGTTGTATCGGCTGCCGTTTCTGTATGATGGGCTGTCCCTACGGCGCACGAAGCTTTAACTGGGAAAACCCCAGACCGTATATCAAAGAGTATAACCCCGACTTTGCCACTCGTATGCGTGGTGTGGTAGAGAAATGTAACTTCTGTGGCGAGCGTATTGCACTCGGGAAAGAGCCCGCGTGTTTAGAAGCTGTCAAGGAAACCGGTGCGATAGTTTTTGGTGATCTCAATGATCCCGAGTCTGAGATTCGCAAGGTACTTGACAAGGAGAATACTATCCAGAGGAAGCCTTCTCTTGGAACTAAACCGTCAGTCTTCTACATAGTGTGAGGATGTCATGATTGAAAAAGTATTTAAAGGAAACTCTCGCTACTGGATGTGGCTCGCATTTCTGAGCGCCTTTGTTGGAGTCGGAGCGATCTGTTACCTGAGACAATATCTCTTTGGCCTGGGATTGACCGGAATGGGTCGCGATCTGTCCTGGGGGCTTTATATTTCGCAGTTCACTTTTCTTGTTGGTGTTGCCGCGGGAGGGCTGATGCTTGTTCTTCCTTACTATATCCATAATTACAAGGTGTTCGGACGTCTTACAATTCTAGGTGAGTTTCTGGCTATTTCAGCAATTATAATGTGCCTTATGTTTATTATGGCAGATATTGGTCAGCCTCTGCGCGGATTAAACATGATGCTCCATCCAACCCCTAACTCCATGCTGTTTTGGGATATGGTTGTATTGCTCGGGTATCTCGGTCTTAACGTGATCTGCGCCTGGGTTATTCTTACTGCAGAGCGTAAACAGGTTAAACCTCCTAAGTGGGTATATTTCTTTGTGTATCTGTCTATTCCATTTGCAGTTTCCATCCATACTGTAACAGCGATGCTCTATTGTGGATTGCCAGGCCGTCACTTTTGGCTGTCTGCGATTACTGCGCCACGGTTTCTTGCCTCTGCCTTTGCTGCGGGTCCCGCTCTTATCGTTATTGCCTGCCTGGTCATGAAGCGCGTTGCCAACTTCGATGCCGGAAAAGAGGCTATCAATAAATTAACTACTATTATAATGTATGCGGCCCTGATTAACGCATTCTTCGTCTGTCTGGAATTTTTTGTCGGTTATTACTCCAATATTCCAGGACATATGCATTCCCTGGAATATCTTTTCTTTGGTCTGGAGCATAACGGGCATGTGTACAATAACCTTGTGCCGTTTATGTGGAGTTCGGTGCTGCTCTGCTTTGGCGGACTCGGACTCTTTGCTTATATGAAAATCACAAAGATCTCTACAGATCTCATGGTTGGGATTGGATGTGCCATGATTTTCTTTGCTCTGTGGCTCGACAAGGGTCTTGGCTTTGTTCTGGGTGGCCTGGTTATAAACCCTCTTCATGAAATAGTTGAGTATTATCCAACTGCAAATGAGATAGGAATAACATTGGGTATCTGGGCTACCGGATTCCTGCTTGTCACGTTAATGTATAAAATTGCAATTGATGTGGAGCATGAAGTAGAAGCGTAGCAGGAGTATTTTCATTGATGTTATTTAAGGCCCTCGACTTGTCGAGGGCTTTTTTTATGGTAACATGGTAAATATGTACTTATTGCCTTTTGTTTTCGGTCTGATCTTTAAAGTTGAGAGAGCTGACATTGCATAAGAAGAAAGTACTCATAGTATTTTATTCCTTCTCACAGCAGACTAAACTTATGCTTAATAAGTTAATCGAAGGACTGCAGGCCGAAGGTGTAGGGGTCACTGTGCAAAGGCTGACCCCGCTCTCACCATATGAATTTCCCTTCAGGTCATACAGTAGGCTGTTTAGAGCAACAGTGGAGACATTTTTCCAGAAGCGGTTCGAAATCAAGCCAATAGATGACAGGTGCTATGGGGACTGGGACAGGGTTATTATTGCGGGACCGACATGGTCGTATCACCCAAGCGGCCCTGTGATTGATTTTTTAAACAGGTTTGGCAAGGATGTATGCGGAGGGCAAAAGGTTACTCCCTTTATATCATGCAGAGCGTATTGGCGGCTGCATAGCTGGGAACTTGGTAGACGCCTGAAGAAAACTGGTGCCAGCGTGTCAGCTCCCATAGTATTTATTCATCAGATATCAGAACCGTGGCGTACAGTCGGTCTTATCATGCAGCTGCGTGGAAAAATGGTTCGCAGGGAGAACTCCTGGTTCAGAAAGAAATATCCAGGGTACGGACATACACGGGAACAGGGCAATATTGCACTTGAAGAAGGTCATAAACTGGGTAAAAAACTCAATGCTCAGGTGGTGTAGAGGGATCTGGTTTTTACGGCCACTGACCAGTAATATAGAGATGATAAAAATGCAATATATTCTCAGAATAGAAAACATATATTAAGGCACCGCAGGCCAGGAAGGGGCCAAATGGAATTCTGGTGTTACCTCCTTTTTTTTGCCATCTCATTGCAATAAGACCGATAATGGAACCGGTAGCCGAACTGACAAGGATTACAAAGGGAAGAGACTGCCAGCCAAGCCATGCTCCGATCATGGCGAGGAGTTTTATATCCCCTCCACCCATGCCGTCCTGTTTACGTAATAGATAGTAGAGGAAGGCGATAGCATAGAGAACACCTCCTCCGAGAAGTAATCCAATCAGGGAACTTTGCCAGGTCAAATTGCTGTTGATTAGTGAAAACAGGAAACCAAGGACAATTCCGGGGAGGCTGATGATATCTGGAATAATCTGATGATGGATATCTATGAATATGATGACCAGCAGAGCAGCCGCAAAGAGGAAATAAGCCCCTGCCTGTATTGAAAAATTAAACCTGCAGTAAACTGCGGCGGCAAGAAGGCTGGTTAACAGTTCTACTGCGGGGTACTGGAGGGAGATTGATATATTGCAGTGCGAACACTTCCCGCGAAGCGCAATGTAGCTTAAAACAGGTATATTCTCGTACCATGAGAGAGAGTTGAGGCATTTGGGGCAATGGGAGGCTGGAAAAACAATCGAGGTATCTTTTTGGGGAAGTCTCAAGATAACAACATTTAAGAAGCTGCCGATGATTGCACCAAAAAGAGCTGCAGTAAGTGTAAGAAAAATTTCTGGCTGCATAGTATAAAAAGGGGTTTTTGACTAATTTAAACAATATCAATAAAGATAAACTCGTAAAAACCTAAAATTTAGATGGATAAGTAAAAAGCTTCATATTGGAGGCGTGCAATTTTTCTATTATTTCGGCGTACATAAGGTACGTCGTAATGA
>Ga0307987_1000664_pt1 | contig 20406 bp, 16 predicted proteins | sample EllFjometagen181_FD_203157 | JGI IMG/M metagenome (GOLD analysis project Ga0307987, IMG submission 203157) | Marine microbial communities from Ellis Fjord, Antarctic Ocean - #181 | ecosystem: Environmental > Aquatic > Marine > Unclassified | place: Southern Ocean | collected 2014-10-08
GGAAAAATTTTATCGATGTGATATCGACAATTTGTGATGTCAATCAACGTGGTATTGGAATAATCCAAAAACCAAAGGAATGCTATTGCCTTTTATGACCTTTTATGAGGGTAGTGTTTCATATAAACTGGAATGCCATGAAAGGCTATCATTTTTTGATGCGGATCGGCCTTATGTTAAATGTTCTTGTTCAATATAGTGAATGCTTTATTGATGTCATAAAAAAGCTAGGCAAAAGAGGTACTATTAAATTTATTTTTGAGACCATGAAAGGGCCGTGGTTTAATGCCGATTACGTGAAGCAGCAACTGGAAAAGCCTTTGCAACTAAGGCTAACATAAACAGAGTACAATTTTAAAAGCAGGAAAAAAACGGTACAGCTACGTATAGTTTAAAATTGCTGGCAACAGCGCCGTATAATTTTGGATCATAGCTGATGTTTTTTTATAAATTTGATATATAGCTGAGAAAGGAATACAGGGAAAAACAAAAAAAAATCATACAACAACTTTGTAAAATATTTCATGCGTCAGTCGTATATACGGACATGTGCTATTGATTAAAACTTTTCAGAATGTTAGGATATTTTCTGAAAAAATAGTTTTATTTTTAGAAGGCTATTAATAAAATTCACCTTGACTCATTCAAGCAGTGAGAAAGGCTTTTGAAGATTCCGCGTTCAATGGAGTGGCTAGTCGTCCAAGATAGTGCAAAGGAGCAAATAGTGGTATGCGGTATAACAAAAACCAAATAATAACATTTTTCCGTATAATTAAAATTCACAAATAATAAGAGTCTTGTTATGACTATCTCAATATCAAATACCTATTTGGCAGAAGCGTTAGATAACAGTGCAACCCGTCGTCTACTTGACTTGTTTCATGTAGGGATATTGTTGATCTCCACTGATGGTATTATTCGGTATGTGAACAAGGCTTATGTGAAAATGCACGGTCTGACGAATGAAGAGTGTGTAGGCAAACGAGTGATAGATATGTTTGATACTGCAGGCGAGGGGTGCATGAAAGTTTTACAGACTCAAAAACACTCAATGGGTGAAAGTCTTTCCTGTAAAGGTGTTCGGGGAATAAACTTCAGGTATCCCGTGTATGATTCGAATGATCTTGCAGGCTGTCTTGTTGAAACTATTTTTACAGATATAAATAAAGATAAAATGTTAGACCTAATGCAATCTTTTAATGAATTGCAACAAAAAGCAGACAACTACGAACAAGTCATCCGAAAGATGTCTGACCGTCTTCATACCTTTGATTCGCTTATCGGAAAAAGTATTCAATTTAAGGAAATGAAAGCCCAGGGAAAGCGGTTTGCTAAAAGTTCTCAACCAATCCTTGTTTGTGGAGAAAGCGGTACTGGAAAAGAACTGGTGGCACAGGCGCTTCATAATTATAGCCCCAGAAAAGGCAAACCTTTCATCACGGTGAACTGCGCTGCAATTCCAAATGATCTAATGGAATCGGAGCTTTTTGGATATTCTGGAGGGGCGTTCACTGGCTCAAAAAAAGGTGGAATGAAAGGAAAGTTTGAACTTGCCGATACTGGAACTATATTTTTGGATGAGATTGGTGAAATGCCATTTCCCATGCAGGCAAAGTTGCTTCGCGTTCTGGAAAGTCATGAAATTCAAAAAATAGGGCATCCTTTTCCAGTGTATACAGACTTTCGCATAATTGCGGCAACCAATCAAAATCTTATCCGCAAGGTCGATGAGGAGACCTTCCGGGAAGACTTGTACCATCGCTTGAGCATACTGGAATTGAATATCCCTCCTTTACGTAACCGTAAAGAAGATATCCCCACATTGGCAAATCATTTTATTGAACAAGAACAAGGAACCCGGAAGGGAACTCAAATTCATCTTTCTCCCAAGGTATTGAGGCTTTTTAAAAGATATCCATGGAAAGGTAATGTTCGCGAACTAAAAAATGTAATTATTTTTGCTATTTGCTGCTCAGACGAGCCGGAAGGAGTGATCCGCTTGGCACATATTCCACCCCGCATGACCAAAGGCCAACTCTCCCATAAAATTTTTAAAACCCTGCCAGAATTCAGAACTACGTTAGCAGAAGCAAGCGCTACGACTGAACGAGAAGCAATTACTTCTGCGTTACGTCAATGCGGGCAGAATAAGAGCAAGGCAGCAAGGCTTCTAGGTATTGCCAGAAGCAACCTATATGCGAAAATGCGGACATTGGGTTTGTAATACTATTTATGAGGTCATCTGTAATCGGCTTTTTCGTGTCTCGATGAAGCTGCTGTCCAAACTTTCCAGACTTTTTTCATTGCATTTAATTATAGGTAACAACCTGATAGATAATTCATAAACAAAATTGAATCCAGAGGATTCGCTTTTTCGACACTCTGCCCTATAGCACTCGAAGGCTGAGATCAATTTTGTCCTGAAAACAGGACAATTTTTACAAAAATTGGAATCCTAACCACTTGATTTTACTAATCATATGAAAAGTCCCGTCAGAAGCGTCCTGATTTCAATGCATTTTTTAACCCGGTTTGAAAACCTGGTTAAATTAAAAACCGTTTAATTTCAAATTGTTACGTCAAGAATAAAGAATGGCATAGGTTTTGCTTAACGATAGTATCATGACTTTTTTAATCAAATATAAAAAAAACAGCCCTCAGGGTAAGGATACTCACCTAATTGATTATGGAGGAGCGTTTTCGAATTTAGCATATTTCCACCAGTATCGAATGTTGAGTGAGCAAACAGAAAGTTTTCATATAATTTGCTGAAAACTATATTTGGTAAGAATTATTAAATTTTAACTAACAAGAGGAGTAGTGATTATGAGGCGTTATACATTTATTGGTGCATTGGCCTTTTTGTTGATGGTAACTTTTTCCACTCAAGCCATGAGCGACGTGAAAGTTCTTAAGTTAGGCACAACCGGTCGATTGGGCATGCCGATTGGGGATGCGATTGACCAGGCGCTGATTCCAACAATAGAGGCTGTTTCTGGCGGGAAAATGACGGTTAAACCTTTTTATCGCAAATCACTTTGTGCTGAACAAAAGTGTGGTGAACAGGCCAATCAGGGATTGATTCAACTCTGGACAACGTCAACCGCTAATTTTGGCAGCTTTGGTACAGCCCTGACTATCTTTGACCTGCCGTATATTTTTAAAAGCATTGCAGATGCGGATAGAATCACCAATAGCTGGCTGGGTAAAGCCCAATCTGATATTGCCTCTAAAACAACAGGTCATATCCCCTTATCCATTTATTCCAGTGGCGGTTTCCGTCAACTGGGTAACGCAACACGACCCGTACATTCTCCCAAAGATATGAAAGGTATGAAATGGCGTGTTACCAAAAGTCCGATTGAATATACGTTGATCAAAGCCTGGGGCGGCGTTCCTGTTCCCTATGACTGGGGTCAGTTATATCAAGGTTTACAGTCCGGAGTTGTAGAGGGACAATATGTGGCTGTACCCTGGCAGGAGGTTGCTAAATTACATGAGGTAGCCAAATACTACACACAAATTGGCGGTTCATGGTCAGGTAACGTATTGGCCATGGACATGGCTCAGTATGAAAAACTCACCAGCGAAGAAAAAGGGTGGCTGAAAAAAGGAGCCGAAGCCTTTGGTAAGGCAGTTGGAGAACTTGATAAGAAATGGGTTCAGGATGGTACCGAAGCCATTAAGAAAGAGATTAAAGAATGGTACGTGCCTACGGAAGCTGAAATGGCACTATGGCGCAAGGGTGCTATTGGCGCCTGGAAAAATGCCAAGGGAACTTTTGATCCTGCACAGGCTGAACGTATCCTGGCCGACCAGGGTTTAACTGATTTTATAGCGGCTTTGAAAGAGGCAGGTGCTTTATAGGATTATACCAAATTATTTCAAAGGAAATAAATTTTAGTTCAACTCCCTGAATTCAGGGAGTTGAACATTGGATAGTAAAAAATTAAACTTTATCGTAATTATTTTTTGGTCTCAAACCAACGACCAAGAACCTATCGGGAATCTTGAAAACCCATTGCTTGATGCAGTGAAAAGGATATTTCGAAAAACTGTAATTCAAATAAATTAGTTGGATTATTTTTAAACACTCAAGATCGTTTCATGACAAAGGTGCAAAGGACACAGTAATTATGGAAAGTTTAATACTTCTCAGTCTTCTTATGGTTTTTATCCTATTGGGTGCGCCAGTAGGTTTTACCATGATTCTTCTACCTACAATCTACATTTTTATTACAGATGCGGCCCCGCTTGTTCTGATACCCGGGCAAATGTTCAGCGCTATCGATTCAGTACCGTTAACTGCTATTCCCTTTTTTATGTTAACCGGAGAGTTAATGACCAGTGCGACGATTACAGATCGTCTGGTTGAGCTGAGCCAACGCATTATCGGTCGGTTACGGGGGAGTCTGGCACAGGCGAATGTCCTGGTGAGTCTGTTTTTTGCGGGTATGAACGGCTCTGTTGTTGCTGATACGGCCACTGTCGGGTCACTGATTATTCCTGCAATGAACCGAGCAGGATATCCACGTGCATTCTCGGCAGGAATTACAGCAGTTAGCTCCACGATCGGTGGTATTATTCCACCCAGCATCATGATGATTGTTTTGGCAAATGCCACCGGCATATCAGTCGGGGCTCTTTTTGCAGCCGGTATTATTCCCGGAATAATGATTGGTGCACTGCTGATGATTGTGAACCATATTCTGGCAGTAAGAAATGATTTTGAACGCAGTGAAGAGCCTTTTAGCTGGGTGGCCCTGAAAAAAGTTGCAGTAAAATCATCCTTTGCTCTGATCGTTCCCATAATACTTGTAGGAAGTGTTGTCGGCGGAATTGCCAGCGTTGTTGAAGCAGGCGCCTTAACAGCAACTATTTCACTATTGGTCGGACTTTTTGTATATCGTACCATAAACTTGGTCAACTGCAAATCTGCCTTTACCCGGGCTTTTCGTAATAGCGCTTCGGTTTTTATTATTATCGCTGCATCCGGACCGTTTAGCTGGTTGCTCACATCTCTGGGGGCTCTCGGGCAGTTAGAAAAATTTTTGTTGGGATATGCCCATAGCCCAATACTGTTTGCCCTGGTTCTGATTACTTTTATTTACCTGCTGGGAATGGTGATGGACTCGGCGGTAAATATTATTGTGGTTGGACCTGTCATTGTTGAGGTTATGGTAAAAGCGGGATATCCCGAAATACAGGGCGCTCTTGTTTGTATAGTCGGATTTTTGATCGGATCGGTGACCCCGCCGTTGGGGGTTGCATATTTTACCGCTGCAACAGTTGCCAAGGCGTCATTAGAAAGCGTGGCCGTTGCCATGCTCCCCTACTTGATTGCTTTGTTTTTTTTGTTGTTTATACTGGTTGTTATTCCGGACTTTACAATGTGGCTTCCAACATATTTGGGCTTTGTCCGATAGATTACAGGAATGATTATTATGATTAAGTCTATAATGTTATTTGATAAATGGGCAAGAAAATTTCTGGCCGCATTTTGTATGCTGATGATGTTCTTGATGGTCTTTTTTACGGACTATACAGTTGTTATGCGATATGTGTTTGAAAACCCACCTGTTTGGGGAGATCTTTTGACGGTGCTGAGTAACATTTGGCTGGTATTTATTGCCCTGGTGTTAACGGTAAGAGAAAAAGAACATATTGCACTGAACGTTATTTACTCGCGATTACCCACCAAGTTAGGGTTTGCTATTCAACAATTCTGGACGCTGATCATCTTTCTACTGGGTATTGTTATTTGTGTTGCAGGCCTGGAAGTTGTCTCTAAAATGGGGGGGAAATACTGGGAAATGTGGTATTTCGCTTGGGAAAACGGTTCATTTGTTTTCAAACCTAACTATATGCCGAAAAAATATGCCATGGTCATTCTTCCACTGATGGGAACATTAATCAGCATAGGTGCTTGTGCGGCGATTATCGAAGATACGGTTCAATTGGTGAAAGGCAAGTTCAAAGTATCCGGGGGAATAGGTTCTTCTGAAGATAGTTAGCATAAGACAGCCAACCCTATTTTAATAACGTGTAACATTCATTGCAAAACCGATCAGGGCAATTTTTTCAGTTGGTTGCACGTAACAACCCAGATTCTTGCAGGACAGAACAAAAACCGGTTTTGACACCGATATTTTGAAAAACCAGCATCTACACCACTATCAATTAATTTGAGGAAATTGATCAATAATGAAACCTTTTAATATTAATATACCCGATGAAACCATAGATTTTATTCGCAAAAAAGTGGCCAATTATCCTTGGCATGAAATGCCGGATGATGGCGGTTGGGAATATGGCACGAACCTTGATTACATGAAGGAACTTTGCGCGTATTGGGTGGATGAGTACGATTGGCGCAAACACGAGAAGAAGATGAATCAATTCTCTCATTACAAAGCTTTTGCAGATGGTATTGAGTTGCACTTTATTCTGGAAAAGGGAAGTGGCACAAAGCCGATGCCGCTGCTGATAAGCCATGGCTGGCCGGGTTCCTTTGTTGAGAGCTTGAATATCATCGAACGTCTAGCACATCCAGAGCGGTTCGGTGGGAGTGTGGATGATGCGTTTGATGTTATAGTACCGTCCTTGCCGGGATTTGGTTTTTCAGGCCGCCCACCCCGCCCCTATGGACCACGGAAAATGGCCAAAGTACTCAATACCCTGATGACGGATATCTTGGGGTATGACAATTATTTTGCCCATGGCGCAGATTGGGGCAGTGCCATTTCAAGCTGGCTTGGATATGACCACTCAGCATCTTGCAAGGCCATTCATATTAATTTCCCGACCATGCGGCATATTCATGGGCCCCAAACTGCAGAAGAGCGAGTCTGGGCAAGGGAGTGTGAGACCAAGCCCAGTATAATTATGCAGAACGGATACCGCACCCAGCAAGCCACCAAGCCCCAGACCTTGAGTTATGCGATGATGGATAGCCCTGTAGGCGTTGCCGCCTGGATTATTGAAAAGTTCCATGCCTGGTCAGACATTGAGGGGGATAATGTTGAAAGCGCCCACACCAAAGATGGGATGTTGACCAATATCATGGTTTATCTGGTGACCCGGACCTTTAATACAGCCTCGTGGATTTACTATGGCCGGCGTGAAGAGGGGGGACGTATTCTTGGCAATGAAAAACGCCCGCGTGTTGAGGTACCGACTGCGGCAGTCATATTCCCAGCGGAAAGTTTTCCCTGGCCTCCCCGTTCCTATGCAAACCGTCTCTATAATATCACACGCTGGACTAAGATGCCCCATGGCGGACATTTTGCCTCGCTGGAGGAACCTGAGCAGCTTATAAATGATATTGTAGAATTTGCACGTACCCTGGGAGGCCATTAAAAAAATCCCAGAATTTACTACCCCTGGGGAAAAGTTTGAGCCTTCAGCCTGGCTGAAAGTTTAAGGGAGGGAGCCGGGCAGGAGATTGAGAACTGTCCCACGCGCATTGCAGCAGGTTTGCTTTGTATATTTTTTAAAAATCTGCATGGCAGCCTTGTTATTACAAGCCAGCCCCATAACAATGGTTGAAACTTGAATCCTGGTTTGTCAAGAGTTTCATATGAATAATAAGGAGATCATCATGGATTTCATTAAAGCAACAGACCCTGAAATCGGATCTATCATTGAAAAAGAGGAGTTAAGGCAGGAGAACGGTCTTGAACTTATCGCATCTGAAAACAGTGTCAGCCGGGCTGTAATGGAGGCTCAGGGAAGTGTTCTGACCAATAAATATGCTGAAGGCTATCCTTGCAAACGCTACTATGGGGGCTGCATTTTTGCCGATGCTGCAGAGAATCTTGCCATTGAACGGGCAAAGACCCTTTTTGGTGCAGCCTATGTTAATGTCCAGCCTCATTCCGGATCCCAGGCCAACATGGCAGCCCTAATGGCCATGGTAAAACCGGGTGATAGGATTCTGGGAATGAATCTCTCCCACGGCGGCCATTTGACCCATGGAAGTCCGGTTAATTTTTCTGGAAAACTCTATAATTTTGCTCACTATGGCGTATCCAAGGAGACTGGGACCATTGATTACAGTCAGGTGGCAAAACTGGCAAAGGAACATTCCCCAAAGATTATTATTGCTGGAGCAAGCGCCTATCCGAGGGTCATCGACTTTACCCTGTTTGCCGAAATTGCTGAATCGGTTAACGCCGTTCTCATGGTTGACATGGCCCACATCGCCGGCCTGGTTGCAACAGGCCTCCACCCGTCCCCTGTTCCGGTTTCAGATATTGTGACCACCACCACCCATAAGACATTGAGGGGACCCAGGGGCGGCTTGATACTTGCGAAATCAGACCTTGGCCAAAAGCTTAACAGCACTATTTTTCCTGGAATCCAGGGCGGTCCCCTCATGCATGTGATTGCAGCCAAGGCCGTCGCGTTAAAAGAGGCCCTTTCAGACGAATTTGTTCAATACCAAAACCATGTTGTAAAAAATGCAGGTATTATGGCACAGGTTTTTACGGAAAGGGGTATTGACCTTGTTTCAGGGGGCACAGACAATCATCTGCTGCTCTTGGACCTTACAAACCTTGGCATCACCGGTAAAGCCGCAGAGGACCTCCTTGGATGCGCCTGTATCACCGTGAACAAAAACTCTATTCCCTTTGAGACAAGAAGTCCGTTTGTGACCAGCGGGATCCGTATCGGAACCCCGGCCATCACATCAAGAGGAATCAAGGCGGAGCAGGCTGCGATCATTGCCCATCTGATTGCCGACCTGTTAAAACATCCTGATGACAAGCAGGTGATTGACAGGGTTCGTGGAAGCGTGGATGACCTTTGCAAAGCTTTTCCCTTGTATAAAGACGGCGCAGGCTGTTAAAAAGCGAAGATGAGGCTTTATATGATGGGCAGACAATAAAATTAAAACGATTTTTAATTGGAGGGTAAAAGAATGGGCAAGGGATATTTCGGACAAATTTTAAGGGTAAACCTGAATCTTGGGATCTGTATACCCGAGGCAATTGACCCTGATATGGCAAGGAAATTTATCGGGGGGGCAGGCTATGGGGCTCAATTATTATTCAAAGAGTTAAAGCCTGGCGTTGACCCTTTGGGTCCGGAAAACAAGATGATTTTTGCCACAAGCCCGCTAACGGAAAATATTGTTCCCGGCGGGGGGAGCATCATGATCTGTTTCAAATCCTTGAACTGCACTTGGGGAGAATCCCGGTGCGGAGGCAATTTCGGTCCTGATCTGCGCCGGGCCGGGTTTGATATTCTGATTATTGAAGGCAGATCCCAGAACCCTGTTTATCTTGAAGTTTGTAATGGGAAGGCCCTGCTGAAAGATGCTTCTGCCCTTGCAGGTAAAAATGTGTATGAGAAGACAGATCTGATAGAAGCGGCCATGCCGACTGATGCCAAAAGAAAATCGGTCATGTGCATCGGTCAGGCCGGAGAAAACATGGTCTCTTTTTCCTCGATCATGTACCGGGACAGGGCAGCCGGGCGAAACGGCGGAGGCGCTGTCATGGGGTCGAAAAATCTTCTTGCCGTGGCAGTATCGGGAGATGGAAAAGTGCAACACGCAGATGCAAAGGCTTTTATGGAGGCTGTAAAAGATGCCGTAAAAATCATCAAACACCACGAGGTTCGTGAAGGCCTTCATGAATTCGGTACGGTAGGAGACATGCCTGCCAATGATGAAGACGGTGACTGGCCGTCCAAAAACTGGCATTCAAACAGCTGGGGCCATGGCGCAGAATTGTTTGACCATTTTCAGGAAAAAAACTTGATCCGGCCCCATCAATGCTATGCCGGATGCCCTATTGGATGCGGAAGGATCTGTGAAGTTAAGGAGGGACCGTATAAAACCCCTGAACACGAAGGGGGCGAGTATGAAACCATAACGGTTTTTACTTCTTTCATGCTCAATGAAGATATGGATATAGCTGTTCACTGTGGGTATCTGTGCAATAAATGGGGGATCGATACCATTTCAACCGGGGCCATAATCTCCTTTGCCATGGAATGCTTTGAAAATGGGATTTTATCAGAATCTGATGTCGAAGGTATGGATTTGAGCTGGGGAAACAGTGCAATGTTGCCGGTGCTAATAGAAAAAATCGTCTTCAGGCAGGGTATTGGTGATCTGCTAGCCAATGGGGTACAAAAGGCTGCCCAGAAGCTTGGAAAAGGATCTCAGGAATTTGCCATACATGTTAAAGGCCTGGAGGGGCCGGGCCATGACCCCAGATCGGGTAAAACCCTTGGCATTGCCTATGGGACTGCAAACCGGGGAATGTGCCATATTCATCCTCTTGAGGGCATGGCCTATGACAGGGGGAAAATGGACTGGGGAATGCAGGCCCATGGGGTGCGGGATCCGGAACAGATTGATCGGTGGGACGAACGGGGAAAGGGCAGGGATTGTGCGCTCTTGCAGCGGGGGTTGATTCTTCCCGATATTCTCTGCACCTGCAAATTCATGAGTTACGCCGGTCTTGACCCTGAACACTGGGCCCGACTTTTGAGTGCCACCACGGGATGGGATATGGATGCCGACGAACTAGTCCTGGTTGGGGAAAGGGTTCACAATGTGCAGCGCCTGTTTAACATTCGTGAAGGCTTGAGGCGTAAAGACGACATCTTGCCTAAAAGATTGCTTCAAGTGCCGGAGTTCGGTTCTTATAAGAATAACAAGGACTGCGTAATTAAAGATTATAATTTACTTCTGGATGAATACTACCAGGCCTGCGGCTGGGATATTGATACCGGCATTCCCGGCAGAAAAAAAATTGAGGAACTTGGATTGGATGGATACCGATATTAAAACACCGGGCCAGCGGCAAGCGAAAGCCATTCGGTGAATCGGGTGAAGTAAAAAATTATCCACCAATTTCTCTGATCCTTTCCCTGCTAATTAAAAATAATTATGAAATCTATAAAAAAAATATTCAGAACCGGTACCGGCCCCTCCAGCAGCCATACCATGGGTCCTGAAAGAGCTGCCGGTATTTTACAGTACTGGAGGAGGTACAATTGTCACTGCACCAATCTGCGGGTCATGCGGCGTGGTTCCGGTTGTCTTGAAGTATCTGCAGGAATCGACAGGATGTGAGGACAGCACCGTTATGAATGCGCTGGCAACTGCAGGATTGATAGGAACCCTTGTTAAACAAAATGCATCCATTTCAGGAGCAGAGGCAGGAGGCCTGGCAAAAGATCATAGGATTATGCAGTCTGATTTTTGATCCAAAACGAATCATCATCAATTGCTTGGCTGAAATTTATTTACTGTGTTTGACCACCTAATGTCCAATATGGTTCAGCCAGGAATTTACTCAACTATCGGTATTAAATTTTGAATCCTCTGCATTCCATTACTTGGATTCTTTTTCGAATGTCTCCTGATTAGACGTCACTGGTTCGTTTTTTAACTTGGTCAAAAATATGCTTCTCATTGGCACGGGGAGGGATTAAAAACAAAGAGAGTCTTCTTTATGAAATTTTATTGGAACATGATGCCAAGACCTTATCTCCTGAATATCCTGATCATTCAAAATTAAACGTGATGCTGGACCATTTACTGGGGATGTTGGCGGATATCTGGGAACAGGAGCAGGAACCTAATGGCTATGTAACCAAAGCCATTGTAAGGCTTATTAAAACCGAGAACGAACAGATGGAAGCCATGAGGCAGACAGATCCGGGTATGGAGCAGGAAAAATAGATTCTCCTTAGGGGTATATAGGGTTTTTCCAGTCTTGAGATTTTTATTCAAGTATATGAACCAAACACATTGTCAGGAGCCATTTTTTCATATATATAGTTAATATATAGACTTTAGTGAGCCGGTTGTCCCTCAAGTATTATTATCCGTGTTCTACTCAATTTTTGCCTGACAGAATAGAAATAATTGTTCTGCTTTGTTTGCTATTACTTTTAATTAAGGATTTATACAAATGGAACTCCCCCCTCAAATTATGCTCGTTTAGCTCCTTACGTGTTTAATTTATATGAACGCTGGGAAACAGTTTTTCATCTGTGTGCGGTAGAAACTGAGCCCGTGTAAACGCATCCATAAATGCATTGTTGCTTGAAAAATCAAGATAGGTCATGGCATTGGAAATCTCAATGGCCTGATATCGATAGGTATTGGAACAAAGCGCCATATAGGCACCGGCAATGGAGCTGTTTCCCATATATTTGAATTTTGTTCGTTCAATATCCGGTAAAAGACCAATGGTAATGGCCTTTTCAATATCTATGTACTGACCGAACCCCCCTGTGATAATCATTTGCTGAACAAACGAAAAATCCATGCCCACCTGTTCTAAAAGAATAAAAAATCCAGCATATACGGCAGCTTTACTAAGAATAAGGCTCTTAATATCAGACTGGGTAAAGATGATATCTTCTTGGGTGCCAATGGTTTTTCCAAATTCAAGAATAAAGGCAGGTTCTTCACTAAACAGGGTGAATCTTGGATGGTCGGCTCCAATCATGAATTTGCCATCCTGTCCAATAACATGCTTTGTGAGCATTTCCGACAGCAGGTCGATCATACCTGATCCGCAGATACCTCTTGCCGTCTTGTCTTCAACTGTTGAATAGGAAGGTTCAAAAGTATCCGGGTCAAGGGTTATTTTTTCAATCGCGCCTTCTTCCGCACGCATTCCCCAGCGGATGCCCCCGCCTTCAAAGGCAGGTCCGGCAGAACAGGCCGCAGTCATCAGAAATTCATGATTGCCAAGAACAATTTCTCCATTGGTGCCAATATCAATAAACAGGGTTAAGGGTTCAAACCGGTTAAATCCGGTATAAAGGACCTCGGCCACAATATCGCCGCCCACATAGGCAGCAGGCCCCGGCATGATAAAGACGCCTGCATAGGATGCAGCCTTGAGGCCGATTTGTCCCGCCTTAATGATGGGAAACTCAGAAACCGTTGGGACATAAGGCTCTCTTTTAATATATGAGGCTTCAATGCCCAGCATCAGATGGACCATGGTTGTATTACCGGAAACGACAATGTTTTCGATTTGTTTATGATCGGCATGGATGGCGTCCATGGCCCTTGTGGAAAGGTTGTTAATGGTGGAGATGGCCATTTTCTGAAGCTTTTTGATACCGTCCTTTTCCGAGCAGACAATCCGGTTAATCACATCATCCCCGCAGGCTGCCTGACTGTTGTGGCCGGACGCGGCACTTAAAATTTTACCATCCTTCATATCCACGATATAAACCACAATAGAGGTTGTTCCCAGGTCAACTGCCATGCCCATTGATATCTTTAAATCTTTGGCAGGGGTCACATTCACGATTTCAGACGAAGAGTTCTTAAACAGAACAGAGGCCGTCACTTTAAAGTTCTCATCCCGAATCGCTTTTGTCAGTTGCCGCATCACTTTAATATTGGTGCTCATTCTTGATATATCATAGCCACTTTTTTTAAGTGCTCTTCGCAGTCTGTCCAGGTCGCTTACAGAATCCTCAAGCGTTGGAAGTTGAAGTTGCAGGGTGATATTTTCCACGATGGGTTCTATTTTTTCCACAAGGCCGGCCAGTTTTTGAGTGGCTTCTTCGCCCATGCCTGCGGCTTTCAGTTTTTTTTCAATGGTTTCTTCAGGTATTCTGACAGCTATATCTTCACAGATTTTTGATTGACAGGCCAGAACATAGCCCTTTTCTTTTTCTTTCTCTGTCAGCAGGGTGGTTTTTTTTGAATCCAACTTGCCCGATTGAAGTATCAACCTGCATTTGCCGCAGGATCCCTTGCCATTGCAGGAGGCATTAATATATACTTTGGCTTTTTGTGCAGCATCCAGCAGGGTTGTCCCTGCTGGAACAACCACTTTCTCTCCTCCGGGTTCAAAAATAATCGTGTGTTCGCTGTTTTGTGCGGGCGGGTCATCTGAAGTGGTAAATCCTTTTTTGGTAATAAAATAAATCGGGCAGGACGGTCTGAATTTACAATATATATCTGGATCGCGGCATTCCAGGCATTCCTCGCAAAGATAAATATTGTGTTTCATGCAAATATAACTGGTTTCCCTGTCAGGATGATTGATGCACTTGCCCATATTAAATAAATCTCCGTTTTTACAATGAATATTGCTTAAATGGCCTCATCTATGCTTTTTGCAATCGTAGTTTCTGATTGAAGGCCGATAAATCTTTTAATCTCTTTTCCCTCCTTAAAAAGAATTAAGGTCGGGATGCTTTGAACCATATACTGTGTTGCCAGTGTTCGGTGTTCATCAATATTGATTTCAATAATTGCAGCACGGTTTTCATATTGTTTTATTAAGTTTTTGATGATTGGCTCCAGCGCCTTGCACGGTGCACACCAGTCCGCATTAAAATCGACAAGTGTAACACCTTTTAACAGGTTTTCCTTGAATTGGTCGATATGCATTTTAATTGTCCTCCTTGAATGGAATGGTTAAATATAAGCGTTGCCAGGGAATATATTCAATAACTATGCCATTCACGAAAATCAAATTTTATACGCTTATAACATCTTGAAAACAAATAGCATTCAGTTTAATCGGGCGCTGAATGAAGTTGTGTTTTAAAATTTGCAGGAGGTGTAGTAACGTTACTGTAATACAACCGTTTCGATGAGTAACGTATTCTTTTGATGATACAACACTATATCCGTAATCAAGAAAATCATGAGCAGCAACTGGAATTTGATTTGAAATAGCGTCACCCTTTATGCGGGTGCGAGATTTACTTAATAGATAATAAATATAAATTTTCATAATTTTCTGATTCATGGGTATTTATAAGTTGCAATGATTTCTTTCTTGCATTTTGACCTAATTTTTCTCTAAAAGCCCGGTCACTAATCATATCTTCAGCTTTTTTACTAACTAAGTCTTCATTTTCAGGCTCAAAGAGTAAGCCATTAACCCCATCATCAATCAACGGGATATCCCCATTTACTTTTGAAACTAATAAAGGCCTGCCATAGTACATTGCCTCAATAATAGCATTGCTTTCCCCCTCAAAATGGGAACAATTCAAAATCACATCAGACTCAAGAAAAACCGATTCCATATTCCCAATTGGAACACCTCCTACATAGCGTATCCAGTCCAAACCCTTAATTTTATCTCTGAACTCTTTATCGTATCCTTCATCCGCAACCGGCCCGACTAAGGTTAACACAATTTTATCATATTTCTTCCTTAATTCTCCTAGAGAATCAATTGGGCAAAATTGAATTTATTTGTAGGATGTAGGATAGGTAAACGATTTTTGTCAAGAAATATACAAAAAAGATCATAAAACTGAAATATCTGCCCACTACCCAGCCCAACAAGATAGAAAAATGATATTAGCCCGGTAAAATAAAAGTAAAATAGCCTCAGTATCCATGCAAGCCTGGTAAATCGATGGAAAAAGGAAGCCATCGAAGCCTTTCTCACAGTATTTCTCAATGGTCCCTTCTTGAGAAGGGAATAACTCTGGTAACGTTACTTCCTTATGAGAGGGGTCATATGTAACGGTTACTATCTTTGCTAATTCAATATCTTTATTTGTTTGTTCTATGTTATTTGCTATAATTATAAGTTGTTAAAAAATGTTTGTAGGATCTTCTAAATGCCTGGCATGGTAGTTGCAAAATCATTACTATCCCCGTCTTGAAAGATGAATTGACTGAGGGAATAATAGGAAATTATTATAAAAGAGGTTCTGAATGGCTAATCAAGTAAATCTAAAAGGGAGCAACCATGGAACAAAAATAATTAGCACATATTTTATCGCTTAAAAATCACAAAAGACACGGAACGCCCTGTAATACCCCCTGACCGTCTAAGGCAAGGGGCCAAGAGGAAAAAAAGGAAAACAATCCATGAAAAAAAAGACCCGAATGTTGTTGGTGTTGGCAGCCTCATTAATTATTCTGTTTTCTGTTACAACCTGTGCTCCGAACAAAAAGCCCACAGTGCCTACGCATTCGCCCGTGGTTTTTTTAAAAACCGCCGAAGAGATTCGCATTGAAGAAATGCATGCGCGTGTATTCAAGCAACTGGGCGGATACAAGGGGCCTGAGGCCTGTTATGCCTGCCACCAGAAAGAATATAAGGAGATGAGTGCAAACTATCATGTTCACCAGGGTCGAATCACAAAGGATGGAAAGATTGCCCATGATCCGAAAAACGCCGTTGATATCGGAATGTTCAATCGGTGGTATTCTCTATCCAACACCGATAGGATCAAAACTCCGGAAAATCAATGGCGGTTGATGGAAGCCGTGTATTGCGCCCAGTGTCACCCCGGAGGCGGTGTTTTAAATCCTTTTGGACTGGATGTGGATTGTCTGATCTGTCATCAGCAAACCGGTTACAAGGGAGGAAAGGGAATAGGACAAACACCGGCCGGAATGGATAGTGAAGGATTTATCATTCAAAGCAACGGCGCAAGGCTGGCCGAGCTGATGATGGCCGGTGCGGATGCAGGCGGAAATTTAGAAAAACTGGACCTGTCTCATATATCCGCTAAGGCCATGGAAGGTGTTGAACTACGGGTGGGAAAGCCAACGCCAGATAACTGCAATTTCTGCCACTGGAAATCAGACAGCAAACGTGGTACCCATTATGGGCTGCTTAAGGGCGTTTCCACAGATGTTCACTTTTCGCAAGGAATGAGCTGCCAGGAGTGTCACATGACCGAAAAACATCAAATCGGCAAAGGAAAAATTGTCGACAATGCCGGGTCCCCGGAGTTCAGGGGAACCATGAAATCCTGCATCGACTGCCATGGCGAAGAACCCCATGAGGGAGATGGTGCCGACGATTTGAATATGCATATGGAAAGGATTGCCTGTGAAACCTGCCACATTCCAAAAACATCGCCGGGAACGGTCAAGGTCAACTGGCTGATTGGCATGGACATGCCGAAAATGATGAAATTGTATCACTGGATGATGCCCGTTGCAAAACTGTTGGGTATGGCTAATCCTGAAAAAATGACCGAGCAAATGGACGAGATGATCGGTTGTTACAAAACAAAGAACCTTTCCGGATTCAAGCCTGTTTACGCCTGGTATAACCGCGAGACGATCTGCACGGAAATTCCCCATCCCACCGGCAGTATCGATGACCCTCAGAGCCGCATTACCCCCTTTAATGTCATCACCATCTCATTTTTTGATGACGGGTCCACACCTGCAGTCGTGAAAAATCCGGATGGCCCTGTCCTCGGGTATCCGATTCCCAGGACATTTGTGGCGCGCGCTGGAGGAAAAGGCAAAAAAAATACCACCCTTGCACAAATGCGATCCTGGAACAATGGCCAGTATAAATCAGCTATCATAAGGGAAACTCCCCAGTATTTCAATCTGTATCATAATATTGCCCCTGCAGCGGATGCCTTACAGTGCAATGAGTGTCACACGGAAGATCAGGGTCGGCTTGACTTTACCTTGCTCGGATATGACCCGGATGAAATTGAAGAACTGATAATGGAAAGGTAACAGCTTTTTTTATGCCGGTTTCAATTTTTTGCCTTTTTTCTTTCTTCCATAAAGTCTCTCTGGCTTACTTGATAATAATATAATATCTGGTAAGAGGTGTTATTGCCCTTACCAGACACAAAAAGCTAAATGTAAAGTTTATTTTAATTTGATATTTATCGGATAAAAAGGGGTCAGTTTGGATAAAAAAGAGATATGCCTGGCCCTGGGACAGGGAGGGGCTCGATGTCTGGCACATATTGGTGTTTTGCAGATATTTCAGGAACAAGGCATCAAGATTAAAAAAATTTCAGGAACAAGTGCAGGCGCCATAGTCGGAGCAGTTTTTTCCGAAACAGAAGATGCTTTTGAAACAGAGGAACGATTCAGGACTCTGTTGAAAAGTGAGGCGTATGCAAATTCCGGATTAAATAATCTCAAGGACCATAGTGTTAATGGGGTAAGTTTTTGGGAGCAGATCACTACCAGGATAAGGGGGATGATTGCTTTAAACCTGGCCCAAAGCAAGTTGGGAGTTTTGAAAAATATAAATTTTAAAAAATGTTTAAAAATTCTGGTTCATGGAAATGATTTTTCTCGGCTCCGAATCCCTTTTTCTGCCATGGCCACCGATTTGATAAGCGGCTACAGTGTAGAGATCTCCTCGGGTGACATTATTGTGGCTCTGAATGCCAGTGCAGCTATACCGGGATTTTTTCCACCCGTGCCATGGGATGATCATCTACTGGTTGATGGAGCTGTCTGCTGTCCTGTCCCGGTAGAACATTGCAGAATCCATGAGAACGATGTCACAGTAGCTGTCCATGTCCCGGCAAAGATAAATCCCGACTATAGGCCAGAAAACGCTTTGGACATCATGGTCAGGGCAGAAGAGATAAATATGCGTAACCTGGATCAAGTCAAAACCAGTCGAGCAGATATCAAAATCTTTCCAGACACAAAAGATGTGGATTGGAATGAATTGCACCGCCTGGATGAAATGATTGCCTCAGGCAGAGCAGCAGCCAAAGAGGCTCTGCCTAATATATTGGCGACCATTGAATCCAGAACACAGACAGGCATTGAATCAATGAATCCTTCTGCTGGTACTTTGTTTAATGAATGCCACCAATATTTACTCCGACTGTAAATGATCACCAATGAAGCAAGCAAAAGGAAAAAAAATGGGAAATAAATAGTTAATAAATAGTTCCATCCTAATGTTACCTCCCTTCTATTAATTGTTAGAGGAATTCCCAAAAGGTTTTATTCCATTTAATTTATACGTGATTTTCAATGCCAGGGAAGCTCAATCCGGATGATATTCATATTTCTGATCATTTCGGTTGATGTTGCGGATGTGCCATATTTCAGGATGGTGATTAAATTTTTTTAACAGGAATGGAAGGCGTGCCAGGATATGTAGTTCCGATCTTGGCTCCCAGTCCAGTTTTTTTCGGGTAAGGGCTGTATCCACCACAAGGGGGCGGTCTGCAAAATCGATCATCCAGGCACGTTCATAGGTTTTTTTGTTTCCTAAGAGGTTAAAAAAAAACTTTCCGTACAAGGCTATTCTGGCCAAAGGCAAGGGGATATGTATCGGTTTTATGGTAAGGTTCTGGTCAATTTCTTTTCGAATAATGGGAAACAATTCTTTTTGACAGGTAACGCCATCATGGGATGCAAAAAGTGTTTCAAAACGATCCAGACTATTATCTTTTTCAATGATTCTCCGGACAATGTGAACCACATCCCTGCGGTGGATATAAGGGAAACCAGACATCCCCTGTCCCGGTATCATTCGCCCGATAAAGGGCCTCGTCCACATTTTCATGACACTGAATAAGGGAGGCAGCTCACACCAGTCAGTAAAAACACCGCCAAGCCTCAGGATCACGGCTGGAACCCGGTGTGAATTTTCAAAAAGCATTCTTTCGCCCAGGGCTTTACTTTTTGAATAGGCGATTTCTCCCCCGGCCAAAGCGTTTTCCGTTAAAACCTCTCCTTCTGGAAGGGGGGTAAGCGCAGCAATACTTCCGGCAAAAAGAATTCGCTTAACACCGGCATTTCCGGCGACCTCTATGATATTCCGGGTACCGATCACATTGGTATCATGGTGTTCATCCTGCCATTTTTTTTTAAATCCCACATATGCCGCAAAGTGAATCACGTAATCTATGGGGTGTCCCTTTAACGCATTTTGTTTGAAAATCCACTCAATACAATCCCTATCCTCCACGTCTGATTTTTTCCATTGGACCTGGGGGGCGGCTTGTTTTAGGCTTTCGGGAAGGGAGCGCCTGTGAAGTCCAATAATGGTGTGGTCCCGGGCAAGATCCACACAAAGTGCGGATCCCAAAAAACCTGATGCGCCGGTAACGAGAATTGTATAGCCCATATGGTCTCCAGATATATTCAGGATTTTTTTTTGAACACGATATTTTCAGTCCAAAAAACCGAGCCCCAGAAAGGGATCAAAACAAAACTTCCCAATAGGGCAGCATTAGGTTATGATTTTAAGATAAACTGTTTATTAAAAATGATAAAGTAAAATCCTTTCCATGAAAAAAAATAATTACCCAGCTCTTTTCAGCCCGTTACCGGTGGGAAAGTATATATTTCGTAATCGGTTGGTTGCTCTTCCGGTGCATACCGGGTTTGCCCATACGGACGGTCGTGTTAGTTCATGGATGGTCGACTTTTATGCCCGGCTGGCCAGTTCCGGTGTAAGTATGGTTATTGTTGCAAATACAGCGGTCTCAAAGGATGGAACTGTCTCAAAATTCAATCTCAGGGCTGATAAGGACAAATTTATTCCAGGTTTGAGCAAACTTGCAAAGGCTATCAAACAAAAAGGTGCTGTTGCCTGCCTTCAACTGAATCATGCCGGAAGGTTTGCAAATGCCCGGCAGCCCTTGCTACCATCGCCCATAACCAGATCACACTTGTCCTTTAACGTCGAGTCT
>Ga0307987_1000665_pt1 | contig 20390 bp, 22 predicted proteins | sample EllFjometagen181_FD_203157 | JGI IMG/M metagenome (GOLD analysis project Ga0307987, IMG submission 203157) | Marine microbial communities from Ellis Fjord, Antarctic Ocean - #181 | ecosystem: Environmental > Aquatic > Marine > Unclassified | place: Southern Ocean | collected 2014-10-08
TCCGGGTGCAGGACGCCATGCAGGGACTGGGACATAAATATCCGCACACCGTGGCCGGAAAGGGGGTGTAGGTAAGGCCCATGCTGATGGCTTCGTCAATATTGTCCGCCCGGACCATGGCCCAGCGGTCCTGGACCGGAATGCCAGTGGGGCAGGCTGCCTGGCAGGGAGAAATATAGCGTCCCTGCTCCCACACCGGTACATAGCGCCTCATCTCTGCCTTTCCAATGAGGGGGATGGTCCCCCTTTCTATTTCCTGAAGATCTCCAATGAGACCGCCCCGGCCCAGTTCCTTGTCCCAGACCTGATCTCTGAACCAGGACATGGATGGCCTTTCAGACCCACTTGCTTTCTCCTGGGGAGTTTTGGAGGTCAACACCTGCCAGGTTGCGCGGTCGGACAGGGTGACCAGCAGTTCGGGTTTGTCGATTTTATTGAGAAAACTTTCAAGGTTTAGGGCCAGCCATTCCCAGGCATCATCGGACATGGGGATAATTTTGGCGTCTTTTTCGGAAAAGCCCGCCACATCGCCCCGGACATATACCGTACCACCCACCATGCCCACCAGGGGTCGGTAGCCGAGAACTTTATCTTCTTTCCCGGAGCCAATGCCGCAGATGACGGCAATGCCACCGGCCATGAATTCTCCGAAATAATCCCCCACAGATCCCATAACCCAGAGTTCCGGCGGTTCAAACCTCGGGTTGCACTTGGTCATGGTCATGGCCCTGGCGCCGAGATTGCCGCCAATATAGACTTTTCCCTGGGCCGCTCCGTTCATGGCGCCGTTGGAGGCATTGCCATGGACAATGATTTGGGCCCCCGCATTGAGCCAGCCAATGTCATCGGACGCCGGGCCCATGATTTCAATTTTCGTATTGGCATTGCCCATGGAACCGGCTCGCTGGCCCGAGTGCCCAAGGATGCGGATATGGGTTTCTTCGACGGTATCCCAGAGCCTGCCGCCGATGCCGTGTTGACCAAAGGCCTCAATTTCCAGATTACGACTGCCTCCTTTTATGTGCTGGTGTATAATTTCTTCCAGCACCCGGGAGGGGATCCGTTTGTCTTCTCTCTTGCCTGATATATAGATAGTGTCACTTGTTTTCATGAAAGCTTCCTTTACACCACATACTTGATACTAAGGCGTTTTGCGATTGCATGGTCATCAATCCCCAGGGCATCGGACATGCCGATGGGAAGTGACGTTGATCTTCCCAGGGGGGCCACGATCTTTTTAAGTTCCGTGTCAAAGGAGACAAAAAGATCCACAATCCGCTGGGCCACGTCTTCCGGGTCCAGTCGCCGGTAAAGTCTGGGGTCCTGGGAGGTGATTCCCTTGGGGCAGATTCCCAGATTACAAACATTACATCTGTCCTCTTCCGTGCCCACACAGCCGGCTGCCGCCTGCATGAGATATTTTCCAATCTGAACCCCCGAGGCCCCCAACATGATAAGGGCGGCGGCGTTAGCGGCAATATTCCCGTTTTTACCGATTCCGCCACCGGCAAAGATGGGGATTTCGTTTTGTTTTCCGATTTTGGTCAGGTTCAGGTAATTATCCCTTATACAAGAGGCGATGGGGTGGCCCATGTGGTCCATGGAGACAGAATAGGCAGCTCCTGTTCCTCCGTCTTCCCCGTCAATAGCAAGCCCCGAGGCATAATCGTTCCGAGTGAGGTTGTTGAGCACGGCAAGGGAGGTGGACGAAGCGGATATCTTTGGATATACCGGTACCCGGAACCCCCAGGCCATGGACATGGACAATATCATCTTGGCCACGGATTCTTCAATGGAATACTGGGTCTGGTGGGTAGGGGGACTGGGCAGGGAAACCCCCTGGGGAACACCGCGTATGGCGGCGATGAGTTTATTAACCTTGTGCCACATCAATAATCCGCCGTCCCCGGGTTTGGCGCCCTGGCCGTATTTGATCTCAATGGCGCAGGGGTCTTCCTTCATATGGGGAATGGCATGGATGATCTCATCCCATCCAAAATACCCGGAAGCAACCTGGAGGATGACATATTTAAGAAAACGGGAACGCAAAAGCCTTGGGGGGCATCCCCCCTCTCCTGTGCACATGCGCACGGGCATGCCCATCTCTTCATTAAGGTAGGCCACTCCCATCTGCAGTCCTTCCCACATGGTGGGGGAAAGGGCACCAAAAGACATGCCGCCGATGATCAAAGGATAGATTTCCCTTACCGGCGGAATCCAGCCATGTGCTTTAAGCCGCTTCATGTTTTCCCTGGGGGAGAGCACCCTTCCCAGGAGAGTTCTCATTTCAAATTCGTGGCGCCCGGCGTCCAGGGCCGGATCCGTGAGCATGGAAATCCGGGTGAACTTGATCCGGTCCAGCACAGAACCCGAGGCGTTTCTTCTGCCGCCGCGACGGCGGGGAACGCCCTTTTGGTTGATATGAAATTTTAACCGGTCCAACCCCGGGTTTTTAACCGGGGCAATGGCGTCATTGGGGCAGGCCATGGTGCACATGGCACACCCGATGCAGGCGTTTTCCACAGCTGTTTTCTGCCCAATTCCGTAAAAGGTGTCATATTCATTGGAATGAACCGCATCCTTTTGTATGGATGTTCGGATGATTCTTTTTCTAAATACCTTCAGTTCAATGGCCTTTACCGGACAGACCGCCGTGCATTGTCCGCATAGGGTACACCGGTCATTATTATAACGAATCTGCCAGGGCAGATCGTTGAGGCTTAAAGCGGAAGGTTCAAGCTTTCGGTTTGACGACATATCTTTACCTCCTGGCGGTCAGGGCTTACAATTACAGTATCAAGGTGCATGGGTTGAATATCCTTGGATTTGTCCCGGTCCGGGAGAACGGCATCCAGGCCGCAGATTTCAGATGAGAAACCATAGATACCATCTTTCCCTCCCACAACTCCCGGGCGTAGTTTTTTTCTGTCCTGGGCCATGAACAGCGAGTGATCGGGCAGAGTACCGATAACACAATTGGGCCCGTCAATGATCAGCGGCCTGCAGGTTCTCTTTAAATGGGTCAAAAATGAGGCATCCGGGTGTTGTTGAAGGTCTTCTTCCTGAAGGGGAGTGATCACATGCTTGTAGGCATCTATGCCTAGGCCTAATTCCACCATGGAATAGTGGAGAATATGGGCAAACACCTCGGAATCGGACTGATAGCCGCTATAGGCCGGAATATCCCTGGAGGAGAGAAAATCTCTGATGGGGATAAATGCCGTGTTTTCTCCATTGGTCATGGTGCCATACCCTTCGATAAAAAAGGGATGGCAGGCATAAAGGTTAATGGCATAGTTGGTGTTCTGACGTCCCTGGGCCATTATCACCCGGGCATGAAGCTCTTTTCTGTCAAGCCCCAAATATTCCCCTAACTGCAGGGGATCTCCTATTTCTTTGATCATGATGGTGTCGGGCCAGAAAGAAAAGACGATCATGTCTCGTTTTTCTTCTCCCATGTCTCGAATTTTGAGACGTATGTCCGTGAGGTGGCTGGCAATCTCGTCGGCATCAAGATTTTCCCAATCTTCGGGCAGTTCATAGGCCCGGATCAAATAGACATCTCTTCGGGGAATCCCTTCCACCGGCTTTTTGGGGATTTTTAAAGAAATTTTATACTTGGTCATAAATCCCTTGTCCATCATGAACAGATCCAGGCGCCGGATTCCTTCTTCACTGAAAATGCCCGATAAAATCGGTGCATCCTTCATCTCTTCAAAGGGGCCCCCAAGGCCCTGGAGCAGCAGGCCCATGCCGGACCCGTCATGTCCTTCTTTCATTACATCAAGGGCTTTGAGGGCCAACATCGGAGATACCGGGTCCTTGCTGGTAAGTGCGAACAGGCGACACATTATAGTTTCACTCCTTGTCTTTTAAACATTTATCCGTCTGCAGTTTCTATGCGCGCAGTTTGTATGCTTGGCAATGCGGAAAAGAGAGGATTGTCAATTTTCCAAAATTTTTAGTTTAAAGATTCCCAGGGGTCATGTCAATTATTTTTTATTGTTTTTCAGGGGTTTACGTGGTTAGGGAATGGAAAAACCGGCAGCCGCATAAATTTCTTTTATTTTGAGCAAATCTGCTTCAAGGGACTCGCCCGGATCTATTTTCCCGATCCACCGGGTGCGCTTTTGCCGGTTGTCCAGATACCAGCAAATGATGGGCACGTTTGCCCCCTTTGCAATGTGCCAGAATCCGGTTTTAATGGTGGCGACCTGCTTTCTAGTGCCTTCTGGGACCAATGCCACCACCAGTTCCTCCCGGTTGTTGAATTCATCGATCACACTTCCCACAAACCCGCTGGCCTTGTTGCGTTTTACCGGAAGTCCCCCAAGGCTTTTAAGCAGAAGGGACATGGGGAAAAAGAACCAGGAGGCCTTGACCAGGAGGCGGGCATTAACCTTTGCAATCTTTATATAGGTCAGAGCCCGGAAGGTGTCCATGTTTTTGGTATGGGGAAAACCAATGACCACACTTTTCTTGTCCCAATAGTCTGGAAGGGGATCATAGGTCCAACCGATAAAAAAATAAAAGAGTCTGCCAATCCAGCTCAATAGACTCTTCATCAGTTGTGGTGTCCGCATCCGCCTTCTTTTTTGTTCTCTTTACCCTGGCAGAGGTCAAATACATGGAAAAGTTTTAGCTCACCATTTTTCATGAGTTCCAGGTTTTCGGAAATGGACTCTCCCTGGGCTGCATACACTCGGATATTGGCTATTGTCAACCCCCGCAGGGATCCATCCCCGATACAATTGGTGACCACAGCGTCTACAATTGTATCCTTGGCAAAGACCCCGGTTTTGCACGAGTTCCCTTCAATGCGTTTTTGATTGACCACAACATTGCCCTCCCGGGTCTCAAGGTCCAGGATCATAAATTTTTCAGCAACACCGAAACGCTCGCTTATCTGGCTTTTCAGCCCGTTATCCGTTGTTATTGGAAATGCTATTTTCATTGCTTCCTCCCTGCTTATTTCGTATTTATTTCGTCTATTCCCATGCCTGTTCCCGTGCTTATAATATTGATAAATTCACCATTTCTCAATATTATAGCTTAAAATCATTTAAATAATAAGGCCATAATTTGCCAATGCAACCAGGCCTGTTCCTAGGAAAGCAAAAAAGCTATCATCAGGAACCGGTAAATAAAACAGGGGAAAAACCATGGGAATGAAGGGTTTGATCGCCGGTATATTTTTAAAAAATTGTATTTCATAATGTCAGTGTGATACGTTATCGCCATACGGTAAGATCACATTTATTTTTCACATCGTTTTGTTTGACAGGAACGTATCTTTTTCCAAAAAGAGGTGACTTGTATGAAACTTAACATCGGCACAAAAGTAAATCTTTTGATCATCGTTGCATTGGTTCTAGTGGGAGGCGCATCGGTTTTGCTGTCTGTCGCTTCTTTGAAAAAAGAAGGAGAAATTTCTATCCAAACCTACAGCGTCGCTATTATGGGCGAAAAAAAAGCGCTGGGGAAAGGATGGGAAAGGGTATTTCTGGCTTCAGGATACAAATGGCGACATGGTTCTCCACCCCATCAAGCCTTCTTTGAACGGGAAAAATCTTATGGGGATGAAAGATCCCGACGGCAAGCTTTTTTTCAAAGAGATGGACGATATCGCCAAACGGGACGAAGCCGGCTTTGTGGATGAACTTGGTGTATCGGCCAAGGAGATTTTTACGGTGGTGGAAACCATTACCGATATTTCTTCCCAGGTCAATTTGCTGGCCTTAAATGCCACCATAGAAGCAGCCCGGGCCGGGGAAGCCGGCAAAGGATTTGCGGTTGTGGCCAATGATCTGTCCGGCCTTGCCAGTAAACTTTCCGAGATGATGGGTAAATTCAGGCACAAGGGTCACGCGTTTGAGGGTCTCAAAGGAGGGAAGTTCCTGGTTTTTCTTTTTTACTTCGGAATCGATCAAAGCCTTTATATCCGGGTGTCCCACCAGGTCTGAAAAGATTTTATAGACAATCTGATGCGAATCTGCATAGTCTCGGATATTTTCCTCATCCAGGGCGACCACGGCGGAAAGGTATTTTCTTTTGTCACCCACCACACAGACCTGGTTGATATATTTTGAGGTTGTCATAATCCCTTCAATGCGGGAGGGGGCAATATTTTTGCCACCGGCAGTAATGATGAGATCTTTTTTCCGGTCCGTGATTTTCAGAAAATTGTTCGCATCGATCTCTCCAATGTCTCCTGTTTTAAGCCAGCCATCCTCGGTAAAAGTGCCTGCGGTTTCTTCGGGCATTTTATAATATTCTTTCATGACGTTTCTTCCTGACACAAGGACCTCTCCATCGTCAGCAATTTTATGGAACAGGCCGACACCCGGAGGTCCCACCACTCCAAAATTGTAATTGTCCGGCCGGTTGACATTAGAAAAGACCAGTTTGGTGGCCAACCGATACTTTAGCCCCAGGCCAGAGGGAGAAATACAAACATGTCTTAAGGCTTTTTGAGACTGATTTGGCCTGGTCATAAAATTGCTGCCATGTAACAGAACTGGCATTGGCGTTTTTATCAAACCACCGATAGGCGGGGTCATTTGCGTAGGTGTCAACGGTCTCGCAGAGCAATTGATGAAAATTGGGATAATCTTTAAACTGCATAAATCCTCCTGTGATACATTATTGTATCAAGTCCTCTTGATGGATGGTCGCCTCAGGATAAACCATTTTCCCGGTCATAGACAGATCATATCCACCATATTCTTTGGCACTCGCCTGAATGACCTTACCCTTTAACAGGGAAAGAAAAAGTTGAATTCCCTGGTCAAAAAACCGGTCTTTACCAATCAGCAGATCAAAGCGTTCCCAGCACAGGGGAATAAAATCAAGGTCCAAAAGTTTAGCAACCGGCTTAATCCCGGGTCCTGCCTGGGCCTTCCCTGTTAAAATCGCAAGCCCTATATCCATGTGACGCGACAGGCAATTGTCATACCCGTCCAGGGTTTCCCCTTTGATACCTGCTTTTTTCAACTCCTTGTCAAAAAGCTGGCGGGTACCAGTTCCCAACATACGATTCACCATTTTTATATGGGGCTGTTTCAAATCGCTGATAGATTGAATGTTTTCAGGATTTCCCTTTTGAACCAAAATCCCCTGCTCCCGCAAACAAAAATTCACCACCGCGGGCATTGGGGCCATTTCATCCTGGACAAAAGGAAAATTGTACTCCTTGTTATCCGCCACCAAATGGCTTGCTGCAATATGGCACAGGTTCTGGCGCAACGCCTTAAGCCCTCCCATGGAACCGGCAAGACCAAACATGGCCATATGATCCTCATGCTTGAGATTAAAGGTAGAAATAATTTTATCCAACAAAAGATCATTGGATCCGGCAATGAGGACCAACCCGTGGTAGGGAGGCAGCTTTGCCATCTCCGGATAATTTTCAGTACCCGTCTCAACCCATTGCCGGACCAGATCAATGGGAAACAACCATTTACCCGTTACCTTGGAAGCAGGAAGGCCTTTTTCAGCAATAAGTGTATAGACCATTTTTTCATTTACACTTAAAAATAGCGCCACCTGTTTTGTGGTCAGCATCTCACCCATGACTATCCTCCCTGGTATTTTTTGCCAAATTTTATCTCAGATATTGTTCAATGGCGGTTACAACCTCTGACGGGGTCTTAACACCGCAGTCAATCCTTATATCACAAAATTTATCATACAAGGGAGTTCTTTCTTTGTAAAGGTCATCAATCTCCTTTCCAGGGTCTATGGCAACCCCCCGTTCAATCACATCGGACAGCCTATCTGCCAGAATATCCAGATCCACACAAAGATAGATGATGGTGGCTGTTTGTGCAAGGTGGGCCATGGCCTTTTCCTTGTAGATCACGCTGCCTCCGGTGGCGATGAGGTGCTGTGAACAGTCAAGACTGAGCAAATGGGATTCCTCAATTTCGAGAAAACGTTCCAGTCCTTTCTGTGCAATAATCTGGGCAAGGGTCATCTTCTCTTCTGTCTGGATAAGAATATCCGTATCTAAAAACGCAAACCCCAGTTTTTTTGCCAACAGCACCCCCACCGTACTCTTGCCCACGGCAGGCATTCCTATTAAAGCAAGGTTATTTTTAATTTTCATCAATATTATCCTGATGTTTTTTTTAAGCGAAATCTTCGATGGAAAATAAGAACTGCATCAGGGGCATTAAAAACGCTTTGGTAATATCCTGGAATTCTGCGCCGATGGTAAACTGCCCTTGTGATCGTTTAATATTTTTGACAACCGCCATGGCGCCGATGTCAATATAAATGCCTTCAGATTTATTGAGCTCCAAAAGTCCTTCCAATTCTTCCATCAGCTGTTCCTTTCCATGTGCATATCAAATAGTTACTATTTCAGATTGTAATAAAATAAGTATTGATTCGCATAATTTTTGTCAAGCACTAAAACAACTTGTTTCCAATCTCACAATCTTTACCATTCTTAAAATCAAGTGCCAACCCAAAAAATAGGACAGCCGCATATGGCTTTTTTAATATAAGCCTTTTTGCCTTCAATGACGCCACCTTTTACCCGGTTCATCACATACACCCGCAAAAGAACCCAATCTCATTCATGCATGTTTTTTAAACTTATTTGTGTATAAACCACCCTGTATCAAATTTTCAGACAGGAATGTTATTTTCCCATAAAGCTGATTTCTTTATGGAGGGCATATACAGCCTCTGTTTACCATTATTATTTCGGGGGTTATTCTGTTAGGAATTGACAATTTTTCAACAATACTATTGTAATCTACCTGTATTTTTGGTAGCCGATGAGGTGTTATCTTGTTTGTTAGAATTGAATGAAAGGCAGAAAAAAAACGGGTAAACTTATTGTTCGCCATAAGCACAACCATTTAATTTATCAAAAAGACAGGAGCAAACTATGCCTGATGCAAATATACTCCCAGACTATTCTGAAGCCTGGTACGAAGAAGAAGAGTTGGCGGACCAAGACAACGGTTTTGTTGAGGAATACGATATTACGGCTGCACCGAATGATTTTAACATACGAACTATTTATGATTTTATCGACTCTGGTGTAGTTACGATTCCAGGATTTCAGAGAAACTATGTTTGGGATCAACGGCGAGCATCAAAATTAATTGAGTCAATTCTTATTGGTTTGCCAATTCCACAAGTTTTTCTTTACGAAGAATCGCGGAACAACTTCATGGTTATAGACGGTCAACAACGATTAATGACCATCTACTACTTTATGAAGCAACGTTTTCCTAAGAAAGAAAAACGCGCGGCCTTAAGAGCCATTTTTTCAGAACATGGGAAGATACCCGACGATGTTTTACAAAATGATGAATACTTTTCAAAATTTAACCTACGGCTGATAGCAAAGCTTCCCGATGTGCCAAACAAGTTCAACACACTTAACTATTCAACTCTTGCAGAATATAAAATACAATTTGATTTAAGGACAATCAGAAACGTTATAATCAAACAAAATGTCCCTCAAGATGATGATGATTCATCAATATATGAAATTTTTAACAGATTGAATTCTGGGGGCATAAATCTTAAACCTCAGGAAATACGTACAAGTTTATATCATTCAGATTTTTACTCGATGCTTGAAAGAATAAATTTAAATGGAGATTGGCGTAGATTACTTGGTTTAGAAGAACCAGATCTACATATGAAAGATATCGAAATTTTACTGCGAAGTTTTGCCATGCTTATTGGAGGAAAGAACTATAAACCATCAATGACTAAATTTTTAAATAATTTTTCTAAAAATTCAAAATCCATTGATGATGAAAGAATCAAATATCTTGAAACTCTTTTTGAGTCTTTCATGGATAATTGTGAAGACTTACCAGATAATGCTTTTTTGACAAAAAATAAAAAATTCAATATTTCACTTTTCGATTCTACATTTGCAGCAATTTGCGGAAAAGTCTTTCCAACTCGAGAATTCGTTAGTGAAGCCATCGATATTGCTAACATCGTTCAATATCAAAATGATCCTGAATTTATCGAAGCATCAAAATCTGATACTGCCGGCAAAGCAAATGTTGAGAAACGTTTGCTTAAAGCGCGGGAATATTTTTTATCTTAGGTTTGGGAGGCAAAGTGTCAGATACAATAATTGATTCTCTATATAAAGAATTCACAGATTTGTTGGCGTTCCTCGATCATTCAAAAGAAATTTCTCTACGCAGTACAGTTGATGCCAATTTTAAAAAAACATTAGCACTTTCTGCTGCCAGCTATTTTGAAGATGAAATCAGGAAAATCCTCACAGGGTTTGTTAATGTCAAATCAAATTCAAATACGTTATTGAATAGTTTCGTGAGCAATAAGGCCATAGCAAGGCAATACCATACTTTTTTTGATTGGCGGGGCAATAATGCAAATATATTTTTTTCTCTTTTTGGTGATGAATTTAAACGAAGCGCAATTGAAGACGTTAAGGCAGATGCAGAATTAGCGAAGGCAGTAAAAGATTTCCTTGATCTTGGCAATACAAGAAATGAACTAGCTCACCTCAATTTTGCCAATATGGAATTAGACAAAACCGCAGAAGAGGTGTATCGCCAGTTTCAACAGGCCCAAAAGTTTGTTTCTTTTATTGATACAAAATTAAATGCATTTCAGGAAAAAGGCGAACCAGACGCTTGAGTGGACGCGCCACTCAGCTAAACGTTTCAAAAATCAACTTAATGTATTGAATACCACCGTGAAAAGGACTCCCTTAAAATCAGGTAATTAATATATTTTGTTGATTAGATGGGCTCAAATATTATTATTCCTGTTCAGGCTATAATAACCGGCATGGCCGGAACATGGTATCTGCTCCGACCACAACAAAAAAATGAAACTTTTATGATTGCAATACCTTGGCCGGAATTTCATATAAAATTGCTTCCAAAATAAAAAACCATTGGACCATGAAGATCAGGTCGAAGTTTGTCCAGAGGTCGGGGGGATTGCGGGCGTATCATTGATTGCAATTGTGTACAGGTTCTTAATGCGGTTGCGCGTTAAAAAAGCCGTGCTGCTGTTTGAGGACCTGCCGGACCGCAGTTCACTGCTTGACTTTCTTTCCCTGGAACACTATTTTAGGAAAATAATTAAACCTGATTGAAAGAGCCGCAAAGAAACGCCATGAAAACAAAGATTATCTCTATTGCAGGAAAATCCAATTCCGGTAAGACCACCCTCCTTGAACGACTGATTTTTGAATTAAACAGCCGGGGATATAAAATAGGATCTGTCAAACACACCCATCACAAATTTGACTTTGATAAACCAGGGAAGGACAGCTGGCGCCATAAACGCGCAGGCGCCAGGGCAACCCTTGTGGTAACCGATACAAAAATTGCCCTGGTCAAGGAAGATACCCGATCGGATATCGACAAAATGCAAACCTTTCTGGGGGATATGGACCTGATATTGGCCGAAGGATTCAAAAAACACCCTTTGAAAAAAATTGAAATATTCAGAACCGACAGCGACCATAAAGAGCCCATGTGCCTTCAAGATCCCAATTTGATTGCCTTTGTCACAGATTCTGGATACCGCCCCCAGGTGCCTGTCTTCGGGCTGAATGATGTACAGGAAATTGCCTCTTTTATTGAAAAGAATTATTTAACCCCCTAGAAAAGGCAGGTGCTTAAATTTACCCCACTGATTTAAAAATTAAAACCAGGCAGGCCTTTTGGCGTCTTCTTTTCATCTGTCTGGTATGGATCCCCAACGCAGCTGCCCAGACCCCTTCCACCACTCCTTCCACCACTCCTTCCACCACTCCTTCCACCACTCCTTCCACCACTCCTTCCACCACTCCTTCCACCACTCCTTCCACCACTCCTTCCACCACTCCTTCCACCACTCCTTCCACCATGAATGAGTGCGTCACCCTTTTTGATAATGGAAAAATCAACTGGAGCACAGGTAAAGTGACTGCCATTGGCAAAGCCAGCCCAAAAGGAAACAAGGAGGGGGCCAATGAATCGGTCCCGGGTTCAGCCCGGGCAGATGCCAGCAGAAATATCATTGATATCCTCAAGCGAATTAAAATTACCAACACCATGACCGTGGACCAGTATGCCTCCCAAAACGATATTATTCTGGCAGGTATTGAAAAAACGGCTAGGGATGCTGTCATCACCAAACAATATTATACCTCTGCACTGGATGTGGAAATCGAAATAGAAACCCATATCGGGGGAGGATTTCTTCAGATAGTCCTGCCCGATGATATTCGGCAGATATCCAAAATAAAGGCAGAAAAGCCGATGACTGCCATCCAGAATGGAATGGGCAATATCCCTTACACCGGCCTGATCATTGATGCCCGGGGGCTTGAGCTTGAACCCACCCTTTACCCCACCATTGTCAGTGAACAGGGCAATGAAATCTACTCATCCCTTTTCATCAGCCGGGAATTTGCTGTCCAATACGGAATCTGCACCTATGTGTGCAGTATGGATGAGGCCATCCAGAAGAAACGAATCGGCAGCCACCCCCTGGTATTTAAGGGACTGAGAAAATCGAGCAATGATAATGCCTCTATTGTCATCAGCATGGCCGACACAAAACAGATTGAAAGGACCGCGGAACGACATCTTTTTTTAAAGGAATGCCGGGTTATTATTGTGGCAGATCAATAAGAAGATTGTCAATCAGGCGGGTTTTTCCCACCTGGACGGCAAGGGCCAGGAGAATCTGTTTATCGATCACCTTGACAGGTTCAAGGGTTGCGGGATCACAAAAAGAGATATACTCAATTCGTGTTTGGGGAAAGCTTTGAATAAAAGCGCTTATTTCCCTTTCAATGACAATGGGATTTTTTTCCCCTTTGGCAATGGCCAAGCGTGCCATGTGAAGAGATCGCGAAAGGCTCAGGGCTGATTCCCTCTGATCCGATGTCAGGTAGGCATTTCTGGAACTCATGGCAAGCCCGTTCTTTTCCCGGACAATCTCACCGCCCATAATTTCAATGTTAAAATCCAGGTCCCAGGTCATCTGGCGGATAATCTGGAGCTGCTGAAAGTCTTTTTTCCCAAAAATTGCCACATCGGGCATGACAATATGAAAAAGCTTGGTGACCACGGTTGCCACCCCGCCAAAATGGACGGGTCGGGACATTCCGCACAGATGATAGGGAAGGGAGTCAAGGGAAATCCTTGTCTGAAAATGGGGGGGGTAGATGTCTTCTTTTGGGGGAAGAAAAACAGCCGTCACCCCAGCGGCTGTGGCCAAACGAAGATCGTTCTCAATGTCCATGGGATATGCGTCCAGGTCCTCATTGGGGCCGAACTGACTGGGATTCACAAAAATGCTTAATACCAGTTCATCACACAAGGGCCTTCCCTTTTCCAAAAGAGAAATATGGCCTTGGTGAAGATACCCCATGGTGGGAACAAAACAAATTGTTTTTCCCTTCTTTTTCCTTGCCCAGGACCATTGCTGCATCAATTGTTTTGTCTTTAAAATTTCCACTATTTTTCAAGTTCCTTTTTCACGGCAATCCCCATGTCCAATATGGTATAGGGTTTTTTCACAAAGGCTATTGCGCCCAGATCCTGGGCCATTAATACCTCTTCTGATTTAGAATGTCCACTGACAAGTATGGCTTTTTGGCCCGGATAAATCTTTTTAATCCGTTGATAGGTCTCAAGCCCGCTGATGGAGGGTTCCATAACCATATCAAGAACGAGCAAATCCATGGGATTCTCTCGGACAAAGGCCATGGCCTCCATGCCGTCTGCCACGGCAAAAACCTGATACCCCAGATTTTTCAAAATAGTACCGGCAATTTTCCGCTGATTGGCCAAATCATCCACGATAAGGATGCGCTGCCCCTGGCCCTTAATCTCTGCCAGGGAATTATTTGTTTCCTTTTGGGGAAGCTCATCCCAGGCCGGGAAAAACAACTCAAACCGGGACCCTTTTTTGCTTGAAACAACACGGACATTCCCTTGATGATCCTGGACGGTATTCCAAACAACGGCGAGCCCCAGACCCGCCCCGCTTCTTCCCATTGCCTTCTTGGTGAAAAAGGGATCAAATATCTTTTCGCGGTATTCCTCTGGAATCCCGGACCCGTTATCTGCCACGCTCAGCATCACATAGTCTCCACAAGGCAGGTCTGCCCCCCCTGCCTTAGAATCTTCCACAGTGTGATTGATCGTGGAAATGGTCACTTGTCCTGCCTCTCGTTGGGCAGCTTCTTGAGCCCCGTTGACGACCAAATTCATAATAGCCTTTTCAATATGAAGATAAGACCCTTTGATATTGAGCAAGTCCGGTGCCAGGTCCATCTCGATTTGCACCTGTTGATAGGTGGTTTTGATCTTATCAAAATCTGCTGCCCCCATATATCGTTCAATAACCGAATTGATATTGAGAACTTCCATTTCCCTGTTGGCTCCCCTGGAAATGGTTAAAAGATCACTGACCACGGAGGAGGCTTTCTGTCCGGAATCCTTTATGATACTTAATCCCTGGCGCATTCGGGGAGAAAGGCCCTCCTCCATTAAAAGGACCTCCGGATAGGTGGCAATCCCGGATAAAATATTGTTCAGATCATGGGCCACGCTGCCGGCCAGAATCCCTATATTTTTTAATTTCTCCAACTGGACCAGTTTTTTCTCAAGCTTTGCCTGCTCTTTTCTCAAAGGGGATTTTTTTTAAAAACAATACCCCAAGGACCCAGATATACAGACTTGAATAAAAAAAAATTCTGATCCCCTGGCCATTTTCCAGAGCAGATCGGCAACTGAGCAAAAAGGGCAGGAGCCCCGCCACCAGCAGAAAAAAAAGCCAGGTGAAGATCTTTTTCTGCCAATACAGCAGCAGGGGTTCACTGTCATTGTAATAGGATTCGCCACTCACCTGATCGGTTATCATAGTTGACTTCCTATTTATTAAAAGATAAGAAAATAGTTTATAACGATTAAACTGAAAATACAATTAAAGGATTTACCATGCCCCCCTGTATACCCACCCGTGAAGATGCCATGGCATTATTAAATAAATACACCCAAAAACAAGGATTAATCCGGCATGCCCTGGCCGTTGAATCCGTGATGGGACATTTTGCCGGTATCTTTGGTGAAGATGCTCAAAAATGGCGAGTCATCGGATTGGTTCATGATCTGGACTATGAGAGGTACCCGGACCAACACTGTGTCAAATGCATTGAATTGTTTGAAGCCAACAATTGGCCCCAGGAATATATCCGGGCCGTCATCAGCCATGGATGGGGTATCTGCACCGATGTTAAGCCCGAGACCCCCCTGGAAAAAACATTGTATGCCATTGACGAGCTCACGGGACTTGTTGCCAGTACCGCTTTGGTAAGACCGTCAAAGAGCATTCTGGATATCAAAGTCAAATCCGTTAAAAAGAAATTCAAGGATAAAAGTTTTGCCGCGGGTGTGGACAGAGAGGTCATTAAAAAAGGAGCTCAACTTTTGAATATGGAACTTTCCGAACTGATCACCCAAGTGATTTTGGGCATGCAGCCAGTTGCAGAAAAAATCGGCTTAAAAGGGAACCTGTAAGGGGCCGATTAAAAAACATAGACCAACCTTGCCGGGTGCCTGTCAAAGCATTGACGATCCCCTGGGCAAATCCCTGCATTTTTTTCCGGGTCAGGCAGGAGTTCAGAATGGATTTATTTTTTTAACCATTTGAAATAAAACACAATATCTTCCTACTCCTTATTTTGGCACAGCTATTGCTTTAGTCCCTATCAAAGCAACACTGACCTTTATTAAGGAAATAGGTATGAAACTGACGTTACAAAGCATAAACGACAATCTTTCCGGTTTTTTTTCCGTACTTTTCAGCTCTGCCGATAGCAAGGCAGTAACCCAGAATAAGCTGACCCGCCATATTGTCGCCCTTAATAAAAAAACCGTTTCAAAGGAAATCATTAATGAAGTGGCTGTCTGTCTCAAGGATATCCTGGGCTACCGGCTGTTTGCCTTTGTTGTTAAAAAAGAGTCGGGGGTGGATGTGTGGCTTGACCCCAGAATGTACAAAAAATCCCTTGAAGATATTATTTTACAAGATTTCAATATCAAGCAGGAAAACCTCAATTATCTGAACCAGACCTTTGAACCAGACGACCGTGAGGAAAAATTTTCCATGCGAAACCTGGTTTCCTATGAGCTGAAGGAAGAACACTGTTATTCACGGTTGTATATGCTGCCCCAGAAAAGCATTACGCCCTTTCATGATGAAGTGGTCACCCTGATTCTACAGGGATGTGGCACGGCCCTGTCAAAACAGATACAAATGGAAAACCTCAGGGATGCTGCTGTTATTGACCCTTTAACCGGATGTTACAACCGCAGGGAATTTGAGAATCGATCAACCGGCATATTGCCACGGCCAGCCGCCATGGTCAGCATTTATCCGTTTTTATGTTTGACCTGGATTTTTTAAAACGAATAAATGACACCCACGGTCACCTGGGCGGAGACCTGGTACTCAAGGAAATATCCCTTCTGGTCAAAGATAATATGAGAACAGGAGATGTGCTGGCCCGGTATGGCGGAGAAGAGTTCATCGCCATCCTTCCGGAAACAGATAAAAACAAGGCCATAGAATTGGTAGACCGTCTCAGGGCCAAAATAGCAGATCTCCGTATTCCCCATAACGGAAACATTATCCGTGCAACTGCCAGCTTCGGCGTATCCCAACTTACCCCCAACTCAGATATGAACAAGATCATCCAGGATGCAGATACCATGATGTACAAGGCAAAACTCAATGGCCGCAACACCGTCATGCCCGGCCTGATCAAAATCTGTTCTCCCAAGCAGGAAGAAAAAAAGGCAAAAATCAGGCTTTAGCACCAGCGATCAAAGCATTGGGGTGGATATCTAAATAACACCATTGACCCGCCGGGTTATGGTTGAAAATATCACCTGTAAATCCTATTTTCGGCCCTTCTTGGCCAATTTTTTAACATAGGTCTCAAGTTTAAGCCCGTAAAAGGCACTTTTTATCAGACCGGATATCCTACCCGGTGAATACAGGGCACGGGTCAGGTCTGAAAAAATCTTGTATTTTTTAGCCGTATAGGGAAACCAATTGGCCTCCATTTTTGCGCTGTTCTGGTCAATGAGAATGGCCTTAATATTGGCAAAGGCATAAAAGCCGAACTCGCCTTTATACCGACCAAACCCACTTTTTTGTACCCCGCCGAAGGGCAGGGCATGGTTGCCTTCGGTGAGCATGACATTGTTGATGGAAACATTGCCGGTATAAATCATCCTTGCCACCCGATCAGCCCGCTTAAGGTCCTGGGACCAGACACTGGCAGAAAGCCCGTAATCCGAATCATTGGCCATCTCAATGGCTTCGGCTTCACTTGAAAAAGGATAAATGGGAAGCAGAGGACCAAAGTTTTCCTCCCTGTCAATGGCCATATCCTTTGTCACCCCTTCAACAATCATGGGCGGCACAAACTCAGAGAGACCGTCCCAATCATCTCCTGTGAGAAAGACGGCGCCTTTTTCCTTGGCATCGGCCACCTGGGCGGCAATGGCTTCCACCTGGGCCTGTGTGGTCATGGGGCCGATATCGGCATTGCCGTCATCATCGGTTGCCTGGACCAGCTTCAGGGTTTCTTTGACAAGGGTTTCCTTAAAACGTTCATAAATACTCGCCTGGACAAACAGCCGTTCCACAGAGGTGCAGGACTGGCCTGTGGTGGTAAAACCGCCCCAGATGGCACCGGCCGCAGCCCGCTCTATATTGACATCCTCAAAAACCACCATGGGGTCTTTTCCCCCCAATTCCAGTTCAACGGGAATCAGATATTGGGCTGCCCGCTCCATGATGGTTTTTCCCACGGGTTGACTGCCGATCAAAAAGATTTTGTCCGGCTGTCCGTCCACCAGGGCATTACCGATCTTACGCCCCTGGCCATAGACGATCTGGACCCATCCGGGTAAGAATCCTGCCTGGTCGAGAAGCTCTTCCACCAGCCCTTTTAAGGGGGTATCACTGGAGGGCTTAAAAACCACGGCATTTCCCACGATAAAAGCCTGGCAAATGGGAACGATGGCCTGGTAAAAAGGATAATTCCAGGGAGAAATCAGCAGGGCCGTTCCCAGGGGTTCAAAATACACTTTCGAGCGTTTCCCCATCAGGGCAAAAGGCGTTGCCACCTTCCGGTCTGACAAAACCTTGACAGCATTCTTTTCCAGATAATCCAGAAAATCCAGTACCCCGAAAATTTCTGCTGTAATGGCATCAAAACGGGATTTTTTCGTATCTGCCTGGAGTCTGTCAAGAATATATTCCTGGTTCTTAAGAATAACCGCCTTGAGGTTGGATATAAATTCCAACCGTTTTTTCACCCCCCAGTCCCGGATTTCAGGCCCTGCTTTTTTGGCCCTTTTATAAAGTGCGGCAACATCTTCTGATTCAGGGTTATCCAAGTTGATGAGCGCTTCTTTCAGGGGAATTCCATCCTCATTAACAAGAAATTTAGGGTGCCAGCCAATGACATCATAGACCTTTTTGCCCTTATAGCCGGAAGCGGTGAGATTGGCATAATAGGGGGAGAGGGTAACCCCTTTAAGACCAATTTCAATCATCCGCAGCCCTGCTCCCAGAAAAGAGGGAAAGGAGTTGCTGTGGTTACACAATTTCATCAGAAGGACGATGACCCATTTGGGCATCCACCTCAAAACAGAGAAGAGCATTTGCAAGCCCGCAAGGTCATCTTTGGCCATGTATTTTGCCATTCGGTCAATATGATCGATACAGCCGGTGGAGGAAAAGGAGGGGGAGGATTGGGTTCCCGGAAGAATCACATCCCCTGTTTTTAACAGCCCCTTTAACTGGGATTTAGAAAAATATTTTGAAATCATCATTTTATTGGTCTGGTTATAGGTCATGTTATCGGTTCCTTAATATGCTGGCGGCGGCTTTTTTGGAAAGGGCCATGATGGTGAGTGACGGGTTTATCCCCGGTGCATTGGGAAAAATACTGGAATCTGCCGCAAAAATATTCTTATACCCGTGGAGCCTGAATTCCGGATCAATCACCGAAGTGGAAGGATCCGTACCAATGGCGCAACAGCCCATCAAATGCAGCCCAATGGCAAATCGGCCGTGGACGATCTCCTTTGCCCCGGTGCTTTTGAAGATATCATCAATAACCTTTTCCCCTTTTTTGTAACGGCTGATGTCCTCCGAATTCTGTACCTTGCGAATCATGGCCTTTCCCTTGCGGCTCACCTTGATCTGGCCGGGGTTGGTATCCCGGGTACAGACCTCGATACAGGCAAAATGGGAGAGCTTTTCCATGTATTCATGGTGGATCCGTCCAAAATCCGGCACTAAAAGAGCAATGCCCTCGGGTCCGGCATAAACATTTTCCAGCTTAAAGCCTTCCTTTCTAAACCCCTTGTCATCGGATTTAAAGGCCTGGAAAGCCCCGGTATGGGAGTTGATTTTTTCGTCATAAATCCCAAAACTCATGAACTGGGGATGGCAAAAAAACCCTTGGCCGATGTGGGGCAGTTTTTTCCCAAACCCAGAATTGAGCAGCAGCCTGGTATTGCCGATGGAACCGCCGCCCAGAACCAGATTCCGGGCGCGATAGGAAACCTCTCCCCCCATTGCATCAACGCCGATGACCCGGATATCCCCTTTGTTTTCGATGATCTGTGTCACCTCAATCTCCGATGCCAGGGTCAACCCGTTTTCCAGAGCAGTTTTCAGCACGGTTTCAGGGGTGCTCTGCTTGCTTCCCAGACGACACCCGTTGAGACATTCAATGCAGCAATTGCCCTCTTCCAGGCGGCAGTTACTCTGGGCCCTTCGCAGGGGGGCATTGTCAAACTCAAGGTTCTTAAACCCCTGGTCAAATATCTCGGCATTTTTGTTTCGAAATTTGGCAGGAATCTCCTGGATCTCTATTTCCGATTCCGCCGCCTCATACCAGGCGGCCATATCCGCCACGGTAAAATCTGTTATACCCGAAGCCGATCTCCAATCATCCAGGGCAACATCGTCAAATCGATCCACAAGGGCCTGGTTAACAATGGAACCGCCCCCCACCACCTTGGGCCGTAAAAACGCAATCTTGGCGTCATGGCCAAGTTCCAGGCCGCCGGACCAATACATCTGGGAGGTCCCGTCAAGGCCGTTGGTGGGATAGGTTCTGCGCGTATAATGCTTGCCTGCTTCCAGCATCAGGCAGTCAGCCCCTTCCTTGCACAGGTCATTGGCGATAAAGGGACCTGAAATACCAGCCCCCACAAAAATAAAATCAAATACTTTAAAATGATCCTTTGCCACCCCTTACCTCCTTATAAAAATGCATGGCCCTGCCCACGATATGTGGGCGTTGTGCCGATAATTTTATTGTTCTTTACCAAATG
>Ga0307987_1000668_pt1 | contig 20311 bp, 15 predicted proteins | sample EllFjometagen181_FD_203157 | JGI IMG/M metagenome (GOLD analysis project Ga0307987, IMG submission 203157) | Marine microbial communities from Ellis Fjord, Antarctic Ocean - #181 | ecosystem: Environmental > Aquatic > Marine > Unclassified | place: Southern Ocean | collected 2014-10-08
TGAAGTTAATAGAGATGTTATCAGACGCTTAATTAGATTCCAGGCGGTAGCTATTGAGCAGAAAAGTTATGAAATATTGTTTAATAATAAGCTGATCTCTGATTCAGTTTACAGAGAACTTGAACTAAATACGTCCATCGCTCAGGACAAATTAAGAAATGGCAGATTCCCTGACTTAAAATTGAAGGCAGTTCCACTAGAAATGCTGTTCAGAAACTTCTTTATTGCAGTGTTTAAGTTTCTAATTCCTAACAACAGCCTGAGTAAAATGAGATTAAAAGCTTTGATTGCGAGATATGAGCTGATAATTGCTTCTCAATATTCTTATAACTATTTGATATCTATTATTCATGACATACCTAAGTTTTATGTAGACCACACAGAACTGATTAAGGAATGTTGTGATTTCTATAAAAAAAGAGTTGACTTAACACTTGAGGAATTAGAAAAATTGAAAGAAATTATCCCAATTAAAGTATTGCAGCAGCAAACTATGCTTAGAGCGGCAATAGGGGCTGAAAATGATGCAATAGATGAAATTGCTTCTTCCGGTGGAATTCATGACGCTGTAATAGCATCTTTGAAAGAAGAAATTCATGCTAAATTCCATAAGGTTTCAAAAGGAGTTATTGTTAAAGAATAATTTATAGAACGCAGTATTTATTACTAAGTTAAGCGAATAGCATTTTTACACCAGCAAAAGCTATGAGAATAATCAACAATATTTTAAGTAGTTTTTCAGGGGCGTGGTTAGCAATTTTAGCACCGATTCGGGCAAATATCAAACATGGAGGAACCATACAAAATAGGGCAGGTAAATATATATAGCCGATTGTATAAGATATATCATGTACTGCACCAAAACCTAAGATCAGATAACTTGAAGTACCAATAATTGAAACTATTACTGTATATGAAGCTGTTGTACCGGCTATTTTTTTAGGTTCAATATTATTATGAAGAAAATATGGTATTGCAATTGAACCTCCACCAATACCTAAAAGAGTTGAAACATATCCTAAAATGAATCCAAAAACTCCTAAATGTGATTTTTTCATTTCACTGCAGTAAACTTTCTCAGGGTTTCCTTTCTTATGTTCTACAATAAGCTGAAATGTTATTTTTGCAGCAGTGAATAAAAGAAAAAGACTGAATATAATTGCTACTATTTCTCCGTTTATAAAGTCTGATGTTACTGCTCCTAATACTATCCCAATGGCTATCCCAGCCAGACTGTTTAAGACGATTTTCCAAATAATGTTTTTATATTTTAAATGACCTGAAAATGAAGAGAGCGAAGAGAATATCATTACTGCAAGAGATGTGCCTACAGCTAAACGCATTACCTGGTCTATAGGTAGGCCGAAATATTTGAATATAAAATAAAATGCAGGTACAATTATTATCCCGCCGCCTATGCCGAAAAGACCTGATGCAAATCCTGCAATTATTCCGATTACTATAAGAAAAACGTATACCATGTTAAATAATGTGTTTAAGTATTGATAATATATTATATAGTATATATAAATAATAAAGAATGCTACTATATATAACAAATATAGAAAAGTAAAGTTATTTAATATATTTTTTTATATGTTTAAAAGATAAAATGGGGTTAGAAAACAGTATTCTTGGGCCCGAGTATCTCATAACTTTTTTGATCTTTTTACGATGATTTTCATCAAAGCAATGAATATGACATTTACTGCAAAGTGCTTTATTCTCTTTCAGTGGACAGTTTGTTATTTTGTTAACAGAATATTCAAAAAGTTCATTACAATCACTACAAAGGTTAGAACTTTGAACAGGGGAGTCTGAACTTTCAACGTTGAACTTTGAACGCTGAACAGGGGAATCTGAACTTTGAACAGGGGAATCTGAACTTTGAACGCTGAACGCTGAACTTTGAACAGGGGAATCTGAACTTTGAACGCTGAACGCTGAACTTTGAACAGGGGAATCTGAACTTTGAACGCTGAACGCTGAACTTTGAACAGGGGAAGAGCTATGATGCTTTTTGCAAAATAGCTCAATCATTAGTAGTAAAGTTTTTTTTTCTTTATTCATTATATTATTGTGTAGTTTAGCCTTTTAAATGATTGTTATATCAGAATATTATATTTCTTCATTAAATTAAAATAATAAAACAAGTTACACTTGAAAGACTTTACAGTCAAGTTTAAGAATATCTGCAAGAACCTTGAAATCTTCTATGTGTGAACCGTAAACAATTGCAACATGCTCTCTGGAAATATTTTCAACAAATCCTTCCAAGTCGCTGAATTCCATTAGTACAGAAGATTCGCAGTGAGGCATATTTGGATGTCTAGTAGTCTCACATATTTCAGCATCGGCGACAAGCAGTGTTTTAGCATTAAAGCAAAGTTCTACAACAGTAACTTTTTGATTATGTTGAAGGTAGGCATCAATTCCACAGCCTAAACCATCTCTTTTTATCTCATAAGTACCACCCCAGTCATGGAGTACTACTTTTCCTGATGGAGTCATTTCAGGAGAGATAATACCTACGAAACCACAATGAGCAAGTCGTGCAAGATTCTTCCAGTTCTCTTTTGGATATTTATCTGCATTCGGAGAAAGAGGATCTCCAAAATGATCATTCAGTGCACCGACATACTGTACTGGGTACATATTAGACATCATACATGGTTTGTCAAGTAGATGTGTTATCATCATCATACTCATCATCGCTATGAAATCACCGTCACATGCTGTGACAAATCCGCTTTCACGAAGGAATGTTTGTGCCAGACATGGAACATCACGATCACCACTTATGACTAGATCACCGAAGCAGTTTAAACCGAATGCGGCAGCTTTTTCTTCTTCTAATATAGATTTTATTGAAAGATAAACTCGGATTGCTTCATTAAGTTGATCAGGTTTTACTGAATTAAGAATATATCGTTCTTTTTTCTCTTCCCAAACACTTTTTACCTGATCATCACTGAATCTGTTATATCTGGACCTTATATCAGAAATAGGTTTAACTACAATTTCTGTTCCTAAACTGTTTTTAATAAGATGTCCGGCTGCATGGGCATTCCATGGAAAGTTTTGTTCTCCGAAAACAATCATTTTAGAGTTTAATAATAATCTTTTTAGGGAAAGAGATTTAAGCAGTTGTTCTCCATGTTTCATGTTTTTTGCAATATAGACTTCTACGCCCAATGCTTTTAAAAAATCAGTAGCTGACCAGCGCCAGAAATCCGGTTCGTCATATTCCATTAACGGCCAGAATATCAGTGGTAGTTTTCTATCAATAAGTGGCTGTGGATGTGAATTCCATATCTCTGTAGGGTAGGCGGGTATTGACAATGGAAGAATTACATCAACATCTTCCGGAAGTCCCATAACAGATTTTGTCCATTGTTCCGGGGATTCTACTACTATTAAAGGTTCAAGCTCTGCATAGTCTTCAATGAACTTAGCGAGTTTATCCAGATCTACAGTCGATTTACCTTCTTTAGCCAAAATGGGTTGGATTTTAGTAACAGGAGGTTTTAGAAATTTTTTAACATTTCCGGAAAGATATTGTTTTATATTATCCATAATTAATTCTTACCCTTATTATTAGTTCATAATCTTATAATTAAATTATTACATTATATTGGATATGCAAAAAAAAATGAAGTTATAATATAATTAAGACATTGTTTTTTTCGAACAAAGTTAAGGAAACTGATAATAATTCAATAACATAAAATTGAAAACCTTTGGGACAAGTACACTGTTACTTTAAATGAGATTCTTATTGATAGAGAAAAAGAGTCTAGTAAATTGAATAATTTCTTAACTGAATTAGGTTAAGTATTATGAGTAAATATAAACCATTTATAACACTTGGACCAGGCGACACGATAAAAGAAGAACTAGAATTTCACGGTTGGGATCAGAAAGATCTTGCTGATGTTATGGGGGTTACTGGAAAACATGTTAGCGATTTAGTTAACAATAAAGCTCCAGTTACTTTTGATACAGCATGTCGTCTCAGTGAGGTTTTTAAACAATCTCCGCAGTTTTGGTCAAATCTTGATACTCAATATAGGCTTAGACTTCAGGAGTCTGCACCATTGAAAGATACTGCAGCAAAAGCCCTGCTATACAGATATATGCCTATTCGTGAAATGAAAAAGCGTAATTTATTATCTGAACCTTTATCGGAATTAATTGCAGCAGTTAAAAGCTTTTGGAGTATTGATGATCTTGACTTTGGATTTATTGAAAAAAAAGCAGCTGTAATGTTCAAAAAATCGGAATCATTTACACAGTTTAATGCATACTTTGCTATTACATGGCTTAGATTGAGCCAGGTAATAGCTGAAAAAAAAGCAGATGAAAAAGAGTATGATTCTAAAAAATTAAGGTTATTAATCGATGACATTTGTGACTTCACTGTAAAAGAAAATGGTATCACTGAATTTATTGAGGCTTTAAGAGAATGCGGTGTAACATTTATTTATCTCCCGCATTTTGAAAAGACATATATTGATGGTGCAACTTTTTTTCATAATGATAATCCTGTTCTTGTGTATACCGCGAGACATAATAGGAATGACAATTTTTGGTTCACAGTTGCACACGAACTTGGTCATATAATTCTTCATAAAGATCATAAACAGTTTATTGATAATATGGATGATATTGATACTACCAATGATTGTGAAGCCGAGGCTGACCGATTTGCAAATAAAATTTTAAAACTGGGAGAAATTGCGCGTTTTTTTAGAAAAGTACAAAACCCAAGTCTAGTTAAAGTAAATCAGTGTTCTGACGTGCTTGGAATTAATGAAGCATTAGTTGTTGGAACATTACAGCATAATCAGCAACTGAGTTATAGCACTCGTCTGAATAGATTAAAAGCACCTGTTAGAGATACTCTGGAATATTTAGCCGATGAAGGAGTTTGGAAATGACAAACTGTGAAACACTTGAAAATAACGAAATGGAATTCGGAAAACTTGTTCAGCTTTTTGAACAAACACAGAAAAAAATGCAGAATCAGGCTGCTAAGTCGGTAGACATTGCTCTTGTGGTTCGAAACTGGTTGTTTGGTTTGTATATTGTTGAGTTTGAAAACGGAGCTGCAGAACGTGCTAAATTGTATGGCAAATCACTTATAGAACAACTGGCTAAGAGACTGAAGACACAGGGAATAAAGGGAATGTCTCCCACTAATCTGCGGAAATGCAGAGAGTTTTATCAGACTTATTCAAAGATCCAACAGGCACTGCCTGTTAAATCTTTTCAAATTCTCTTTAATGATAGTTTATTGAAAACTGTTTCTGCAGAGTTATCCGGATGTTTTATATTGGGGTGGACGCATTATGTAACACTTCTAACTTTGAAAAATGCTAAAGAACGGCGTTTTTATGAATTAGAAGCTGCTGAAAACGGTTGGGGATTTGAATGATGAGTAATCTTAGAAATTATGAGAAGCTGTCAGCGAATGAGAATTTTACAGAAGTAAAAATCAATATCCCAAATAATGAACAGCTTTTTGAACGTGTTATCTCTATTTTGGAACAAGCTAAAAATAATACGGTTAAGGCAGTCAATAGCAATATGATTATTGCGTATTGGCTGATAGGACGTGAAATTGTTCATGAAATTCAAAAAGGTAAAGAACGAGCTGAATATGGACAGGAAGTTATCAAAAAACTATCTGAAAAATTAACAACAATATATGGCAGAGGATTTTCTATTACAAATTTACGTTATTTTAGGAACTTCTATTCAGCCTATTCAAAACGAACTTCTAAAATTCGCCACATCGGATGTGGCGAATCTATTACAGATAATAAACACAATGCTCAAAGTGTAGTTTTACATGATATGTCTTTTGCTTTTGAACAGCAGGTGGATGACTTAGGTTTTTCACCGGAACTAGGTTGGTCACATTATAGAATACTAATGAAAGTAGTGAATCATAATGAACGTCTGTTCTATGAAATTGAAGCAGAAAAAGAGAACTGGAGTGTAGGGCATCTGGAAAGACAGATTAACACTTTTTTATTTGCAAGACTTTTAAAAAGCAGAGATAAAGAAGGTGTTATGCAGATGGTTAGAGATGGCCAAATAATAGAAAAACCTTCTGATATTATAAAAAATCCATATATACTGGATTTTCTGGGATTACCCGAATCAGAGAAACTTCATGAAACAAAACTGGAAAAGTCGATAGTTTCTAATATTCAATCATTTTTATTGGAACTTGGTAAAGGCTTTGCTTTTGTTGCACGTCAGAAACGTATGACAACAGAAGACAGTCACTTCTATATTGATTTAGTTTTTTATAATTTTTACCTGAAATGTTTTGTACTCATCGACCTGAAGGTAGGAAAACTTACTCATCAGGATGTAGGACAGATGGACATGTATGTACGAATGTTTGATGATCTGCAAAGAACTGAAAATGATAATCCTACTGTCGGTATAATTCTCTGTTCAGAAAAAGATAAAGCCATAGTAAAATATTCAGTCCTGAACGAGAACAGACAACTTTTTGCTTCTAAATATATGCTTTATCTCCCCACCGAAATTGAGTTAAAAAAAGAATTGGAAAAAGATAGAGAAATTGTTGAGAATATCATCAGGGAAGAGCGGGCCAAATATGAATAGAACTATACACGAGGAAGGCACCTTGAATGAGTGAATGGAAAGAATCTAAATTAATTGAAATTTCAGATATTATTATGGGACAGTCTCCTTCTTCTGCAACTTGTAATGATGAAAATATTGGAAAGCCATTTTTACAAGGATGCGCAGAATTTAGTGCAAAATATCCCGAACCTAAGTATTCATGTACTGATCCAAAGAAAATTGCTCCAAAAGACTCGATTTTGATTAGTGTAAGAGCCCCTGTTGGAGATTTAAATATAGCAAATTGCGGATATATTATTGGAAGGGGTGTTAGTTCAATAATTCCTAAATCTATAGATCGAGATTTTCTGTATAATTATATTTTACTCAATAAAGATAAGCTTGAACTTGTAGGAAAAGGTTCAACATTTTCAGCTATTAATTCAAATGATTTACATACTTTTATTGTAAAATATCCGGGATTGAATATACTGCGACCACATAGTATGATAGTTATGTATAATCTTTAATCACCCCTAAAAAAAATGGGGAAAGCTTAGTCTGACAAATATAAGGTATTTTTAAAAAAGGCGAGGGTTATGTATGAGTGATAATAATGTAAATAAAGAGCGATTAAGTATCATATCCAAACAGGAACTTGAAGACCTGGAGAAAAATGTAAAATTTTTTAAAACCAAATCTGGCAGTCGCCTTGCATTTCATGAATACGGCGATCCAGACGGGCATCCAATCTTTTTTTATCATGGAACCGGTTCGCATGTTCACGGCATGCTTCTTCATAAACCCGCCATTGAGCATGGTTTTAGAATCATTGCGCCGGATCGACCAGGAGTTGCAAAATCGGATTTTAGAAAGGGATGGACTATTATTGAATATGCTCATGATATTGCTGCTTTGGCTGACTCTCTCGGAATCAGCACTTTTGGAGCAATCGGCATCTCCGGCGGAGGTCCTAGTCTAATGGCCAGTGCTTTTGCCATTCCGGAAAAGCTGAATTGCGTAATTGATTTGGCATGTGCCATGCCTCTCTATAGTGACCCTAACATAGTCAAACAACTTGGTGCAGCAGATCGTTTTTATGCCAAGATCGGCTCAAAATTACCTCTTGGCTTGTTCCAAATTCCATTTTCTGTGCTCGGCATACTGCAGAAGCTCCTGAAAAGTCCTAAATCATTTATAAAAATGTTTGCATCCAGCTTGTGTGACGCTGACAAGACTATTTTTGCTAGAGCAGACTTTCAATACCTTTTTTTGCGGGATTTTCAGGAGCTTTTCCGTCATGGCTCAAAGGGGCCAGCATATGATGCCCAAACAGTCTATAAAGACTGGGGCTTTAATCTCTCGGACATAAAAATTCATATTGAGGTTTTCCAGGGAACAGCAGACTTATTTGTTCCCATGAAGTTTAGTGAATATTTGAAAAAAACAGCAAAAAATGTCCGGCTTAATCTAGCGAAAGATCAAGGACATTTCTATAATATAGCCTATGGCTATCAGCTGTTAAGTAAGGTAAAGGAACTTTTCTATTAAGAGGAAAAAATTGATATGCAAACAAAACAATAATGGGATTCTATACATATAGTTCGCCAGAAAGGTTTTGTCCTTGACAGCCATTCTAATAATCACATTTTTATTTATGCCAACTGTGGTAAAAACTCATCCTACATATAGGGTGAGCTGGCGCATTCGTGTTGATCTTTTTTTGCGAACTCTCCTCTAAACAAAGGATTTTTTGGGTTGACTTTCTTTTTATGAATCAACGTTTTTTTTTACCCAGATCGTAATTTTTGCCACAAATGCTCCCGCTACCCCAATATAGTCAAGGTAAACGGAACCGTTATCCAAAGGATAAAGAAATGGTAGACATCATTTTAGAAATCATACGTGTTTTAATTGTAGCTTTTATTTTTTACCTTCTTTACTCGACAGGTAGGGATAAGGATATTCGGCAGCAACAAGGTTGGCTTTATATTGTTGTTGGTTTCGGTTTGATCCTTTTTGGAACGGCAGTAGATATAACCGATAATTTCCCCAGTCTTAATAAATATATCATCCTCGGTGACACAGTATATCAAGCCTTTCTTGAGAAGGTCATTTGTTTCCTAGGTGGCTTTTCCCTGATTGCTATTGGCTTTTGGAAGTGGATACCAGTTGTGATAACCTTAAGAAAAACAGAAAAATCATTAAAAAAGGCTCACGACTTTCTTGAGTTGAAAGTCAATGAACGCACTGCTCAGTTAGAAGAAGAAATTCAAGAGCGTAAACAGACTGATGAACAATTGCGTAAAAGTCGAGATCAATATCAATCTCTTGTAAGTAATATTCCTGGTATTACTTATCGATGCAAACTCGATAAAGACTGGACAATGATGTATATGAGCACTGCTGTCGATAGTATAAGCGGCTATCCTGCAAGTGACTTTATCAATAATGCGGTGCGGACCTATTCAAGCGTTATCTATAGTGAGGATTCCGAATATGTTGAACAAAGTGTCAATAAGGCAGTAGAATTAAGTGCAGCCTGGGAGATTGAATATAGAATTCGCCACAAAGACGGAAGCATACACTGGGCTTTTGAAAAAGGGAGAGGCGTACCCGGTGAAGATGGTACACTAAAATATCTTGATGGATTCATCTTGGACATCACCAAGCGCAAGAAACTTGAAGAAAAGCTAACATCCAATGAGGAGAACTTCCGCACTTTTTTTAATTCCATCGACCATTTCCTGTTTGTTTTGGACGAACAGGGCAATATGATCAAGGTAAACGAAACCGTTATCCAAAGACTGGAATACTCAGAAGATGATCTCATCGGACGCAATGTATTGATGGTGCATCCCGAGGATAGGCAGGTCGAAGCAGGCCGAATAGTGGGCGAGATGATCGCAGGAACCGCCGTTTTCTGCCCTGTTCCCCTTGTTACTAAATCAGGACAGCATATTCAGGTGGAAACCCGTGTTTACCCAGGTTCCTGGAATGACAAGCCTGCTTTATTCGGTGTGTCCAAGGATATTACAAGAATCAAGGAAACCGAGGAGCTTTTTTCAAAAGCCTTTCACGCAGGTTCCAGTCTGATGGCCATATCAGAGATTGAAAGCGGACTGTTCATCAACGTAAACAAGACTTTTTTAGACACCCTGGGATATACACGGGATGAGGTCATCGGGAAATCGTCCATCGAACTGGGCCTTTTTTACAACCCCGAGGACAGGTACCGGGTGCTGTCGATGGTAAAAGAGCCGGGATTTGTAGAGAATATAGAAGTCAAGATACGGGTGAAAGAAGGAGAACCGAGGATCGGATTGTTTTCTGTGAGCCAGATTGATGTAGGTCACAAACCCTGCTGGATGATAACGATGACAGATATCACCGAACTGAAACAAACAGAAAAAGCCTTGCACCACCAAACAGAAATACAGACTGTATTAATGGAGATTTCCTCCAAATATATCAATATTTCATTGGATATGGTCGATGATGCAATTCAAACTGCTTTGATTGACATGGGCAGGCATTTTTCCGCCGACCGTGTGTATGTTTTTGATTATGATTTTAAAAACAATACGACATCAAATACATATGAGTGGTGTAATACCGATATCATCCCCCAAATCGATGAATTGCAGGGAGTGCCTCTTGAGGGGCTTACTGATTGGGTAAGAGCCCATCTTAACGGACATGTCATGCTAGTGCCTGATGTGACAGCTTTGCCAGAGGGCTCCTTGAAGGATATTTTGGAACCGCAGAATATTCAAACTCTGATCACAGTTCCCATGATTCACGGAAAAGAGCTTCTTGGATTTGTCGGATTTGATTGGGTAGTCGAACATTATTCATATTCAGACGATGAAATTAAACTGTTATCTCTCTTCGCTGAAATCCTCGTTAATATCACACTTCGAAAACAGGCTGGAATCGTAGTGCAGGAAAGCAAACAAAGGTTGGATATGGCATTAACGGGAACCAATGCTGGACTATGGGATTGGTTTATTCAGACCGGACAAATCGTTATTAATGAACGCTGGGCTGAAATCGCTGGCTATACACTTAAAGAGCTTGATCCAACAAGCATTCAAACATGGATAGACCTTTGTCACCCTGATGACCTAACTGAATCAAATAACCTGGTGCAATCGCATTGCGAAGGAAAAACAGACTATTATGAATATGAAGCCCGGATGCGACATAAAAATGGGGATTGGGTCTGGATTGCTGACAGAGGCAAGGTCCTTGACTGGGATAGTGATGGCAAGCCGGTACGAATGGCAGGTACGCATCTGGATATTACCGAACGTAAGAAGGCAGAAGCAAAAATACTGAATGCAAAAAATAAAACTGAAGCCATTCTAAAATCTTCTACTAATGGAATTATTACTATCAATCAAAAGGGAATTATCGAAACTTTCAACCCTGCTGCGATGAAAATATTTGGATATTCTTATGAAGAAATTATTGGTCAAAATGTAAATCTTTTGATGCCAGAAGAACATGCACAGAAACACGATCAATATCTAAAGAATTATCTGAAAACTGGAATTAAGAACATAATAGATAAAAGAATCGAGACTATTGCCAAAAGAAAGAATGGGGAACTATTTCCAATTGATATAGGAATAAGTGAAGTTAAATTGAAAAACAATAAATTGTTTACTGCAATAGTTGCCGATATTACTGAAAAAAAGAAAACTGAACGCGATCTTGAAAAAGCTAAAAAAGAGGCTGAGGCAGCAACCAAAGCAAAAGGAGATTTTTTAGCTAACATGAGTCATGAAATCCGAACTCCGATGAATGCTATTCTGGGATTAAATTATCTGCAACTAAAAACAGATCTCACTCATAAGCAGAATGAATATGCAAGGAAAATCGGCTACTCAGCTAAACATTTACTAGGTATTATCAATGACATACTAGATTTCTCAAAAATAGAAGCTGGCAAGCTGGATATTGAAGAAATTGGTTTCAGTTTGAACAATGTTTTGGATAATCTTTCTAGTATGATAAGAGTGAAGGCAAAAGAAAAGGAAATAGAACTTATTATACTTAAAGACCCAAAAATACCAAGCTATTTACTTGGTGACCCTCTTCGGTTGGGACAGATTTTAATCAATCTTTCTACAAATGCAATCAAGTTTACCAACAAAGGTGAAGTTGTAGTTTGTGTAGAAAAGGTTAATATGAACAAAAATTCTGTGACATTAAAATTTTCTGTTAGAGATACAGGAATCGGACTCTCAGAAGATCATAAAAATAAACTGTTTCAATCTTTTCAGCAGTCAGATACCTCAACTACCCGTAAATATGGCGGGACCGGGCTTGGTTTGTCTATCAGTAAAAAATTAGTTGAACTTATGCACGGTAATATTGGAGTTGACAGCGTTGAAGGGAAAGGAAGCACTTTCTACTTTACAGCCAGCTTTAAGGTTTCAGAGATAAGCAGAGAAGAGCGAACAGAGGTTATTCCTGAAATAATACAGAATTTAAATGTATTAATCGTAGATGACAGTAAAACATTTTTAGCAATGATGAATCATTATTGTAAGAGTTTAACTTTTAATGTTCAAACTGCTGAGAATGGAGAAGATGCTTTAAAAATCTTAAGAAATAATTGTTTTATATCTGTTGTAATCATGGATTGGAAAATGCCAGAAAGGGATGGTTTATCTGTATTAAGAGAAATAAAGAGTGACCTTAGTATAAACCCAAAGCCTAAATTAATACTGATGACTGCTTACGATGAAGGTAAGGTTTTTACTCAGGTAGAAGAATTTGGCCTTGATGGATTTTTAAATAAACCTGTAACACAGTCAATGATTTTGAATACTGTTGCTCATTCTTTTGGAATAACAATATCATCACCAATTTCTACTAGAAAAAAAATGGATACAATAGAGCCATTGAAATCCATTAGAGGAGCCAGTTTACTTCTGGTGGAAGATAACGAGATAAACCAACAGATAGCAGTAGAACTTCTGGAAAGTGAAGGTCTAATAGTTGAAGTAGCCGATAATGGTAAGATTGCAGTTGATATGATTAATAGTAATCCAGGAAAATATAACCTTGTACTTATGGATTTACAGATGCCTATAATGGATGGCTATACTGCAACTAGAAATATTCGAGAGAATAAGAGCTTTGATTCTTTACCAATAATTGCTATGACTGCAGATGCTATGAGCGGAGTAGAAGATAAGGTTCTAAAAATTGGAATGAACGATTATATAACTAAACCAATTGATGTAGATGAACTTTATAAAACACTAATTAAATGGATAAAACCGGAAGAGATGAAAGGAAAACCGAAGCAAGAAAAACAGGTAAAAGTAGAACAGGATGCACCTGCAGAAATCGTGCTTCCTGGAATAGATATGAAAAACGGGTTGAAACGGGTAGCCGGTAATAAAAAACTGTATCTTAAAATATTACGGCAGTTTGCTGAAAATAATCGTAAATTTACAGGCAATGTTTTAAAAGCAGTAGAGAATAAAGATCAGAAACTGGCTGTTCGTATTGCGCATACTTTGAAAGGTGTAGCAGGTAATATTAGTGCTGAAATGTTGTTTCAGACTGTAAAAAAATTAGAAAAATTATTACATGAAGGTCTTATTGATACGGGTGAGATCAAAATGCAGCTTGATAATGTCAATAAGCTTCTTATTCCTCTGATTGAAAAGATCGACACATTTCAGTCTGAACAGCAGAAAGATATAGTTAAATCGGAAGTAAAAGAACGGAATTTTAATGCTGTTAAAGATGCTATTGCTGTTCTGAAAGATAATCTTGAACAGTACGATGCAGCTGCTTCAGAGAGCTATGATAATCTAAAAGAAGAGTTAGCTGGTTCTGACTACGTCATAGAATTGCTGGACCTAGAAAAATATATCAATACTTATGATTTTGAAAACGCATTAGAGATATTAGAAAAATTATCAAATAAAATATTTTGATTAACTACGAAGAGCTCGGAGCAGGTTCTGTTTTTACTTTGCAAGCTTCACCGTGACAAGTAGCCGCACGTGTCGAGGCGTAGCTCGTAGAGCGAAGAATGAACCAAAACTATACTGTCCACAAATTTCACTAATGGCACTAATTATTTATTTGAATTTATTGAAATTGGTGGAAATTAGAGTAATTAGTGGACATAAAAATAAGTTTCAGAAAGTATAAGCTATGGATAAACAAACAGTTTTAGTTGTGGATGATGCTACAGAAAATATAGATGTGTTAAATGGTATCTTAAGTGATCTGTACAGTGTGAAAGTTGCTATCAATGGAATGATGGCTTTGAAGATTGCTCAAAAAATGAAACCCGACCTAATTCTTCTTGATATAATGATGCCTGGTATGGATGGGTACGAGGTTTGCACAAAACTTAAATCAAATATTGAAACAGAGAAAATACCGGTAATTTTTGTTACAGCTAAGGATCAGACTGTAGATGAAGCACATGGATTTGAAGTTGGTGCTGTTGATTATATTACAAAACCTGTAAGCCCGCCTGTAGTATTGGCACGAGTAAAAACTCATCTATCTTTATATGACCAGAAAAGAACACTCGAAACTATGGTAAAAGAGCGAACTCAGGAGCTGGATGAATCACGTCTTGAGATCATTAGACGATTGGGTAGAGCTGCTGAATATAGAGATAATGAAACAGGGATGCATGTAATTCGTATGAGCAAATACTCTCAACTGATTGCTCTGGAGATCGGTTTAGATGATACACAGGCTGAATTAATTCTAAATGCCTCACCAATGCATGATGTCGGCAAAATAGGAATTCCAGACAATATTCTTTTGAAACCTGGGAAACTCACGAATGAAGAATTTGATATTATAAAAAAACATTGTGAGTATGGATCTAATATTATTGGAGATCATTCATCTGAAATTTTAAAAATTGCAAAAGAAATAGCAATATCACATCATGAGAAATGGAATGGCAGAGGTTATCCCAATTACCTAAAAGGAGAAGATATACCGTTAGTAAGCAGAATAGCTGCAGTTGCAGATGTTTTTGATGCTTTAACCAGTATAAGACCATACAAAAAAGCCTGGACAGTAGAAGATGCAGTTGCATTGATTAAAAAAGAGAGTGGAGAACATTTTGATCCTCGCATTGTAAATGCTTTTATTAAAGTATTACCAGAAATACTAAAAGTCAAAAAACAATTTTCCGATTAATTATTAAGGTATTGGTTATGGAAAAATCTAATATATTGATTGTTGATGATTCACCTGAAAACCTGAATATTTTGAAAGGGTTATTAGGTTCTGACTATAATTTGAAGCAGCTCCAAATGAAAAAATCGCACTTAAAATTGCAAATATGCTTCCTCTCCCAGACTTGATTCTACTTGATATAATGATGCCTGAAATGTATGGATACGAAGTATGTCAATGATTAAAAGACGATAAAGAAACGGAACATATTCCTATTGTTTCTCTGACAGCTATGTCAGAAGAGAAATATGACAGGACTATTGACCAGATGGTTCAGGCTGCCCGTAGTGGTAAACAGAATATTATTGAGGGAAGCATGGCGGCAGGAACATCAACAGAAACAGAGATAAAGTTGACAAATGTAGCTCGGGCCAGTCTTGAAGAGTTATTGGAAGATTATCATGATTAACCAATGTACTTATTTACTTCACCGTCAAATAAATCAATTGGAAGAGTCTTTTGTGAAAAAAGGTGGTTTACGCGAGAATATGTATAAAGCTAGGGTGAAGTATAGAAACAAGGAAAATTAGGAGTTTTTAAATGTCTGAATATAACTGAAGACAAGAAGTCCTGGCTTACTGAAAAACAACTTGAAGAGTTACATGATGAAATCTCCAATCAGACAGGTAAAAACCTCCATGAAGCAAATAAAGAAATCTTTAGACTGTTAACTAAAGGCACAACTGTTTCCGAAAATGAACTGGATGGTAAACCGTTCCCATCTGTACGATTTATTGATTTTGAACTTTAATCATTTTTAACCGCAGAGGGCACAGAGAACGCAGAGATTTTTAAACAGAACCTAAATTTTAATATTCTATTATCAAAATTTAGGTTCTGTTTGAAAATGGTGTTTCAATTATTCTTTCTCCGTGCTCTCTGCGTACTCTGCGGTTTGAATATTGTTTATGCTGCTCAAACAAAGTCCTTTGCGGTTAAATCCTCGGAGAGCTATTTGTGGAGAGAGCTTTATTTATGCAGTTGAGCGTATGCGATTAAAGCATGGTAAATAAACGGAGCACAGATGTTTATTAAAATTACAGCCATAATAAGGCGCATAAAGTTTTTGATATTTTTATTTCCTTTGGTGTATGACCATGCGTGATTACAGCCGGAGAGAAACAGGAATAACAGCATGCAGCACAGTAGTGCTAAAAAAGCATAAAATCCCCAACTGAATACTATCGCGACTAATGTAATAACAGCTACAGAAAGATTGTTTATTCCTGATTGTCTTTGATATTCAGGTGCAGATTTATATCCTATTGATTCAGATGCTATTTTTCCAAAAAACAGACTTTCCAAACCTGTAAGTCCGGATATCGATAAAACCAGCCATGCTGAGAGAATATTAAGCTGTTCTATTGGGTTTGTATAATAAAATGCTAAGAAAAAACCAATAAATACACCGATATAACGTAAAATCTCAAAAATTTTAGGGATACTTTTCATTCTATTTTTCCTTTTATCATAACTCTTTCACTATTTTTAAAACCGTACTTTTCATATAACTTATGGGCATCACCAGTAACAAGTAGCAGAAGCATATCATCCCATCTTTTATCTTCGATAATAGTTTTAACGAACCATTTACCAAGTCCGTCTCCTCTATATTTATTGTCTATGATAACGTCAGCTAAATATCCGGTAGTTGCGAAATCAGTCACAATTCTTGCAAAACCAATTTGTTCACTTTCATAAAACAGTGAAAAGCATACTGAATGTTCAATTGATTTGTTAATAGTCTCGATGCATCTATTAGATGCCCAATATGACGTTGACAGAAGTTTTTGTACAGCATCAATATCTATAGCAGATGCTTCATCTGTTATGCTGTATTTGTTTTTAGATATTTTCATTAAAAATTAATAACTCCATTGTTGATCTGGTTTAATATTCGTTTATTCTCCAAATTTTTCACCCATTACGATTGAAGTTTCTAAACCTTTTTTAGTGTTTTCTAAAATATCTGCATCGATTTTAACTTTATCTTTATCAATTAAAATCAATACTGATGATCCTCCAAATGCAAAATATCCCATTTCATCACCTTTTTTTACAGTTGAATTAGGCTGATATGTTTCAATAATAGTGCCGACCATAGTGGCTCCAACAGGACTGATTAATATATTACCTTTAGAATTAGTTGTTAAAATGGAATAATCTCTTTTATTTTCACAAAAGACTTTTGAGAAACTTTTTCTTAGGGCATAAGGTGATACCGAAAAATATTTACCATTAATCCGGTGTGAATTAGAGATGTTTCCAGAATATGGGAAATGAAACCTATGATAATCATTAGGTGCCAGTCTGATAATAAATAAAGAAGAGTTTTTATATTTTTCAGCAAGTTGTTTATCTTGTAAAAAGTCCACTAACGTAAATTTGTTTCCTTTAATAAAAAATTCATTAACTCCATTAATGTTTTCAAATGCGATAATTTTTCCATCAGCAGGTGAGACTAAGCCGTCATGGATTTCTCTGGCATTTGGTTTTAATTTTCTATAAAAGAAATCATTAAAGGAGACAAATTCATTAATTGATTTTAAAGAATCATTCATATTAATATTGAACTGTTCAATAAAAGGTTTGATTTTTTCTTGTGATTTAGACAAGTTCATCAGTTTACCATAAACAGTAGAGAGTATTTTTCTTTTAATTAATAGATTCAGAGGAATTTGTCCAAATGGATTATGATATAAGAATTTTAAATAACTTTCTCCTGGAGGATTTTCTATTTTAATCTTACCTGTTTTTCTATGAATATATTTAATTGTTTTCATCTTCTGATTTTTCCTGATATTGTTTATGTTTCATTTGAGATAAAATTGCATCAACTTTAGGACCGCATCGACTTCCTTGGCAGGGCCCCATGCCTGCTCGTACTCTACGCTTGACTCCATCGCGAGTTGTTGCATATGGGTACCGGTTGACTGCGTCTCTTATTTCTCCTTCACTTATTTGTTCACATTTACAGATAATATTTGAATAACATATATTATCTGCAAGAAGTTTTTTTTGCTTTTCTTCGTTATTGTATTTTAGCATTGGAGATGTTCTACGATGTTCAAAACTTGCTTTTTTATCTGTACCGGTAAATTTGCTCAGGACAATACTTGAAACATATAAAGCTATAGCGGGAGATGCAGAAAGGCCTGGGGATTTAATTCCTGCAACATTAATGAAGTTCGTGACATCTTCGGATTCAGCAATAATAAAGTCATTAGAATCACTTTCAGCTCTTAAACCTGCAAATGTTTTGATAGCTTTTTTGAACGGAATTTCTGTAAAACTTTTTAAAGCTGTTTTAATAATATTCTCGAAATTTTCTTCACAAATAGAAGTATCATTTTTATCATGGGTTGACTGAGCATCAGGACCTATTAGAGTGTTACCATAAACTGTTGGAGTAACCAGGATTCCTTTTCCAAGTTTCGTAGGACACTGGAAGATTACATGTTTTGCAAGATTGCCAGTTGTTTTGTTTAATAGTAAATACTGACCTTTGACAGGTTTAATTTTAAACTGCTTCGAAGAGATCATACTGTTTATTTGATCAGCAAAAATTCCTGCTGCGTTAATAATTAGTTTAGATTTTATAACACCCTGAGCAGTTTTAAGCTCAAAATAGTTTTGAGCTTTAGTAATATCTAAAACCTCGCAATCAAGTTTTATTTCTATCCCATTAGTATGAGCATTTTCACATAGAGCTATCGCAAGTTCATAAGGACTGACAACGCCGGCTGTGCCACACCATAATGCTTTTTTAACTTCAGGGTTTATGTTTGGTTCCAATTTTAGTATTTCGTCACTATTCAGTATCTTAATATCCGGAATATTATTTAACTTTCCTCTAGTATATAATTCATTAATAATATCAATTTCTTCATTATTGAATGCTATCACAAGTGAACCTATTTGCTTAAAGGGAACAGAAAGGTCTTTGCATAGTTTTGGAAACATAGTATTTCCCATTGAGTTAAACTTAGCCATAAAAGTTCCAGGAATAGGATCATAGCCGGCGTGTACAATAGCACTGTTAGCTTTTGTGGTCCCGTTGCTTACATCATATGATTTTTCTAAAATAATCGTTTGTAAGTGGTGTTTAGACAATTCTCTAGAAATTGAAGAACCTATTATCCCGGCCCCAATTATGACAACATCATACATGGTTTATACCTTTATATTTATGTCTAAATATTGATTTATAAATTAAATTAAGTTTTGTTATAAAAATGTCAACTAATAAATACTATGTAAAATTTATTTAATATCAATGGGGTTAGTTTCAGGAATATCAAGGTACCTGAGAGTTTTGAGTGAAATATTCCTAAATGCAGGTGCTGCAACAACCCCTCCGTAATGATTTCCCTGAGGCTCATCAACAATAATGAGTAGTATAAATGCAGGATCATCTGCAGGAACAAATCCTATAAAACTGGCAAAAAATTTTGAATGTGAATATGCACCATCAATCCACTTTTGTGAAGTTCCTGTTTTTCCTGCAACTTCATATCCGGGAACTGCAGCTTGAAGAGCTGTTCCCCCTCTTTTAGTAACAAGCTTCATCATATCAATAATTTGTTTTATTGTCATAGGATTTTGCAGGACAGTTTCTTCTGTTTTTATAGGAAACTTATACTCAAAACCAGTTTCTTTATTAATTATTTTATCAATTATTCTGAGCTTGATTCTTTTACCATTGCCAGCCAATACAGTATATGCATCTATCAACTGGAGTGGAGAAACAAGAATACCCTGTCCTATTGGGAATCTCGTTATAGATAGAGTATCCCATCTATTAACGGTTCTTAAGATACCTGTAGCTTCATTTTGAAATGGTAACTTTGTTTTCTGACCAAAACCATATTGCCTGAGTATATGGAAAAGTCGCCGTTTCCCTAGTAGAAGTGATATTTTAGCTGTACCTATATTACTTGATTTTTGTACGATTTCTGTTACGGTTAAATCTTCATACATATGACTGTCTCTGAGTCTTTTTCCTCCATATATCCAATAACCTTTCTCACAATCAAATATTGTATCAGGGGTAATAATACCCATGTCAAGAGCTTTACCTATAATTAAAGGTTTCATTGTGGACCCTGGTTCTAACCCATCGGTAACGATTCGGTTTCTCCATGAATCAGGATTCATACTAGAACGATCATTTGGATTAAAGGTTGGCCGTTGTGCCATAGCAAGAATGGAGCCTGTTTTAGGATCCACCATTATTCCATAAACAGCTTTTGGACGCCATTTTTCAACAATATTATTGAGTCCTTCTTCCAGGATAGCCTGAATTGGTTCATCTATGGTGAGATAGATATCTTTGCCTGATTTTCCTTCTGTTAGGTTGTTATTGCCATATGTTAATGGTATCCCTTTTCTTGATCGTTCAAATACAGAAGCTTGAACTTTGATAGGTGACAGAAGGCTATTGTAAGCTTTTTCAATTCCACTT
>Ga0307987_1000670_pt1 | contig 20291 bp, 16 predicted proteins | sample EllFjometagen181_FD_203157 | JGI IMG/M metagenome (GOLD analysis project Ga0307987, IMG submission 203157) | Marine microbial communities from Ellis Fjord, Antarctic Ocean - #181 | ecosystem: Environmental > Aquatic > Marine > Unclassified | place: Southern Ocean | collected 2014-10-08
TTGTCTCTTTTTATTTCAATAACTTTTAACCAAATCAACATTTTGGTGGCCGGTGGGAAGTTAAACTTTTTATTTTTGCTCAAAAAGGTTCTGATGTTTGTACTTTTAACATTATCATCTTGCAGCATCTTAAGCGTTTGCATTTTTGTTAGAGTTGTCATCATTTATGTTTTAATATTTGTAATTAAAGCACAAAGATAGTTATAATAATTCATTTGTCAAGCAAAATACTATTTATTTTCTATTTATTTTTAAGATTATAGTATTAACAGGTGTTTACAGTCATCACTAAAAACATAAATAGTAAAATTACTGTGAATAATTGACGTGTGCCGCTAGGACAAACCTTAAAAGCAATAAGATCTAAATAAGATAAAGGTATAACAACTATAAGTAATGTAATGAATAGAAAGAATGTGAAAAGTAAAAGAATGGTGGCATATGGGGGAATGGAGGGTTTGGGGGGTGTGGGTGGGGTTGTTGGGGGTTGTTGTGTTGCGCGTGGTTGCTGAGGGTCTGTGGTGGGGTGGCTGGTGGGGTGGTTGGCTTTCGTGCTACAAGTGGTTTGTTTCCTGGTGGTGCGGTTTATTGGCTTTTTGGGCTGTTTTTGAAGAATTCTTAATAAAACTAATTGGCGTTTAAATTTGGTTTATATATGTACGGGGGAATTTTGACTAAGTGACTGTGTATCAGTAGTAAGTTAAAATGTGAGTTGTAGCTCTACAATTGCCTCTACATACTTATTTTTTGTCTGTTTGGGGCTGTTTTGGGTATGTTTTATCCAAATGTCGTTTGTATTCTTGCAGGTTCTCATTAATTTGATGTACGGCTGCTTTTCCTTTTTCGGTTAGTGTGTACTTGTTTACACTATGTTTAATTGTGTATTCTTTCTTATGCAACAGATGGATATAATATGTTAATGATCCTTTTACCCTTACGGGCTCCATTAATCTATATATGTCAGAACTATTGGCGTATTGTTTATATTTTAACTGAGCATATAATAATAGTATTAATATATGCTCAGTTCGGGTAAGATCGTGAATAGATTTCCCGACTGGTGTTATGCCATATGCTAATAAAAGATCTTTCATTTCTTATACATGATTAATTAAGTACAAAACTACGATTGTTATAGACCATTATTATACATAACTGTTAATGTAATTAAGATGCAAAATACAGGCACTCACGTACATACAGCCTGTTCATGGTTTAATATCCCTAAACTGTACTGACCATGTGTTTGCATCTGGTGTGTGTATGCGATTGTAATGTAGTTGAACTCTCCATTATACTCTACATTTGTTTGTCCCCCTGCATAAGAGAGAGTAATTACGCACGTTGTAGAGTATTAAATTAGTTATAGTATAACTAATTTGTTTTTTATATCACATCTTCCTTCCTTTTTATAATAAGGTGTAAAATAAATGCTTTTTATGTTTGTGATTATTTTTGATTTCAAGCCAAAAACAGGGTATGGGGGCCGCAAATTTGCGTTTTTTATTTTATGTCCGCCCCCCGTTATATATTATTAAGTGCAATTAAGGACACACACATATCATCTTTTAAGAGGTATAGGCATCCGCAAATAAGCAGTTTTTAATCACATAACTAGTTTATGGTTTGAACATACCTAAAAATATGCTACAAAAAATAATTGCCGTATTTAGGGCTATAAATACAGTAGTTATGAATAAAATGTTATATTTGCCACATGAATGAAATACCAAAAGGACTAGTTGTAAAAGACATCAATAAAGTCAAAGCAGGCATAAACAGGGTAGTAATAAAGCTAAACCACCTCAATGACACACTATCATTTAAAGACGGCACTAAGCTCTATTTAGAGACTAAATATACTCCAGCTGCACACACACAGGTAATTGGCACGGTACAATCCGTCCCTGAGCATCTGTACTTCAACAAGAGTGATCCGGGGAATTCGATGGAATGGAAGACTGACATGGAGTTAAGTAAAGGAGACAAGGTTTACATAGAGTATTTCGCTGTAATGATGGCGTTAGCGGGGGAATATGACCAAGCGGCTTCATATCCAGACCCCACATGGTTTTCCCACGATGGCGACATTTATATTATAGTACGTTACGCTGATATTTACTTCAAGGTACCTACGGAGACTAATTTAGGCACATTAACTCCAATAAACGGTTACTTAGTAGGCAAGGCTATTCATTTAAAGACAGACACCACACTTATAATCGCCTCTAAGAAATCAGCCAGATGGGTACAGGTAACACATGTAGGCAAACCGGCACAGGACTTCGTAGAAAAGAAGTACAAGGACATTGGGGACATTATTGCTGGTGACATAGTATTGATCAAGCAACATGCTAATCAGCGGATAGAGAACAACTTACACAAGACTTTAGATTTTAAAGATGACAATAGTAATGATGAATTTGGTGATTATGTTGTAGTACAGCGCAGGTGGTGTTTTGCTAAGGTTTCCTTTAATATGAAGCGATACATAGTAAATGGGGCATTGAAATAATGATTATCATTCAGGACTTAAATAAGGATATAGTTGGCATTTTCACTACATTAAAGTTTTTTTTAAGGACTTTTCATGGTAATGGAGCTAGTATGGGTTCTTACGACCACATACGCAGCAAGTTAGTTAAGTCTATTGAGATGCCTATTAAGTACAAGAGTTTCTTTATAACTAGGGGGATATCTAACAGTATTTTAGTTAATCTTCCTAAATTGGAGGAGATTAATGATAATGAGGTTTACGAAGAGGATTATGATGATGGTGAAATAATATTTAAACTATAATGGAATATGTAGCACAAGATTTCGAGCAATTACTAATCAACCCTTATGATCACAAGATAGGCAGTGATTTAATGAAGGTATTTCCTATTTTGTCTAAGTACAAGGAGTTCAGGGTTAAGTTACCCTCTCAGATAAAGAGGGAATATGTTTTGAGGTATATTATATATGCATTTGACCGTAACTCTCCACTTATCGCCATCACGGACATTATGGAGCGCAGGGTAGAGGCGGCAAACATGGCTGGGTTTCCCGTTAACGACAATGGGACTTTTGGTATACTTGTTGATAAGATGATAAGGAGTTTAAATCCTGTTATCAATCATATGGTTATACGTTACTGTATGCTATTAGGGGATACTGACTATACTGTTCTTATTACTTATGAGGATTCTTTACTTAGGGAGTTAGAGCGGTTAATTACATTTGATAGTGATAGTGAGAAAGAGGGTAGTGAGAACAAGAAATCTCTTATTGCAAATATTTCTACTTTACGTTTGACTATTAATTCATTAAAGGATGATTTTTTAGCTAAGAATGTTGATTACTTTTTATCTAGGAGTTTATCAGAGTTTTCTGAAAGTAAGAAGGTTGATCTTTCTCCTGAGTACTATGCTAAAGAGCTTAAAGGGTGGGATAATGTTTCTAGGTATTATGAGAGGGTTAATAAATAGGTTTGTCCTAGCGGCACACTTCATACATATAAAAGGATATAAATTATGGCATTGTTGTTTTATTTTGATTTAGAGACTACAGGAGTTCATTTTTGGAAGAATGGAATCCATCAACTATCTGGAATGGTAGAGGTAGATGGTGAAATAAAAGAAAAGTTTGATTTTAAAGTGAGGCCAAATCCTAAGGCCATCATTGAACAGGCAGCACTTGATGTAGCTGGGGTAAAAAAAGAGGATATATTACAATATCCAGAAATGATTAAGGTCTATAGGGAGATTACCGCTATACTTGGTAGATATGTCGATAAGTATAACAAAACACAGAAGTTCTTTTTGGTGGGATATAATAATGCAGCATTCGATAATAACTTCTTAAGAGCATTTTTTGTGCAATGTAGAGATGATTATTTCGGTAGCTGGTTCTGGTCTAGTCCAATAGATGTGTTTGTGTTAGCATCACAAAAGTTAATGATGCAAAGACATACAATGCCTAACTTTAAACTTATGACCGTAGCTAAACATCTAAACATTCCATTAGATGAAAGTAAACTCCATAATGCAATGTACGATATTGAAATAACTAAGGCTATTTACGAAAAAATAAAATAATGAGCGCAGAAACTTATGAGAAAAAAATGGCGGATATATTAGAGTCAATAGAAGATACTATGCTAGAAAGAGCTGTACAGGCTCAATTTGTGGATGTATTCCCAAAAAGCGCACTCCGCTCATCACTAATGATATTTAATACAGTACTAATGTCAGAGATGTGGACAGTGATGCAGGAGGATGATATGACATTGGATGATAGGATTAAAATGGTAGAAAAAGCAGGGGCTGATATGAAAAAACTAGTTCATACTTATACTAATATCGATACTTTTAAACTTTATGATAAATAGATGGCTAAGTCACTAAAGGATATAGTAAGCAAGTATAAGATTCATGATACATTCATCCTGTTTAATGAAGAGGATGATGTACTGCATACAATAAAAATAAAACTACCAGACCCTCCAGAATTAAAAACTATAGATGGATATGGTTTAGTTAACAGACAACAGTTTTTTAAGGTTCCTGAATATCCTATTAGATTAAAGGAATTAGAAGACTCTTGCGAAAGTATCGATGAGGTATGGACTAAGTTAACTCACTATCAAGATAATTATAGTCAGGAGATAGCATTTATTAAAAGAGAGTGGGATCGCAGGATACATGGATACTGGTGCTATATAAATGGGAAGCCAACATATATAGATGGGTGGCATTACTTATTTTTATCATACTGGAGGATTGATATTGGATTACCTGATTATCGTAGTAGAGATAGAAAGTTTTATCACTTTGTAAGATATGCATATACCACTACCGAAGCTTATTATATTTACCGAGCTATCGATAGAGATACCAAAACGGTATTGTCATTTTTTCACTCGGAACGGGATTTACTTAGGTTTCTTAAAGATAAAGACCCTGATTTAGTAGCAGCGCAAAAGGGAGATTTTTATCTTGATCTTAAAAGAAGGATTTGTTATGGTATAAACTACCCAAAGCATAGAAGAGAGGGAGCTACATATAGAGCTGATGAAATACTATTAGCAGTTTTATCATTATTAGAGAACTCCCACGGAGGAATACAATCCATGGATGGCGACTCAGCCGGTAAAGCATTCTCTAAAGCGGTAGTGAAGCCATGGAGGAAACTACCATTCTTTTTCTCACCTAGCTACGCTGGATCTACAGACCCAAAAACAAAGCTTGAATTTGATATGCCATCTAAGAAAATAGGAGGTAAAGGTTCCATTGTTAATATAGCCACGGGACTTGAATCGGAGATAACATGGGCAAATAGCGCAAATAGGTCATGGTATGATGGCGATAAATTAAAGGTACTACATAATGATGAGGTAGGAAAAACTTTACTAGAGGATGTTAATGCTAGGTGGGATGTTCAGAAAAAATGTCTTGCGCAGGGTAATGGAGTGTTTATTCATGGATTAGCTATAAATACATCAACAGTTGGTGAGATGTCGGAGGCTGGTGGAAAAGCATTCTATAGACTATGCTCACATTCCCATTATGAAAAAAGGAATAAGATTGGGCAAACTCAATCAGGACTGTTTAATATGTTTATACCAGCTCATGATGGTCTTGAGGGATTTATAGATATGTTCGGAGAATCTATAATAGAAGACCCTAATGAAAATGAAAAACATAACTGGGCATTGCCAATTAGAGACAGTAACAGTAAACTTATTGGAGCTAAAAGATATTTGAATGAGGTTATTGAAGAGATATTACTAAGGGAGGATGAAGAGTCAATCAAAGAATATGAAGAAGAGGTTCGTTTGCATCCTACATCATTCTCACAATGTTTTATAACCGCTGGCTCAGGTTCAGGACTTAATATGAAGAAGATTGTTAAACGTATGAAAGAACTGATGTTTGACAAGACTATTACTAAAAGGGGTAATTTCCAATGGGAGAACGGAGAGCCTGATACTCGCGTAATATGGCATGATGACCCGGTAAATGGTAGGTGGATAATATCTATGCAACTAAGTGATAATGAGAGTAACCAGAGAATATCAGAGATAATACAGGATGTTGATGGAAAGGATAAAAAAGTATTCCGTCCATTAAAGCCGTATATATTTACGGCTGGTGCGGATCCATTCTTATTTAGAAAAACTGAAGGTAAGAGACTTTCTAACGGAGGAGGTTCGGTATTTATGGAAAGGGATGAGACCGTGGACCCACCAGGGAAGCCAATTCATGAATGGAAAACGTATCGTACTGTGTGTACATATTCAAACAGACCGTTTGATCCTGATAGCTATGCTGAGGATATGTTAATGATGTGTGTTTATTATGGAGCGATGATGTTTCCTGAAATTAATATACCTTTGGTGTGGAATTATTTTGTCAGAAGAGACTATGATGGATACCTTAAATATTCAAGAGATTTATCTGGAGTATGGAAAAAAACTCCGGGATTTTATAATAAAGGGGCATTCCCTCAAAAGATAATGCAGTTACATCAGGATTATATTGAAAACTTTGTAGATTTAGAAAGGCATATTGAAGTATTAGAACAGGCCAAGAGTATAAAAGGGGTAGAAGCACTAACTGATTATGACTTGTTTGTAGCGGTTGGGGCTTCTTATATTGGAGCTGAAACATCATATGCATCTCTATTTGAAGGGATATTGCAAGATGATACTAGTGATATAAGTGATTTTTTTAACTAAATATCTATAATAACAGGGGTTTTAAAATGACACATTAATAAAAAGCCAGTTTTATGTTGGCTTTTTTCTTTTATTTTGCATATTATTTACGTTATCTTTGCATCAATACTATTAAAGACTATGGGCTTACCAACAAATATTTCTATGAACGGGGCTTTTTTAAGGCCTAATGATGATATAGATCCTAGTAAGAAGTCTAATGATCCATCCTACTGTTTGGATTACTCTAAGTATATTTATTCTCAATATCTTACAGACAATTCTGCTATCAAATCTGATATGGCAGAGAGGTTTGTACGTAACAGAAGTTATGCTGAGGGGAGACAAGATACTCAACAATATAAAGATTGGATTTTAGGTAAAACATCTGATACACCACAGATACCTGTAGCTGGTTCTGATGTTGATGGTGGTAATAATGACTTGAGTATAGAAGATTTAGGAATGGAGAATATCAATTTCGATGATATTTTTTCACCTCTACCAAAATACGTAGAGAACATTATAGGCATAATGAGAACCCAACACCATGACATTACAGTTAATGCTGTAGATGAGAATAGTGGGGCTACCAGAGAAGAGCTTAAATTCGGTTCATTAATAACAGCACAATTACAACCATTAATACTAAGGTTTAATAGTATATTCCAACTTCCGGACTCTCAAGAGCAGAAAGTAATGCCTAAGTCAATTGAGGAATTGGAGTTATTTGATAACATAGGAGCATTTAAACTGCCTTATGAGATAGCGATGGAGAAAGCTATTAGTCACACATTTGACATTAGTGACTTCGATAAAGATTTAAAAGACGATGTAGTTTCTGATTTCTTAGTAGATGGTTATTCATGCGTGGTAACATCACAGGACATAACTAATGGTAAATTAGTAGCGGCACATAAAGATACTCTTGACATAGTTCTTGAAGATAGTAAAAAGGCTAACTTCTCTGACTCGTCATGGGGAGGCTATATTGAATATTATACCATCAACAAGCTTAGGGCTGAAACGGGATGGAAAGAAGATAGAATAATGTCAATCGCTGATAAGTATAAAGGTGAGTTCGGTAATCCTAAAGTACTAGATACCGCTCATGAGAATGGACAGTATAATTATGATGATTATCATATCCCAATACTACATTCATTTTGGAAAGCTATAGATGCAGAATATTCCTCGGAAAGAAAAACTAAAAATGGACCAGTAGCATTTGATGAACCTTACAGGGCTAACGGTAAACCTCCAAAGAAAAGAAATGGAAGGCAACTTGATAAAGTTAACATCAGAAGGTTATATAATGCTAAATGGGTTCTGGGGTCCGAGGATATATTTGATTACGGTATAGTAACAAACACTCCTTTTAACTTTGGTAATAACGATGTTGAATTTCCAATAAGATTATATAAGATTAAAGGTAAGCCTAAAATCGAAAGTATGATTCCTATTGAGGATCAGATTTATCTTACATTTATCAAAACACAGAATGCTATTGCCAAGGCAGCACCTCCGGGTTTAGCTGTTGAGTGGGGATCTATAAAGAATATATCTTATGGTAAAAAGAAATTAAAGCCAAAAGATTCTATTAGGCTATATACTAATACAGGTAATATTGTTTATCAACTTGATGTTAAAACTATGCCTGGGGCACAAGGTTCTCATAGGGTAGGTAAACCAATTGAAGAATTAAGAGGGGGCTTAGGCACGGCCATCGCGGACGGTATATCGGGCATAGAGTTCTTGTATCGCCAACTTGATGTTATATCAGGTATAGATGGGATAACATCATCTACATCTACGCCAAGTAGAGATACTGGTAAAGCTGTTACTGAAATGGCTATGGCATCGACAAGTAATACATTGAAGCCTATTTATAATGGATTTATAGCTATTAAGGAATCATGTTCTAAAGTTACAGCATGGCAAATGCAAGCTATAGTAGGTGGATATACAGTTAAGGATTTAGAAGAGTGTCCATATTTTAGAACTTTGGGAAGATCTAATTTAGCGGCTATTTTAGCCGCAGGTAATTACCCTCCAGTAGTATATGGGTTCTCAATGGAAGCTAGGTCATCAGATACTGAAAAACAAAGAATGCTGGAAGCAGCATCCGCAGGTCTACAGTCAGGTAAGAATGGTATACCAGCTATAACATTTAGTGAATATTCATTTGTAGTTAGGTATTTAGGCTCAGGTAGAAGTATTAAATATTTAGAGCTATGGATGGCTAAGAAGGAACAGGAACGCACCGTGGCCGAACAACAGAGAGCAGAGCAGAACATGAAAGTGCAGGCTGAGCAGCAGCGCACAACTGATGCCGCTAAATTAGCTGGTGATAAAGAAAAATATGCTTTTGAAACCCAAAAGGAAATTGATGTAATAAGAGTTAAGGGTGAGGAAGAAAGATTGACATTAAAGGAAAAGTTTGCTGGAGATAGGATACTACAGCAAGACGAATTAAGGATAAAACAAATGACAGAGAGTGCTAACGTAAATCAAAAAGGATAATAATTATGGACAAAGAACAAGATGACATAATGAGAATGCTTGAGGAACAAGGTAATAATGTTCCTGATGAAAATATAGAGCAGGAACCCACAGATGTTACTGATGCTCCAGAGGTTAATACCAATGAGACAGAGGTAACAATTGGGGATCAAGAAGATAATAATGAAGAAGAAGATACAACTGACTCACCGGATAGCGGAGATGCTAGTCCAGGGTTTAATGTATCAGAACATTTCGATGGCTATGAATCTATTGATCAAGTTAAGAGTGTAATCGAAAGAGGTAAACAATATACCCCTGAGATAGAAACTGAAATTACCACCTTGAGACAGGGTGCTAAGGATGTAGATAAACTCAAGACCGAGGTCGAAGGATTAAGAAACCGTCAACCATTTAAGAATGAAAAGTTTTATCAATTAGATCAATTATCAGAAAAAGACCCTGACAAAGCAGCCATTTATCAAAGGTTTATGTTCGGTGAAAATTCAGATGAGGAAGTTGTCAAGCTTCGGATGATGCTAGATCACCCTAAGCGATTTAAGGAAAACCCTGGGTATATTAATCGCCAGATTACTAATAAATACAGTGATTTTTTAGGTGATGAGTTTACCTCTGAAGACCCTGAATACATGGATGCCAAAACCGCTCTAGGATTAGATGCAGACTCGGCAAGACAATCGTTTAATGATGAAATAGGGAAAATTGAGGTTCCTAAATTAAAGTCCGATGAAGACAAGGTAGCTGATGATAAAGCTTTCTTTCAGAGTTGGCAAAAGCCTTTTAGTGAAGTTAAAACACAAATAGGGAAAATTGAGGTTCCGGTATTAGATGAAAAAGACCCAACAAAAACAGTTGGTTTTATGGATTATGATATACCAGAATCTGAATTGAAAGATATACATGAGGCGGCAGCGAATCATATATTCTCACAAAGGTTGGAGCCAACCCCAGAGAATGTGAAACAAGCTAAAGATGTAGCTTTAGGACTCTATTTGTTAAAGAACCTTGCAAAGGTTAATACAGCTTTCGCCAACAAAATAACGAAAGAATCGGGGGCCAAATGGCGCAAACGAATTAACAACCCACAAAAATCGGGTGCTGATGCTAATAATGTTAATACTTCTCAGAAAGGGCCTACTGAAGGTTCCGCTGAGTCTATATTTAACGATATAATGCAAAGCTAGGATTAGTGGGATTTTAACTAATAAAAAAAACTAGAATTATGGCAACAATTACAGCCGATACCGCTCCAGTAGCCGGGATTTATACTGAGCAAATCATGTCAATGCATGATGTTTTTAAACCACAAAATATCCCTGAATTATTTGCACGTTATGGTGTACAATATATGCCAATGTTTCAAATCTTTCGTTCATTAGGACGCGAGCAACCAATTGCCCTTGACGAATGGGGTGGATGGGAAGAAAATTGGTATCATGATAACTTTACAACTACAGGTTCTGCAGAAGGTGCAGAAGGTGCAGCAGTTAGTATTACTCTTGAGAGCGGATCAATGGACTCAGAAGGCAATTCATATCCTAGAGTAGGAATGATTGTTTCGTTTAAGAATACATTTATGCAAGCACATATTATTGCTAAGACAGCGGATGACCCTTCAGTATTAACTTTGAAGCCTTCCGTCTCAACAGATAAGATACCAATAATTGCTGCAGGCGAAACTATAGCTATTACATCAAATGCTTTTGGTGCAGGAACAGGTCAGCCTGTAGGTACAGTACTTGGTACTACTAAACGTAATTTTGTAGCACAGATTTTCAAAGAAACAATTGGAGCAGAAGGTTCACAGTTGGTGAATGAGAAGTGGTATAAAGTAATGGATAATGGTAAGTCAGTTAAAGGTTGGTACTCACCAGGCTATGCCAGAGGTGAATATTTAATGGCCTTAGCAATGGACGGTGCTTTTACTTGGGGGAACGAAACTGATAATGTAACAGTTACTGGTGCCGATGGACTTGGTAATAAAGTTAAAACTACTAAAGGTCTTTTACGTCACGTATCAGAACTTGGTAAAACAATGGAATATGTTGAAGGTTCATGGGACCCAACAGATCTTGATGCAATTGGTTTATATCTTAAATCACAGGGAGTTACTTCAGGTTTCAACTTCGGTTGGATTGGTAACGAAATGATGAATGATATTGAAAACGGTATGGTAGACTGGTTGGCCACAAATTCAGGTGGTACAGATTATACTAATACTGTTAAGAGTGTGTTTAAAGGAAATGATGATCTAGCTGTAGCAGTTGGTTTTAAAGCTGTTAAAAAAGGTGGTATCACTCATATTCTTAAGCCTATGGATGCATGGAGCATGCCTAAGACTTGGGGGTCAACAGGATACGACCTATCTAAATATGCCGTATGGACACCATTGGCATCGTTTATCGATCCTAAAACTAATGCTAAACTAGACAACATAGCCACACGTTACCGCGCTATGGATGGTTATAGCCGTAGATTTGAGACATGGACTCTTGCCGGTGCTGGTAATGGACCTAAGGTATCAGCAATTGACAAGACTAATACTTATTTCCGTTCACACTTAGGCCTACAAGCCTTTAAAGTGAACCAAATGATCCTATCAAAACCAGCATAGTAGTTGGTTAGCAAACAAACCTTATACCTCCTTCTCTAAAAAGGGGGAGGTATTTTTTTATCAAATATAATTTAAACAAATAAAAAAATGTTAGCAATAAACGGAGTACCAATCACAGAGTTAGGTAAGGATGATAAGTTAGCCGAGCATATCAGAACAGCCCTAATTGTTATTAAAAAGAAAAGATATTGGAAATTGGAATTTCATGAATCAAAAATAAGAGCATCTGTACCTGGTTCTACATCTGGAAGAGTAGAGACTAGTGCCGGTATCTTACAAAAAGGTACATCGAAATATGTATTTCAAGGAATGGAGCATGATATAACATACTTCACAAGTCAGGCTAAATTAGCCAATGGAGTAACTAAGTTTAAGCCTAATTATATTGATTTCGCAGGCCCTATGCCTTTGGATCCAAAAAGAAGTGCTGATCTTATTTTCTATATGACTTGCGTTCGTCCAGCATGCGCTGAATACACATTATTAATGAAGTGGCAGAATAGACAGCCTGGTGCTGATTTATTTTACAAAGTAGAAGATATTCTTGCTGATGCAAGTATTAAGAATGTTCACTCAAGAGAAATTGCCAAAGTAAATTCTTATATCTTCGATGAAGATTTTGGTTTAGCAAATGATATATTAATTAATCTAGCTGTAGGTCATGGCGTACCTAATGCAAATGAGATTAATATTGAGCTTGTAAGATTTAATCTTAGTAACTCATTACTGAAGCAAACTAATGGTAAATATGATATGGTTAAGATTAATAACTTCTTAGATGAAGTTAAAGATACATCCTTAGCCAGATTGAGATCTAATGTCCTAGTAGCTATTGAAAAGAGAATGATTATAAATACAAAGACCAGCACCGGTAAAAATGCATGGTATGATACCACCGCAGAAGGTAAGAAAAGGTCGATTATAACCACATTTCCAGTAGGTAATGACCCACAGACAGCTATAATAAGATACTTAGCCTCAAAGCCTAAGCAAAGGGATGAGTTTGAACAATTTGTGCAAGCAGGTGTAATTAAACCTAAAGCTGGAATCACAAAACATGTTATTGAAAATATAGATGAGCCTATAGAGGGTTCTGAATAAATAATACGGGAGGTGTAAAAGCCTCCCATTAATACAACAGGAATATGGCAGCATGGACAGTATTACCATCATCACCTACTGATAACTTAACAGGAGTTTCTATTAATCCTACATTTACATGGATTAAAACAGATCTTGGAGATCCTGAACCTAGGGTTAAGCTCACCATTGCTGATAATGTAGGTTTATTAAAACCTTTTCTTGAGATATTATTTTCTAACGGAGAAGAATTTTATGATTTAAAAAAAATTACACTTAATAATATAACAGATTACTGGTGGGCGGTATCTATAGAAGAGACGGCACCATCCGTAGTTTGGAAATTTACAACATTAAATCTATCGCCTACATTAACTTCCCCCATAAACGGAGCAAGTGATGTAATATTACAGCCTACTTTATATTGGAAATCTAATGATGGAAGTACTCAGTTTGATTTGCAATTAAGTGAGAACTCTGATTTCTCAGGGGCTGAAGGTGTAGACCTGTGGACTTATGATGATATAGTAGCTGAGGAATATACGCTAACATCTAATTTACCTATTTCTACAGTAATATACTGGAGAGTAAGAGTTACTGATGGAGTTAATGATGGCCCGTGGACTGATGGAGGGGATAGTTTCACCTCTACTGCTGGAACTCCTGGTATTTCTATTTTAGGATTACCTACTGATGCTGATGCTGAAGTAAGTTTAAATGAATTATTTACATGGGATGAAGGCTCAGCTGCAACATCATATGATATATATTTTGATACCGATAGTGGGTTTTCTGATCCGAAAATTTTTACAACAAAAGAATTAGAATATAGAGCTGAGGATGGGTTATTCTTAAATAGCACAACATATTACTGGAAAGTAGTAACTAATAACAATTCGGGCTCTACAGATAGCGCGACAAGATCATTTATTACAATATCACCAACTGTACCGGAAAAACCTATACCATCTACCCCTGAAGGGTTAATTAGTACAAATTTACCTGTATTAGTATGGAGTATTCCAATCAAAGATCTAACTTTTCAAATACAGGTAGCTTCTGATATTGGATTTACTAATATAGTTGAAGAAGAACTAAATATTACTAGTTCATCATATCAAACAATCGTTGAGCTTGATAATACTACAGAATATTTCTGGAGAGTAAAAGCAATTAATGACTCAGTTGGGGGGGAATGGAGTAATATTCTAAGTTTTGAGACCCCAGCGTCTACAGGACCAAGTACACCTATATGGGTAAATCCATTAAATAACGCAGTTGAGGTACCATTAGAAGTAGTACTTGAGTGGAGCGATACAACAAACACTAACTGGTGGGTGTTGCAGGTATTTAACTCATCTGGTTCAATGGTTATAAGTACTAATTTACCTTATTCAGGTGGACCAACATATACTGTTCCTGCTGGTATTTTTGCCTCCGGAGAAGTATATACAGCCATAGTTAAGTCAGCTGACAGTATAACACAGCGATCTTATTCAGCATCGGCAACAATAGATTTTACAACTACTGCTCCTTTTGAAAACTCTTTCCCAGAGTTAACGGTACCTACTCAACAACAAACTGAAGTAAGTCAGAATCCAACTATTCAGTGGGGGTATTCCTTAGCCGGAGTTGGCATAACATATCATATACAGGTTTCAGAATCAGCTGATATGAATAATCCTATAATTAGTATAGATGGGATTACTCCATTAGAACAGGCAATTGATTTATCTGCATTCCAAGGCCCAGAATTTTGGGTAAGGGTTAGAGCAGAAAAGGTTTCTGGTAACACAAGGAGTACGGATGCTGTATTAGATGAAGGTTCAGGATCAAGTACTACTCAAGTATCACTATGGTCAGTACTGCATCAATTCACTACAGAGGTATCAGTAGCTCCTGCAGTCCCTGTCATTATATTTCCTGAAAACGGAAGTGTTAATGTGGCAATGCCTGTATTTTGTTTTTGGACAACAAGTCCAACAACAACTGATTATTATCAATTAGAAGTTTCCCTTTTCTCTAGCTTCGCTTCTATTATTTATAGAGGTGATAATCTTAATGGATTACAGAATTATATAGAAGATCTTGATTTTGATACAGTATATTATATAAGAGTTAGAGGTTTTTCAGCTAGTTATGAAGGAGGATGGGGCGTTTGGAGTTCAACAAATATGTTTACTACAGAGGACTCTGTATTACCAGGTGATATAACATTAGTTACTCCAATAAGATTAGCAGAAAATATTTCATTAACTCCATTATTTGAATGGACACCAAGTCAAAGTGCTTTATATTATGTATTAGAAATTTATATCAAAGCAGGACTGTCATGGGTTACTATATATAGGTCAAATAATTTAGCGGTTACCAATCTTACACTGCCATCAGGAAGTGCTTTAGATTCTCAAACTCACTATAATTGGAGGGTAAGAGGTGAAAACGCAAATGGTAATGGTAATTGGGCATATAGTGATTTTTACACAACAAATGCAGTATTACCTCAGATACCAATATTAATAACCCCGGCAAATTTTAGCGGAGGAAGTAGTAGGTCTCCTAAATTCACATGGAAAGAAGATGGTATTACCTCAGCTGTAAAATATACACTTGAAATAGCCCTTAATAAAGGTTTTACCTCAGGGGTAACTCAAATAGAGAATATTCCTATTTTATTTTTAGATTTAGAAAATATATATGGAGATGTAGTTACATACGTACCTTTGGAATATTATAACAGATATTACTGGAGAGTAAGGGGAGTAAACGCATCATTATCTAATGGTGAGTGGAGTGATATATTTACATTTGTAGTTGTTGACATCCCAGCACCATTAAAGACAATAATTACAACCCCAACGTATCTTGAAGAAGTTACTAAGGTTAGTACTATTTATTTTGAGAGTGCTTTATTTGCTACATTCCATAATGTACAGGTGAGCGAGGATCCTACATTTAGAGATCCTATCATAAACGAAAATGTTGCGGAATACACGTCTTCGCTAGAGGTAACTCTATCTTACGCAAAAACATATTATATAAGAGTCCAAGGAATAGGAAGAGGGGGATTCGGAGAATATTCAGAAGATTTAAAAATAACGGTGGAATCAGCACCATAAATTAAAAAGAGATGGCATTAACAAATTTATTAGTAGGAGCAGAATTTAACGTAAAGAATCAAATACTTGAACTAACAGACTTGATTGCTGCTGATTATAATACCGAACATGGACTTACCCTAAGTAATATAAAGGGGATGTTTAAAGTTACTGGAGCTATATCTGGAGTCGTATATGAAAATGCAGGTTTTGATGCAGATAGTTATGCCTCACCAGATACAAATGGTAGTAATCTTGATTGGGTATATGGAGGTATAGCTTTACCTTTAGATAGTAATAATGAGGTACGACAAGATGTTTATACTATTGAGTATAAGATTATATCTGATGGAGGGCACGTTACTACATTTACATTTAGTAAAGTATACACTCATGCTTACAATAGACCCACAGCCATAGTAACTGGTAATGCGACAATTCCTAAATCATACGCTACCATAACAGATAATACAGTATATAATGTACTAGTTAACTCAGTATATTATGCACCAGCAAATCTTGACTCAAGGCTTATAACTGTTAATTGGCCAGTAGAGTCAGGACAACCTGACTCAATTACAGCTAATGTAAGCATGGTTTTAGGCCCTAATATATGGACAGGGGAATATTTAATAAGCTTAAACACTCCAGTTGTATATACATTACCATCCGCAGCAGGTTTGACTGTTACTGTCGTTGATACAATTTCAGGTACATCAACAATGAGTGCTGAAGTCAACGACTGTGCTTCTACAGTTGAAGTATGTATGGTATCATTATCAGCCCAGTATGAACAGGCAAAATTGTATAATCTACCAGAGGCTCAAACATTAAAGAAAAATCTTGATGATATTGGGATGTATTATGATATGTATAATATGGCAATATTAACATCAAAAGATACTACATATTCATGTGAAATATTACGTGCGTTAGTTATTCAAAATGGATGTGAATCACAAGTTGAAACTCTTACCTCAAGAGAGATTATACCATTAACAGGTGTTGGTAGTAATAAACAAGAGTTTATAGTAACTGACGTGGCTGGTCAAACAGTATTTGATTTAGAGTTTGTATTAAATGTTAATTCGTTGGTACTTATTGATGGAATTGCAATAATCAATAATCAGATAGAGGTAGCTAGTTTCGGAACAACTACATTAACTACAGTAGCTACTGTTACACAAGGACAGACTGTAATTATATTTGAAAACATATAAGACATGAGAAATCTAATACTAATATATTTTGTATTTTTTGTAAGCGTATTGGGATTTTCCCAAGCTCAAAATGCTAAATACGTAACTGTAGCCACAAATATTACTATTTTCGGGGGTGGCGGATTAGCTGCGGGAACGTTAGTAACGGATATGGGTACCGACCAAACATATAGACTAACAGAATATGGTTCTCCAACGGCTGCGTTGAGCACCACAGCAAATGTTCTTATAGAGTCTAACTCAGCTACCGTAACAAGTGTTACAAGTGCTACTCAAAACCAGCTTACTATCGTTAACCCAGGAACAACTCCATTATTAACAATAGTTACGGCATCGGTAGATAGTGCAAGTTTAGCACTACCTACAGGAGATGATGTTTTTGATTATTTTAAAGCAGAGACAGAACATTTTAAAGGAGAAATATTATCTTCAGAGACTCCCTCTAGCGGATTAAATACAGGAGACTATTATATAACTATATCAGATGGATATATTATTTACGCTAACTTAGGATCTCATCATTATAATAAATACGATGTGGCACAATGGAATGGGACAGCATGGACTAGAAGAACTGGAGCTGAAAATAATGAATTTCTTAATAAAGATTATGATGAACAAAGTATAAATATATATCCATTAACTTATTATTTTGGTGTAGGCACAGATGAACCTAAGGAGAAGTTGGATGTTCAGGGTAATGTTACGGTAAGCGGAACGTATGGTGATTCATACGATAGTTCAGGTGTAGCAGGTCAGGTTCTTACCTCAACTGGATCAGGAACCCAATGGATTGATTACACATCTGTAGGTTTCGATGGTAACAGGACTGTAACTAGGGCTGGAGTTCCTAATATTAATGCTGGAGGTACTACAGTTAATGAGTGGATAGAGAATTACTTCTTTCCATTTTTAGATCCTACAATATCAATAAGCCTATCAGCGATATATATGATAGGAACAAATAATAATGTTGTTGTTAGTGGTACTGTAACACTGAATGAGGAAACTCTATTGTATGATGGTACATTAAACAGAACTGAGCCATCACCCATGACAGTTATGGATGTTTTTTCAGCTAATACCACATATTCTAAAAGTGTAGTGTTTAATCCAAGACAAACTCCCAGTAGTGCTGAACAACAAATACAACACAGTTATATTGCATATACTACAGGAACAAATTGTGGATGTACAGTTAATTCAAGTACTTTAATATTGGATGCAGTGTATCCTTATTTATATGGGTTATCAGCAGATGATTTATCAACTGGTGGTACTGATGCTTATGATGCCATGGATGCTCTAATAGAACAAACAGGAGATAAAACTGTATCATTAACAGGAACTGGATATATATATTTCATGTATCCGGCTTCATATGGGGTTCTTACTAGTATCAAAGATCATAATAACTTTGAACAAATATTATCATTTACTAAATATACAGTTGATGTTGAAAGTACAGGACTAGCTGTTGATTGGGATACTTCTTACTATATTTACAAATTGAATAATACAACTACTGCTTCATCTTGGGATTATTCCTTTATACAATAGACTATGAAAAAGATATTAATTATACTAGTATTTTTATTACCACTTATTTTAGCGGCTCAAATAGAGGTGGGAACCAACTTTGGAATTATAGCTGAGTTACCTATTGATAATAGGTTAATAATGAATACTATTGGGGCAAGAGACTCTATTGTGTGGAGATATGAGGGCTTAACAGTATATGTAATTAGTGATTCAACTAACTATCAATTACAGGGAGGTACTGATAATAGTAATTGGATGTATTTAGATAATACATTCTATAGTCCATGGGCACAGAATGGTAATCATGTATATCTTAGTACAACAACTGATAGTGTAGGCATTGGAACAGCAACACCATCAGCAATACTTGAGGTGGCAGGTAGAATTGAAATAAGCGGTACAGGAAATAGTGTATTTATAGGAGAAGATGCAGGATTGAATGATGATTTGACAAATAACGATAATGTGTTTATTGGTAAAGATGCTGGATATAATACAACAAGTGGTTCTAAATCTGTTGCAATTGGGACTTTGGCTGGATATAGTAATGAAGTATCAAATTACAGTATTTCAATAGGATATCATGCAAATAGATATAATAAGGGTAGACATAATGTGGCAATTGGTTATTATGCTAATGCAGCAGGAGTGATTAATTCTGGAGAATACAATACAGTAATTGGGTCGAGTGCTCTATCTAAAAATAGAGGTAGTGGAAATATTGCAATTGGATATGGAACTGCAAATAGTGATGTAGGTGCTTCAGATAACATAAATTCACAAAATTGTATATATGTTGGTAATATTATCAAAACAAAAGCGGCATCCCAGACCAACGAAATTGTAATCGGTAATGAAGCAATAGGTAATGGAAGTAATACAGCTACATTAGGAGATAACAATGTAACAGATGTTTACATGAATGAAAATGGACAAGCTAATATACATGCAGGAGATATAAGACTTATTAATAGTACAGTACATGCAGATTCTATTCTAACGACGGTAATAGATTCAGATAGTGCATTAATAACGTCTGGTGCAGTTATTGATTATGTTACTGCTATAACCCCCGACAGCATAAACTTCAAAGTGGATGCTACTAATATATCACAGGTTGAGATTATAATAGGGAACGACACAATAGAGGAATCATTTGACCATACACATAACAACCTAGCTTTAGTTACTCAATTAGCCGATTACAGACCAATTGCAGACCCTAGTTTGTTACTAGGAACAGATTTTAAAATAATAATATATAACGATACAATGTGTGGAATAAAAATAAGCACAACAGATACAGTGAGAATAGTGCCAACAAGATAAATAAATAATAAATAATATGAAAAAGATAATTTTAATTTTAGCAATTTTTGCAAGCATTGGTCTTGCAGCTCAGGGAACTTTAAAAATAGATTATAAAGTAGTTGGGGACTCAATAGCTCAATACGATCTATCAGACGGAGATACTTCGTGGACTATTAAGACTGCCGGGTATCATTATTCTTTAC
>Ga0307987_1000671_pt1 | contig 20272 bp, 16 predicted proteins | sample EllFjometagen181_FD_203157 | JGI IMG/M metagenome (GOLD analysis project Ga0307987, IMG submission 203157) | Marine microbial communities from Ellis Fjord, Antarctic Ocean - #181 | ecosystem: Environmental > Aquatic > Marine > Unclassified | place: Southern Ocean | collected 2014-10-08
TGAACTTGATTTTAAAGTCTTCATATTTACCTTTTAGACTCAGATATCTTTCTATCTCAGCAAGGGGAAGAGAATTAGAACAAAAGCCCTGACTTTCATTGAACAGCCTCCAGAATACGGATAGAATAGTGGACCTTCCGTCTGTCGCATCAGCTCGGCTATCGATATTAAAAAGGATGATATCGGTATTAATAGTTGCAGTTCGCTTGATATCGCCTAAAAGCATGGGGTCTTTTATTTTATCAGAAAAAAAATCAACGGCTTTTTTTTCTGACGAGTCATCAGGGCAATACGCGGCCCTGTTTCCTAAAAGGTAGGACAGGATTTTAATAAAATGAGATTTTCCTGAACCAAAGAAACCGGATATCCAGACGGCCATCCTGCCTGCTATTATCGGATCATCAGGATTGTCTGCTGCACCAAGGTAGGATGATAGGAAGGTTCTTAAATGTCTGTCAAGCTCACGGGTAACAACATATTCATCAAGTTCCTGCCAGATAACGGATTCATTGAGTTGATCTGCTTTTACAACCCCGTTTATGGGCCGTGAGATGTTTTTTATGAAGATATCTTGAATCAGCATTGCCGAATTTCCTTTGAAATATTTGATCTGCTTTTATTCGTTGATTATACAACCAACCGAAATGCCCTGTAATAATTTATCTCTTTCAACTTGCCAAAAAGGCTGAGCCCCTGTCCGGTAAATACCCCAGGATAAAACATCACCAATGGCGTGTCTTCCATTAGGTGATGAAGATTATTTAGAAGATTATGACTTCTCAACATGGGATAGGCGCTTCCAACCCCCGATACCAGAACAAGGTCCTGCTCATCAGGGTGGGCAAGATCAACAAACTCCTTTGCTATCTTTTTGGCATCAATGGGACCTTTTAAGGCCTTTAAAAGTGCCTCATCCCCTTTTTTTGTCTGGATATCCAGAACACGGTCAAGCAGGCTCCTATTTTTAAGATACTGAATAATCAGTTCAAACAGATTGATGTGCTTGAAACGCATGGCAGGTTTTCTTTTTGGAAGCTGTTTTAATATAAACTCAATATGCTCTCTTACTTCCAATTCATGTTCAGATGGGTAATCAAAAATATAAAAACCGATTTCATTTCCAAGGCCGGAATTAGAGAGAAGTTCATCGGATGTCAGTCTATCAAGAATTTTGTCCAGACGGGTTTTAAATGGTGCCATATCAAATCCTTATTAAGCTATGTGATTTTCATGCACTTTAATACATAGGTTTCTTTTCTTTTAACAAGGTAATTTTTTATTTCCGGTGCCAGGAATACGGGAATTAATTTACAGGTTGCTGTGTTTTCGATATATTTTGCCTCTGAAAGCATTCTGAACACAACCTGCTTTAGCTTTGATCTTGTTGATTCTTTCCATGTGTCAACCTGTGGGTCAATCTGGGAACAGGTCTCAAGAAATTGGTTCCAGTCACTTACGCTGATCTTTTTTGTAAAGGTCTGCCAGTGTTGCCGTAAAACAATATCCATAAAATCACCAACAAGGCGGCTCTGTTTTATGGATGCCGCAAGCAGAGCCTGGGAAGTTATTTCGGATGAACCGTCATAAACAAGTTGCCACAACTCTCTGTCCATGGTCATGAGACGGTTTTTTATAAGGCATGCTTGTTTTTTTGCCGTTTCCGGGCTTCTTTTCTGTAAAATATTGTCACGAACAATGGCCTGGTGCCAGCCAGGAGAATTTACATTCTCTAAAAGCAGGTGCGCAATTTTTCGGCTTTCTTCCATGAGCAGGGATCCTGCCACAATGTCACCGGTATAGATTTTATTTTCAGGATTATTCATAAATAGAATTGTCTCAATATGTGCAGTGAAATGGAAAAGAGCTATTACTTTTATTATGCATTATTATAGCATTCAAGGGATATTAAGCTCAGAAGAATCCCGGTCGATCACCGGCAACGGATCATTGAGTTGTGCCTCAGAAAGTCCGTTACGATGGGCGTTGTATTGCCACACTACGAATTGTTCCAGGAACAATTCATTTTCTTTTTTCAGCCTTGCATTTTCTTCCTCCAGTCTCTTTATCCGCTGGGCCGCCACTGTTAATGAAGGCGGTGTCTTGATCTCCCCTGCGCCATTTTTCAATCTTTCCTTTTTATTTTTGAATGCAGCCTTGATCCGTGCGTGTGTGTTTAAGGATTGCCGGGTAGGGCGCTTTCCCACAGCCTTGGCAGCGGTATCGCACACCCAATCCCAGGTGAGCTTCCCTATGCACCCGTCAATCAACTCTACAATTCTCTGAATATCCATATCGGTAAGATGTTTAGCCAAGTCCACCTCCCAGCAGCGCTCTCATTTCTTTTTTGTCGGGACCTTTGCCTGGCAACCTTTTCTGGCCTGCTCTGGCGGCTATTTCCCGCTTTAAAGGACTGTATTCCTGGTCATTGCGTAATCGAATGACAGCGCCGTCCGCTATTTTGTTTGACTCTAATAAACCAATGAGCTCATCAATCCTCACCAAGCTCAATTTGTGGTGCTCATACCACCGGTCCGCGCCGTTGTATCCGTTTGCCAAACCTTTTTCAGATTTGTCAAATTCCTTTTTGATGCAGGTGCGCTGTACTTTCAGCCGTTTCAATTTTTCCTTATCGCCTTTTATGCAAACCTGCTCGGTACAATTAAGGCAGTCACGGTGCTTCTGGCAGGGTACCATGGAAAAATCATGCACACAGAATCCAAATTCGGTTATATGTGCCACACATTCCCCAATGGCATTGAGGTCTTCCAGGGTAACCGGAAGATGTTTTTTTACTTTTTCAAGTGGCCCCATTAATGCGTCAACCCCATCGATTTGTTTGACCTTATCCAGAATTTCATATTCTGACATATGATTATAAGCGCGATTCTGGCTGATATTTACACGGCCAGACCATTTGGCAATATATAATTGGCCCAGATCTCCCTCCTGGGCAATGGTGTTCAAAAAGTGCCTGAGCTGGTGGGAAGTGATTTTGATAGGGGATCCATCCGGGCTTACATGGCCGTGACGATCCCAGATGCTTTTATGATTTTTTAACCCTGCTCTTGGGCCGAGGTCAAATGTAAAAGTGTTCTTATCGGGTATCCAGATCTGAACAGGTGATACGCCCCTGCTGTCATGCACTTCATTTCTTCTCATGCAAAAAAGAGCATTGGAAAACTTTATCCCGCGTACCTTGTTCTTCCAGGGCCATCCTCTGGGTAGATGGTTGTGAATATGGCCATTAAGGATACGGAGAGTGATGGGATCTCCGTTATTCATATGGTTATGATAGAACAATTCATCTTTAAAATATGTATTTAGAGATGGTTGACCCTTATGTTTTTCAGGTAGCTTCCAGCCCATGGCATTATAAATTTGCCTTGATGTAAGTGGATCGTCTTCTCCCAGGTGGGTGCACGCTCCATGGCGATAAAATTTATCAGGATGATCTTCAAACCATTGGGCCAGAGTGCGGGCTTCCCGGGTTAATTCTATGAGTCGTTTTACAGCATCTTTGGCAATGGATCTAAATGGAGTGCTGACCCATTTGATATCGGCACCATAGCCTTTCCCTGCCTGGAACCTGAGTCCCAACCTAACTTTTCCATTGCTGTCCTTTTCCTCATGAAGGCAATCCACTGTCAGGTCCTGGAACTCTGAAATACGCCCTGGCGCACAGATAGCAAGTGCAAATGTTGAGGTGGTGTACCTGTCGCGGGGTTTTTGCAGATCCCTACCAAACATTTCAGCCATTAGATTGAGTTCATAATCGGACGGCATTTTGTCTTCGCGCCTTTCTTTCCCTTTTTTCCCTGTTCGGTTGATCTCTTTGGGTTTTGAAATGGGATTTTTCCAACCTGGAGGAAAATTGGCCATATGATGTTCGGAGAGAAATTCTGCCAGATGGGCTAATTGATTGCCAGCCTGATAGGCCGTTGCTTTGTAGACTTCTCTTGCGACAACAACCGCTTCGTCAAGAACAGCTACATCCACCTGTGTAATATCTACCTTGCCTTTTACTTTAAGCAATGCAGGCTCAATACACCTGATTGCCTTGATTTCGTTTTTGAGCTTGGTCGGTTTGTGGCCTTGTCGATACCGAACATAGGCCTTTGCAAAAGGCATGATGCTTTGGCATAAAAGCTGTTCTGGCTTTACACCATGGCTGGGTGCCCCCGCCCTGGTGAAGTTTACAACCCCCTTCCATCTCCAATTGTCCCAATCCAAATTTGCACCAAACACGGTCAAATCATCACGGCATCTGCGAATGAACTGTTCGACGTTTTTTCTGGCGGTTCGGTTTGCCTTTCCCTCAAATTGAATAATCTCAGCCATTATTCAACTCCTTTTTGTTCATTTTTTCCTTACGCAGACTGCAACGGAGTACAACATCTGAAACAGCCAGGATCAGTCGATCATTTACAGCGGCCATCTTGAGATCTTTTGTAACGGATAAAATCTCATCACGTTTTTCAATTAACTCTTCAAGAATCATTTCATGGGGTCCATACAGCCAGGGTTGGAAATGTGTGCAGGTGTAGCAGGAAATGGGTGCCATGGCTCCGCAGAAGCCGTAACTGCCGCATGATCCGAGATTCTCCTTGCCATTGCCGATCCGGCTGTTGATATCATCACCACGGATGGCGTCCTTTTCAGAATCAATCAACACCCCCTGGAAGGATTGGGCAAGGGGAGCAAGCTTATAGGCAACGGCTTTGTCAATATGCTCGACAATATCAGGAATATTACGAACGTAGACTCCTACATTTTGGGTATCGCTATGATCCAGGGCTTCCGCAAGGATATATTCACCCTTACCCTCCCTGGCCAGATTGGTGCCAAGGGTATAACGGAATCGTTTTGAAGTTAGCTTAAGGGGTAATCCGGTACGTTCAGAGTAGACACCAAGGGTAGACACAGCCTTTTTAAGCACCTGATTGCAGGCATTCCTTTTCACATGGTGAGAATCAAACTGCAATTCATCATTCAGCGTCTTTTCGTCTAACCCTTTCTGTAAAGAGTCGTAGTTGGGAAAAAGGGGGAGATTGCCAATTGTATTAGAATTCAGTTGTAGTGCTGTAAAACTTTGAATGCGATCAATAACCTTTTTGATATGCAGATCAAGCAGGAGCCAGAGGTCTTCGGTAATAGGATAAGTATTGAACTCGTCTCGCCAGCTGCTATTACGCTGTTTTGCCCGGGGGAAATTGATCATGTATTCATGGATATCGCCATTTGCTTTGCGAATGATGTCTTTGATTTTCAGACTTGTTATTTGTACGGCTCGACGGCCACTATGGGCTAAAATGGAAATTAATGCGTAGTCACTTAAACAGAGCCCAGTATCCATATATTTGTCTAAAAGTCCATCCAACAGCGCCGACATCTCAACGTCTGTCAGAGGGCCTGAATTGGCATCTAACAGCGCAATGGCCCTGCCTTTTTCGTTGCCCTTCAAGCGCCACCCTTTTAAAAGCTTAATAACTTCGTCGCTGATACCAGGATACCCCAATTCGTGCCATTTACGAATAAATCCTCTGAGCGCTCCAAGGTAATGCTCCTGGTCATTGCGTAATGTAGAACGGTAGGAAATCATTGAGTCAGCCAGGATTTGCTTATCACCTGTTTGCTCAATGTATGCTTTGAATCTGTTATTCATATTGTAAGTGTGATCAGCAGAAGTATTTCCCGCATAGTAAGCAAGCACACTCAGATAGGACTCTTTCACCTCCGGGCTGAGGTTTGATGCCCATGCGATATTCACCTCAATATCTTTATTGAGTTTCCATACAGCATTTTGCCAAATAAAATGATATCCGTCTTTGGATTGGTATTCTTTTGGCCTGAATGCTAATTTTTTATTTTTCTCCATCACGGAATGCCCCCCCTTTAATCATCCCTTCCTGATGTTCCAAGATAGCTTTTTTGGCTTTCTCCTTGATGTGTCGCCTGTTGTAGACAGCTGCGGTTCCAGATCCATCGGCCCATCCCATCAGGTACGACCTCATCTGTTCTTCCCTTTCTGAGCTGACATCTTCTTTAGAGGTATCAAGCAATACAGAGAAGCTGTAATTCCAGGTATGCCGAAATGAGTGCGCATGGACACCAGTAAAATTTTCTGAGATCCCTTGTACTTCTTTCATCAGCTTGCCAAAACCACTGTTAGACAGGGGAGCGCCTTGATACGGTCCTGCTTTATGCGTAATGAACAGATAGGGATGACGTCTGGCTTGAGGAATCTTTGACCGTGCCGTTGTGACATATTTGCTTAATTTGTCTGCCAGCTTGTCATTGATGAGAAGGGTACGCTCAAGGGTTTTGGCAAGAGGTTGGTAAGTCCTTGGGTCGGACAAGCTGTCTGGTCTTCTAAAAATAGATACTTCGTTTGAAACAAAATTAATATCTTCAACTCGCAGATTCAGCAGTTCTCCCCTGCGAATACCCAGGAAACGTAACATGGCAATAATCAGGGCGTTGCGTACCTGTACTCCTGGATCATGGAAAGGATTATTTTCATGACCTGGTTTTAAAGTGTCCATAACTTGTTCAACAATCTTCAGGTCAAGTCCTTTTTCATCCCTGTCTCTGTTTGTACGCCTTTTCTTTTTTGGTCTATGTGCCTTGATTCTCTTATGCATTGCAGTGATATGATTTTTGTCAGCTTTGCCGTATAAATCTTTTGTGAGAATCTCGGCAAACCACTTTAAATAATTACCAATGAACGTCATGCGGTTGTATTGTGTATGGGAATAAACACCAGGGGACGGCTTGGAAACAGCCATGCGTGCCCCTTCTTTATTGCGTTTTAATGCAATTACATTGGATTTTTCCGGAAGATGTTCCTTTAAAGGCTTTTTGCAAAAGTCTCTGAGAGACTCAACCTCTTGGAGGGTCAAGAACTCTTTGCGCCTGAAGCGTTCTTCCATATTAACAGAATAGTGATCAAGCCACTTCAACAGCACCTTAAGGGATGTGATAAAACTTTGAATCGTGGAGACAGATTGGCCACCGCCCCTTATTTGAGAGGTGATATAGAGAGTTGGGTAATAGAGTGGGATTCCGGTGTTAGCATTGACGAGCAACTTATAGCGTTCACCATCGCTTAGTATGATATGTTTTGTTGAATAAATATCAGTCATGCCACCTCCAATTATTTACTTTAATTAAAGGTAGCATATATCCACAAAGAAGGTCAAGGATAATTTTACACTTGAAAACAAAAAGAGCCCCTATGTAAGGAGCTCTATCCGCTAAATTTTACGTTTTAGTCTAAGGTATGTCTCAGAACGGAATATCATCATCAGGTGGAGATCCACCAGTCATACCCGGATCTGCCGGGTTGGCACCAGGACCTGCACCGCCCTGATATCCACCACCACCACCACCGGGAGCACCGCCGCCACCCTGGGGTGCCTGCGGGGGTTGGTATCCCCCCCCTTGGCCGCCTCCGCCGCCTTGGTATCCGCCACCGCCCTGGGGTTGATATCCTCCTCCACCTTGTCCGCCGCCTTGTCCGCCCTGATACCCCCCCCCACCTTGAGAATCGTTGCCCTGCTGATTATTCTGAGCGCCTCCAGCAGAACCGACAAAGTTGAATTCTCTTACAATGATATCCGTTGAGTAGCGGGTAACGCCCTCTTTTTCATACTGACTATAGTTGATTTCACCCTCAATATAGAGCATGTGGCCCTTACTGACATACCGGGATATGAGCTCTCCGGCCTTGTCAAAGGCCGTGCAACGATGCCATTGTGTGACCTCTTGGCCATCTTTCCTTTTTTTTGAAGTTGCAAGGGAAAATTTACACACTGCCAGCCCGGATGGGGTGTATGTCATTTCCGGATCTCGCCCGAGACGGCCCAATATAATTGCTTTATTTACGCCTGCCATATCATACTCCTGTTAGTTAATAGTTGTCTTCATTTGCATATAGGTTTTGTACCTTAATATGTTAAATGTGTCAAACACCAGACGCTGTAATTTTATATCCGGGGGACCCCAAAGGTGCAGTGAAATATAAGATATGATTTGCTGTTTACATGCCATAGTGGGCGGGGTATATCAAGCAGATGAAAAAAACAGCTTTAGAAAAAAGAATCAAGAGGAGAATCACCGCCCGGGAGCACCTTTTTTTTGCTGCCTGCGCACCGGGGTTAAAACGCCTGTGCCACCGGGAACTCACCCAACGGATGCCAGATCCGGAAAAGATAACCATGATTTCCGGTGGTGTTGAGTTCACGGGCACTGTTGAAGACTGCTATAAAGCCAATCTTCATTTAAGAAGCCCCTCCCGGATCACCATGCGCATTGCCAAGTTTAAGGCGGAAAATTTCAGAGCTTTGGAGAAAAAGCTTCTGGAGATAGAGTGGGAACTCTTTTTGAAAAAAGGAGTGCCTTTTTCCTGCGATGCGGTCGCCCGTCATTGCCGATTGTACCACAGTGATGCCATTTCCGAGCGGGTGGAAAAGCAGATCCTGGACTATTTTGATCAACTGCCCCCGGAAAAGGGGGCCATTATTGACCGGCGGTTGCACGGTATTGGCCAGCGAATTTTGATCCGTGGAGAGGATGATCGCTTTGAAATCTCCCTGGACAGCAGTGGGGAGGGGCTCCACAAGCGGGGGGTGAAAAAATATGTGGGGGCCGCCCCCCTGCGGGAAAATCTGGCCTTTGCACTTCTTTCGGCTGCGGAGTACTCCCCGGACCTTCCCCTTATTGATGGCATGTGCGGATCAGGCTCTTTTGCCCTGGAAGCGGCCATGATCACCCAGAACATTCCCCCGGGAATTTTTCGCTCCTTTGCCTTTGAACTATGGCCCTGCTTCAGTGAAAAACAATGGCAGTATTTGAAAAATCAGGCAGGAAAGGAGATGGATACACCAACCCAGCCCACGATTTTTGCCTCGGATCTTGATTCCCAATGCCTGGAGGCCCTGGGAAGAACAGTCCGGGAATTTGAGCTGTCATCCACCATCCAGGTGTTTCAAAGTGATTTTTTTGATTTAAATCCGGGGGCCTTGTCGTCCACGCCCGGGGTGGTGGCGCTTAATCCTCCCTATGGAAAACGCATAGGTGCCCCAGAGACTATAAAGGGATTATTTGAGCAGATTGGCCGGAAACTGGCATCTGATTTTAAAGGCTGGACCGTGGTGATTATCATGCCGGATCGTCATCTGGCGGATTCTTTTTCATTCCACTGCAAGTGGGTGCCGCTTTTCCATGGGGGACTTGATCTCCATGCGGCCATTGGAAAAATTTAATTTTTTTGAGGTATTGCTATGTTCTCTTTAAATCAAGTGACGGATAAAAGTAATGAATTTGAAAAAATCATTACCACCATAGATTCCCATACAGAAGGGGAGGGTACCCGCTTGATTGTTGATGGGGTGGGGGAGATCCCTGGAAGTACCATGATGGAAAAGCTTGGGTATTTCAAAACCCATTTCGATCATATTCGATGTCTTCTGACCAGAGCGCCCAGGGGAGGAGAGATTCTGGCCGCCATGGTCACAGACAATGTGAGCCCCGGGGCTGCCTTTGGGTTGTTGTACATGGATGCAAAAAGATATCCCTATCTGTGCGGCCATGCCACCATCGGAGCGGTGATCACCCTTGCCAAGTTTGGTTATCTTGAGCTTAAAGAAGGAAAAAATACTGTTGGGGTGGATACCCCCTCGGGCATCATGACCCTCAGTGCGCAGGTACAAGAAGGTACGATCTCATCCGTGGCCATGGATATGGTACCTTCTTTTGTGTATGAGACGGATAGAAAAATTGCGGTGGAGGGCTTTGGAGAATTATCCATTGATCTGGTGTGTACCGGGGGCTTTTTTGCCATGGTTGATACCAGACAATTGGGCATTGCTCCGGTGATTGAAAATAAAAGTGTGCTGGTGGATCTTGGCATGAAGATCATTGATGCCGCCAACGAACAACTCAAGGTGGTGCATCCCATCAGATCCGATGTCACCACCGTGGATGTGACAGAGTTTTATGATTCCAGCGATGAAATCCCGGCAACCTCGGGAAGGGGTATGGTGATCTATGGTGAAAGTCACATGGATTATTCGCCCTGTGGCACTGGCACCGCAGCCAAGTTGGCCCTGCTCCACCATTATGGTAAAATTGCCCTGCACCAGTCCTATACCAACACAAGCCCCTTGGGAACCACCTTTGAAGCCAGCCTTGTGGGCAAGACAAAAATTGGTGATCTGGATGCCTTTATCACCCGGATTCAAGGCCGGGCATGGGTCACTGGTATACACCATTTCGTTATTGATAAAACCGACCCATTTAAACAAGGATTTCTCGTGTGATGCGCTCTATACCTGATCTGATTCTGTTCAATGGAACCTTTCATACCCTGGATGATAACACCCCCCGGGCAACGGCTGTGGCAGTGTGCGGTAAATATATTCAAGCCCTGGGAGATGACAGGGATATGCTGGCCCTGGCTGGTCCCGGGACCCAAAGCATTGATTTAAAAAAAAAGCTGGTGTTACCTGGGTTCATTGATACCCATTTTCACTTTTATGAGTGGGCTCTGAATTTGGATAGTATTGATTTTTCCACTGTGTTTAGTTTTTCCGACATGGAAAAGGCCATCTGTGAGAGGACAGCTATACTGGACCCGGGTAGATGGATACTGGGCCAGGGATTCAACGAATCCGACTGGCCGGAAAATAAAATGCCGGATCGCCATGACCTTGACCGGGTGGCCCCCCATCATCCGGTGTGTATCTGGCGATGTGATCTCCACCTGGCCGTGGCCAACTCCATGGCCCTTAAACTTGCTGGCATTGGAAGCAACACCCCTGATCCCCAGGATGGGGTGATTGTCAGGGATGCCGGTGGCACGCCCACGGGGGTGTTAAAGGAGTTGGCCCCCAACCTGGTACGGGAGGCCCTGCCAGAGTTGCCGGAAGCGGAATTGCTTGTCAATATGGAAAAGCGTATTTCCCAGGCCCATGCCCTGGGATTAACCGGGGTCCATGATATTCGCCTCATGGGGGGTAAAGAAGGGGCCCCGGCGCTCCATGCCTGGCAGTCCCTCCACACCCAGGGGAAACTCAATATCCGTTGCCATGTCTCTTTACCCGGTGAAATGACAAAACAGGCGGTTGCATTGGGCTTTCATACCGGATTTGGAGATGAGCTGTTAAGAATCGGGCATCTGAAGTTCTTTGCAGATGGGGGGATGGGGGCTCGTACCGCTTGGGTTACGGAAAAATATCTGGATGCCGATTATGGCATGGCCTTGACCCCGGTGGATGAAATTGAAGCGGCTGTGATGCTGGCTGACAGGGCAGGGTTATCGTGCATGGTTCACACCGTGGGGGATCGGGCCTGCCATGAAATCATTGACATGTATGCCCGGGTTGAAGCCCGGGGCGGTACCCGGTGTAGCATTCCCCATCGCATGGAGCATCTCCAGATGATTTTACCCCAGGATCTGCACCGCCTGGGGCGTTTGAAAAATCTGGCGGTTTCCTGCCAACCGGCCAACTTGAGTCTTGATATTTCCATGATTGAGCAATGTGCTGGTAAGCGGGGTGTCCATGCCTACAATTTGAAAAATATTCTAAACACGGGGGTTTCGATGATGCTCAGTTCCGATGCGCCGGTGGCTGATCCCAATCCCTTTGCTGGCATTTATGCAGCGGTGAACCGTAAACGTATGGACAGAACCCCAAAACAAGGCTGGTACATGGACCAGGCCCTTGATGTGGCCGAGGCAGTGAAAGGATATACCTTGACCCCTGCCCAGGCTTCTGGCTGTGGTGATATCCTGGGGTCCATATCACCGGGGAAGCTTGCAGATATGGTGGTGACGGATGGGAATATTTTTGAAATGCCCCCGGAGGAAATTTTGGAAACAGGGGTTGTGATGACACTTTTCAATGGTCGGGTGGTCCATGGGTGACAGGGAGTTAGACATTGAGTATCTGGAAGCCATTTTTGAACGATCTGCAGATGGATTGATGATCTGTGATGCCACAGGCAGGATACTCAAGCTGAATCGAAGTGCCGAGAAACTCAATGGCATTAAGGCAGCCGATGTGCTGGGAAAGAAGGTGACATCCCTTGTGAAAGAGGGGCAGTTTGATCGATCTGCCACCCAGGAGGTCCTGGAAACCCGACGTCAGGTCAGTGTGGTCCAGGCCACCCCCAGATCAGGACATACCCTTTTGGTCACGGGGACACCGGTGTTTGATGATAACCGTGAAATTGCCTTTGTGGTGGTCAATGAACGGGATATCTCCCTGATTGAAAACATGAAGCAGGAACTTGCCAGGACCCGGCAGGAAACCGAAAAAATAAAAACAGAGCTCACGGAACTGACCCTGCTGGAGCTGAAAGAAAATAATATTGTGGCCCAGAGCAGTGCCATGAAGCAGACCCTGCACCTGGCCCTGAAGCTGGCAGGTATTGATGCCTCCAACATTCTTATCCAGGGAGAGTCGGGCACGGGCAAAGGCTTGCTGGCCAAGTTTATCCACACGCATAGTTCCCGGAGTAAAAAAACTTTTATCCAGATCAATTGTGCCGCGTTGCCGGAAAATCTTTTAGAAGCAGAGCTGTTTGGTTATGAAAAGGGGGCCTTTACCGGGGCAAAAGAGACCGGTAAACTGGGCCTTTTTACCCTGGCTTCTGGGGGAACGTTGTTTCTGGATGAGATTGGAGAGATGCCCCTGGGTGTCCAGGCAAAATTACTAAAATGCCTGGATGATCATGAAATCATGCCCATAGGTGGTACCACTGGAAAAAAAATTGACTGTTCCATCATCGCCGCCACCAACCGGGATCTGGACCAGCGAATCATTAAAAAAAAGTTTCGTCTGGATTTACTCCATCGCCTGAACACCTTTCCCCTTTCCATTCCTCCTTTAAGGGATCGGCCCGAGGATATCCTGGAGCTGGTGGCGCTGTGTTTAAGGAAATATAATAAAAAATATAATCGCCGGGCCCACATGGGGTATAAGGCCTTTGAAGCCATGAAGTCCTACGCCTTTCCCGGGAACGTCAGGGAGTTGATCAATATTGTAAAGCAGGCAGTGGTCATGTGTGATCGACGGTTTCTCGATGATTACATTATCCAGGCAACAGAGCCCGTCAGGTGCTGTGCGCCGACGATTACCCCCTCCATAAATTCCACAAATCTTCCCGGAAAGCTCATGGCTGTGGAGTACGACATGCTCATGCAAGCGGTGGCCCAATGCCGTACCACCCGTGAGGCAGCCACATTCCTTGGGGTTAGCCAGCCCACCGTTGTCCGGAAATTAAAAAAACACGGTCTGGGGAAGATGAAAAAATAAAATTGATTCATTGTTGTATCTATCTCATCCCAATAGCCTATTATAACACGCGTTTTGTTCTTGTTTGATTAGATTCATATGTGAATCTGACTTAATATTGTATTAATACAGTCTGTTATCCAAATTATCTTGATTCATTTATGAATTAAAATCTTTTTATTGTTTTTTTTAAAATATCGATTTCGGATAATTCCTTTTAAATTCAGACGGTTGTAATAAAAATATTCACGGGGCATGCTAATTGTATTAATTTATAGAGGTAATTTTTTTACAGGTTCGTCAACCTTGACCCCTCAGGATTTAATTCATGAAAGAAAAAACATGGAAACCGTGGTTGTTATTATCGCCTTCACTGGCAGCTGTCTTTTTGCTTCTTGTGGTTCCGGTATGTTTTGTCATTGTATACAGCTTTTGGCTCAGAGCCCCCAGTGGTCAAGATATTCCCGCATTTCAGTTGGGGAATTATGCCAAATTTTTTGCGGATTATTTTTATCCCTCCGTTTTGCTGAAAACTCTGCGGGTGGCCCTGGAAACCGTCGTCCTGTGCCTGGTCATGGGATATGTCCCCGCTTATTTTTTTTACAAAACAGAATCCCGCTTTAAACCCTATCTCATGGTTTTGGTCATGCTGCCCTTTTGGATCAGTTTTATCATCCGGACCCTGAGCTGGATTAACATATTGGGGGATTCAGGTTTGATTAATCATGTTTTAATGAAACTGGACCTGATTAGTACCCCCTTTTCCATGTTGTACAATGAGGGGGCTGTGATCATGGGGCTTTTGCAATACCTGCTGCCCTTTATGATCATGAATATCTATGTGAGCCTGGACGGCATTGATAAAAGTCTTACTGAAGCAGCCAAAAGTCTTGGATGCACTGAATGGCAGGCGTTCCGGGAAGTGACTCTCCCCTTAAGTTTGCCCGGTGTGAGTGCCGGATGCCTGTTGGTGTTTGTGCTTACCTGCGGCACTTATCTGCCCCCCATGATCCTTGGAGGGCCGGGGAACGGTATGATTGCCAACCTGATCTTTAAACGGATTATCGGCACACTGGACTGGCCTTTTGGGTCGGCCATCAGCACCATTCTCCTTTTGTTATTGATTCTGATTGTTTACACCTATAATCGTTACCTGGGAATCAATCAGATCTTTAAATCCATGAGCAATTGAGAAAAGATGATTCCGCCCTTTTTTGTTTCTGGATTATTGTGTGCAACGGGTTTGATCATAGGAGGGGCCACAATACTGGATATAGATTTTAAATCATCACAAATACCTGTAGAGCCGCTTGCAGAAATAAAAGCACTTTGATTCTTATCACATATATAGATATGTTGTTGCCGCAATACACAAGATATCCTAAAGGTGTGTGCAAAAATGCTATTTCTGAAAAAGGCTCTGTAATTAAATTATCTGTTTTTTACTGTTGAAATTCCACCACAAGATGGCCGACGTTATGATCAATCAAGCACCAATGTTATGACCAAGCCCAAACACCTGAGGATATAATATGAAAAAGCTGATTTCTGGATGGACATTAATCAAACTATATACCCTGCTGGTCTATGTGTGGATGTTTACCCCCATTGTGGCAGTGGTCGTGCTGGCATTTAATCCCCAGCAGTTTGGCACATTTCCCATGGAAGGTTTCAGTTTTAAATGGTTTGTAAAATTATCACAGAATGCCACCATCCTGGATGCGTTTAAAAATTCCCTGGTGTTGGGGGGATTTACCGCTGTGTTTTCAACGGCCATCGGGGTACCTGCCGCCATGGCCTTTATTCGATATGATTTTAAAGGAAAGGATTTTTTAAATACCTTACTCATTGCACCCATCATGATTCCAGAGGTGGTGTTGGGAGTGGCATTGCTTCTATTCATCCGTTGGCTACAGCAGCCCAAAAGTTTTGCATTGCTGCTTACTGGCCATGTGGTGCTCACCCTTCCCTACGTACTGCTCATTGTCCAGGCTCGTCTGGTGGGAATTAAAAGAGAATATGAGGAAGCAGCCCTGTCCCTGGGGGCCAGTCCTTTCCATACTTTCCGGGAGATAACCTTTCCATTGCTGGCTCCTGCCATTTTTGCCGGGATGTTGTTTGCCTTTACCATCTCGTTTGATGATGTCACGGCAACCCTTTTCTGGGCAACGGCCCAGAATCAGACGGTGCCTGTAAAAATATTTGGTATGTTGAGAAACTCCATCAGTCCGGAAATCAATGCCCTGGGTGCGGTGATGATTGTTCTTACCATTTCCATCCCCCTTGCGGCAGGCTACATGACCCGACGATTTGCCCGGGGGAGCAAATAAAAAATATAACCCCTGCCCAATTGATCATCGAGTACCTGGTGTTTAACCTGTAATACTAAGGAGAAAAGAATGGCAAAAGATTTGGAAAAAAGACTGGACGAAGTGTATGTGAATTACAAAAACGGTAATATTTCCCGAAGGGATTTTGTTAAATTCGTCGGTATTGCCGGCGCATCCCTGGGAATCATGGCTGGTCCCACCGGTTTGGTGACCCAGGCCTTTTCCGCCGATAAATCCATCACCTGCCATTCCTGGGGCGGCACCACCTCCGAAGCATTGAGAAAATTTGCCTTTGATCCTTTTACCAAGACCACGGGCATCAAAGTGATTGATGCCGCCTTTACTGGCATGGATGCCTTTTTAACCCAGGTGAAAGCGTCCATTCCCCCGGGGGGAGAGTTCAACATTGCCCACCTGAGTGCCGTGTATGATTATGCTCGGTATACCGATCTTGGATTTGGTGTGGCTCTGGACGAGAGTAAAATCCCCAATTTGAAAAATGTTATGCCCAAAATGATAGACACCCTGCGTAAAATTTCCAAGGGAACCCTCTCCGCCGTGCCCTACGATCTGGGACAGACCGGCATTGCGTATAACACGGATAAAATATCCAAAGAAAAAGCGGAAAAACTGGGGGCTTCCCTGCTGTATGACAAAGAACTGAAAGGGAAGATAGGCTCCTGGGGAGGGGATTTCAGGACCAACATGTGGTATGCAGCCCTGCACACGGGTCAGAGCCCTAATGATATCAAAGATGAAAAGGCGGTGTGGGATGCCTTAACGGAACAGCGGGGCCTGATTAAAAAATATTGGGCATCCGGATCGGAACTCATGAGTCTTCTGGCCAACGGTGATATTTATGCCACGGTGGCATGGTCTGGTCGGGTGGCGGCATTGCAGAAACAGGGGCATCCCATCGGGTATCTGGCCCCGGATGGCACCTATTCCTGGATGGAGTACATGTATGTGCTCAAGGGCACCGATCTTGACGTGGCCCAGCAGTTGCTAAATTTCATGCTGGAACCCGAAGCGTCCATTGCCGTTGCCAAGGGACAGAATTATCCCACAAGCCTCGACCCCACCAAGGTAGATATGCCAGAAGAAGTGAAAAAACTGCCCGCCTTTGATCCCACCGGAAAACTGGATGGATACCTGTTTGCCGATCCTATATACTGGAATAGTCATCAACTGGACTGGGCGGAAAAGTGGGATCGAATTATGGCTGGCTGATCGCGTGAAGATGAATACATCTGTTCCTTTTGCCGTCTGGATTTCTATGCTTGGATTTGAATTCTCAACGCTCCGGACGGCTGGAGGCAGATTGTCTTTTTAAACAGTGGGAGAAAGTGGTTTGACTCAAGAAAAAAATCCGGCTTTTGTCAGGTTTCAGGGAATTGAAAAACGGTATGGCAAGGTGGTGGCCGTAAAAAAAATGGATCTGGAAATTCCGGAAGGCGCATTGGTCACGCTATTGGGGCCTTCGGGATGCGGGAAGACCACCCTGCTTCGCATGCTGGCGGGCCTTGAAACACCCACCGGCGGGGATATTTTTATCAAGGGAAAGCGGATCAATGACACCCCCATCCATAAACGGAATCTGGGTATGATCTTCCAGAATTATGCCCTGTTTCCCCATAAGAGCATTTTTGACAACGTGGCCTTCGGGTTGAAGTATAGGGATGTCCCTAAATCTGAAATAAAGGGAAAGGTTGAAAAAGCGCTGGAAACGGTTCGCCTTCCCGGGGTGGGAGACCGGAATCCCTCCCAGCTTTCCGGGGGGCAGCAGCAGCGTATTGCCCTGGCTCGGGCCATTGTCATTGAGCCCGATGTGCTGTTGATGGACGAGCCCCTGTCTGCGTTGGATGAAAATTTAAGGGAAGACATGCGCCGGGAAATCGATAACCTCCAGCATGAACTGGGGGTGACCACCATTTTTGTAACCCATGATCAGCGGGAAGCCCTTTCCATGTCGGATAAGGTGGTGGTGATGAAGGATGGATTTATCCAGCAGGAGGGTACCCCCGAAGAGGTTTACAACAATTCTGCAAACCATTTTGTTGCCGATTTTCTGGGCCATTCCAATTTTTTAAATGCGGTGGTTGAAGGAAAACACAATGATTTTCTGAAGGTCCGCCTGGATGATAAAAGTAGCTGTCTGGTGAGTCCGGTGGGGGATTTTGGAAAAGGTGATAAAGCGGAAATAGTGATCCGTGCCCAGAAAATGACGCTGGGCTATAAGACCGAACATTCTCCGGAAGAAGATATGAATTTTTTCCATGGCACCATTGTGGACCGCAGCTACATGGGCGGTGAGGTGAGTTATTTTGTGGAACTTCCCGGTAAACAGGTGTTGCATGTCATTAATTTTGTGAAGCGAGCTCCCTATCGACGGGGAGAAGATGTTTTTGTAAAGGTGGATCCATTTCACTGCCGATTACTGCAAGCATGAGCTCAGATTCTTAACATAAGTACCCACACATATTTCATTGAATTTTAACAGGAGAGTTGCGTTTTGACGAAGGCAAAGGTGAAAACAGCGTGGCAGACTTTTCGCATTCAGGCGCCTTGAAAAAGAGTTTTTTGTGGATCAAACAACATCTGGATCCCTCCTGGAGCTATATCGTCATCGAAAATGATGGAAATTTACAGGAACCGTCCCTGTTCAAGATGGATCATAGGACTTACACCTGTTTAGAAAAAGAGAACTACACCTGGCAACAGGTCGTCGACATGGATGTTTCCAGGGAGTACCTGGTGATCCGGATTCCGCCGAATAATGAGGAGAAGCGTTTTGGCAGGATCATGGGTTTCGGGTTTCCCGGAAATATAGTGTATTATTTATACAAAGCTGAAGGGAAATAACAATGAAAGAGAATCTGGATGGGCGGCTAAATATCCGCTTTGAGCATTCAAAAAAAGAGGCAGATGTGTCATTGTCCACCTTGGTGGATGGTGCAGTGAAATTCCTGGAATTTTATGGGAATACGCAGTTCTGTGGCCGGGAATTTGTTGACATAGTCGGAGAAGGGGATGGGGGTGCAAAGTTTAGTACTCTTTTGCGGGTCTCGGGATATGACAGCGATGCCATGGGGTTTTTCTCGGCGGTGTTTACGGCCATTGGGAAGGCAGAGGGAAGGCATCTGGTTTTAAATCAGGTGACGTTGCCCCATATGCTGTTGGTGGCTCTTTTGGAGCGGGTGATACCGGGACATGGGTATCTTTCCATTAAAAATCCAGACCGTCTGGAGGCGACTACCAATTTGGATATTCCAGATGACCAGCGGGACGATCTCCAGAAAGTCATGGATAAATATCCGGTGCGTCTTTCCCGGCATACCATTCGGCAGATGATGGTCTCCCGGGATGTGGCGTATCAATACATGCCCTTTGTGGAAGAGTTGGGTTCCGTGGGGCATGAAAACACCTGGATTGGCCAGTTCCATGAAGGTCTTCTGGAACAGATGTACCAGAATCGGGTGATTTTTCTGCTCAATATGAGTTGCCCCGTCTATTGCCGTTTTTGTTTCAGGAAGCATAAAGAATCCAGGAATGAAAACAATCCCACGGTGGAAGATGTCCGGGCAGCGGTGACACATGTGAGGAATTCGCCCTCTATCAAGGAGATTGTGGTCACCGGGGGGGATCCCTTCATGAATCGGCCAAACATGGCTGCCACCATTGACGGACTCATGACCGTGGACCATGTCCAAACCCTGCGCCTTGCCACACGCTCGGTGGCCTATTACCCTGAGCTTTTTCTGGAAAAAGAAGGGGCTTATCTTAAATATCTCAAACAGAAAAGTCTGGAACTCCAGCAGAACGGCAAGCGCATGGAGCTCGCCACCCACTTTATCCATCCAGATGAAGTCTCCCCTGAAAGTCTTGATATTATATCTGATCTGGTAAAGAACGGCATTGCCGTATATATCCAGACCCCGTTTTTGAGTGACTGCAATGACACGGGCCCAGAGCTTGTAAAACTGTTTCATCTGCTCCGGGGGGCCGGGGCCGAGCTGCATTATATTTACATTCCCTGTAGTCCCATCCATGGGAACTCCATTTACTGGAAACCCCTGTCCGACGGCATCTACATGGCAAAGCATCTCCGGACCCATCTGTCAGACAGGGTCATGCCCCGGATCTGCACGGCCACTCCCATTGGCAAGATGGATTGGCACACCAGTGGCTGGGCCGTGGAACGGGTGGCGGACAATGAGAATTTTGTCTGGATCAGAACCCCCTATACTCCGGCATATTTCAAGGCCTTTGCCCCCCTTGCTGAAAAACTTTCCAATATCCGGCCCAATGCCGAAGGCACCATTGATATTCAGTACATGGCAAAGATCGGTGATGACGCGCTGCTTCTTGGGAATCGTCCTTCCCGGGTGGCTCCGAAAAATGCATCCGCAACCCAGGCACAGATTCAGGAGCTCAAACAGGATTTGATGAGCACCTGCCAGACCCAATTTTCCATGGTAGACACTGGTCTTGAAGGCGTGTTCCGTCTTCATGAAACAAGGGTGCTGTTGGTGGCAGACCAGGTGGGAGAAGAGGAGATGGCTTATATTGCAGCTGATTTCCGCATCACTGATGTGGTGATTACTGCAAAAGGGGATGCCGTGGATCATCTGCACGACATTACAC
>Ga0307987_1000673_pt1 | contig 20251 bp, 14 predicted proteins | sample EllFjometagen181_FD_203157 | JGI IMG/M metagenome (GOLD analysis project Ga0307987, IMG submission 203157) | Marine microbial communities from Ellis Fjord, Antarctic Ocean - #181 | ecosystem: Environmental > Aquatic > Marine > Unclassified | place: Southern Ocean | collected 2014-10-08
ATGATATCTGCGTCATCTCCTACTTCTTGGTGGATGCGGTCCGAGGCCGCGGTCATTTCTTCCAGAGTCAAATCGGAGCTGGAGGTGATGTTCATGAGAACCCCCTTGGCGCCTGAAATGGAAATATCTTCTAGCAGGGGATGGGAAATGGCTTTTTCAGCCGCTTCAATGGCCCTGTTTTCCCCTGTGGCAATCCCGATTCCCATGAGGGCTTTACCCGCCTTTTGCATGGTGGCTTTTACATCGGCAAAGTCAAGGTTGACGTGCCCGGGCATCATGATCAGGTCGGTAATCCCCTTGACGGAATGGTGAAGGATTTCATCGGCTTTAATGAACATGTCCACCATCCTGGCACCCTTGGGAGCAATGCCCCGGAGGCGGTCATTGGGAATGACAATCACGGTGTCTGTAATGCCGTGGAGTTTATCCAGTCCATCCAGAGCCTGTCTTTCCCGTTTTTTGCCTTCAAAGGAAAAGGGTTTGGATGCAACGGCCACGGTGAGAATGCCTAACTCCTTGCAGATTTCAGCAATAATGGGGGCAGCTCCTGTACCGGTTCCGCCGCCAAATCCAGCGGTGATAAACACCATGTGGCTGTCCTGCAATGCCTCCCTGATTTCATCCATACTTTCCAAAGCAGCTTCCCGGCCTGTGTTGGGATTGGCACCAGCGCCCAGGCCTTCGGTTAGTTGTGTTCCCAGCTGGATTTTTGTTTCTGCCCTGGATGATTCAAGGGCCTGGGCATCTGTATTGGCAACAATGAATTTAACTCCCTTAAGTTTTGCATCGATCATGTTGTTGACGGCATTTCCGCCAGCTCCGCCTACGCCAATTACCTTAATTTTTGCCGAACTGTCACTCTCTACATAAGAAAACGTCATATCCTCCTCCCTAAAGTTATATGATATCTTTAAACCACTGTTTCATTCTTGTTAATATGGAATTGAATCCTGTATCTGTTTCTTTAAAATCAATTTTACAAGCTGCATCACTGCCGAAAATTACCAGGCCTACCCCTGTGGCATAGGCAGGATTTTTTACAATGTCTTTTAATCCGCCGATATTATTGGGTTCACCCATTCTCACCGGCACATTAAAAACCGATTCAGCAATTTCCGTAATACCGTTCATTACAACGCTTCCCCCTGTCAGGACAAATCCTGCCGGAAAGGAATTTTCAAGCCCGTTTGAAAATATTTCTTTTTTTAACAAAGAAAATATTTCATCTACCCTGGGCTCAAGAATTTCCGCCAGAATACCCTTGGACAGTTTTTTCGGCGCCCTGCCACCCACAGCCGGTACCTCAATGGTGGCGCCTGATCTGACATTCTGGGGTACACAGGTGCCATGTTCTATTTTGATTTTTTCCGCCTCCGGCAATGGGGTCCGCAGCCCAATGGAAATATCATTGGTCAGGTTATGGCCCCCCACGGTCAGTTCATATATGAACTTAACATTGTTGTCCTTAAACAGGGCAAGGTCTGTGGTCCCGCCGCCCATATCCGCCAATAAACACCCCAGCTCTTTTTCTTCATCGGTGAGAACGGCCTGTCCCGATGCCAAGGATTCCAGGACAATATCGCAGACTTCAAGTCCTGCTTTGTTGCAGCATTTGACGATGTTCCTGGCAGAAGAGACAGCCCCTGTGACAATGTGGATTTTGGCTTCAAGGCGAATGGCGGTCATGCCCACGGGATTTTGAATGGACTCCATATCATCCACGATGAATTCCTGGGGAATGACATGGAGAATTTCCCGGTCAGTGGGAATGGCAACTGCTTTGGCAGCATCTATGACCCGCTCCACATCGCTTTCCAGGATTTCGCGTCCCTTGATGGCGATGATGCCGTGGCTGTTGAATCCTTTGATATGGTTTCCTGCAATCCCCACATAAACAGATGAAATGTCACAGCCGGCCATGAGTTCTGCTTCTTCGACAGCTTTTCGTATGGAGTCCACAGTGGATTCTATATTTACCACAGATCCCTTACGAAGCCCTGTGGACGGGTGGGAGCCCACACCGATGATGTTGATCTCATCATCGAGCATCTCCCCGACAACCGCGCATATCTTGGTTGTTCCGATGTCCAGACCTACTATTATTTTTTCATTTCCCTGCAAATTAAACCCCCTTTTCTATATTGTGGTGCAGAGCATCAATCTCTTTTGTTGTGATGAAGATCTTCTCTATATTATAAAGATCCATAGCACGAATGGTTTTGCCTGGAAAATTTTTATCCATATAGGTACTGATTTTAATTGCTTTGATTCGTTTCTCCTCAAACCGGGTAAACCCCAGCTTTATGGGTAGGGTTAGGGGGCCTGGGTTTTTATTGTAAATGTCCTGGGCTTGAATGGTGATTCCGATGTTTTCATCTCCCATTATGGTGTTAATCCTGCCAAAACCTTGGATTTCCAGAAGATCCATGATGGCGTTGAACAAGGGACCTTCAAACCCAAAGGAGTTGCCGGCCCGGGTAAGGTCCATACCGGATATGACGGGTAGAAAATTTAATTGATCCTTTTGGGGGTCATATTCCTTAAAGGGATGCCCCTGGGTGTTGATGATGATGTCTGCCAGATTTTCAATATTCACAATGGCCAAGGGTTCTTCTTCAACAACGGTTACCACAAGGGTAGAAAACAGGGACCGTTTGACACAGACCTTGGCAATCCAGGGATGACAGCAAATTTGTTGTTCAATGGTATTGAGGTTTATCTGGAACAGGTTTGTCTGGTCTGTCACGCCTGTCAGTTGAATTATCTCATTTTTTTCCACCCGTTGCGTCCCTGAAATGTCCACCTGTTTTATGGCAAAAAATGGGGATTGGGTAATGGCATCATAGACCCAGATGGAGGCAAGGCTCATCAGAACAATTAAGCCAAAGGCGTAAAACACTCGAAGGCTGCGTTTTTTTGAGGCAATTGCGGAGACTGATTTTCCCTTTGGGGAAGAGGGTTCAGCTTTAAACCTGTTTTGTTTCATCGTTTTATTCACCGGTTACCTTTACCTCTGTTTCAAGTTTAATATGATATTTCTCAAACACGGTTTTTTGAACCAGGTTCTTAAGCGCTATTATGTCTTCACACCTGGCGTTACCAGTGTTGACAATAAAGTTGGCATGGCGTGTAGAAACTTTGGCGCCGTTTATCTTCTTTCCTTTTAAACCGGCATCTTCAATGAGCTTGCTGGCCGGGGCATGGGAAGAGGGATTTTTAAAAAAGCATCCGGCACTGGCCAGAGATATTGGCTGGGTATTTTTTTTGGTTTTCAGGGTTTGATCAAATCTTTTTTTGATCCCTGCCGGGTCTGCCAGGGTCAAGGAGAGGTGCGCCCCCACAATAAGAATATCCACTGCCGCCAGTTGCCGATAGGAAAAGGCCAGGTCTTTTCTTTTAATGGTTTTAAATCTAAGGTTTTTGGTGTCAATGATTTCCAGGGCAGAAACAACCTGAGAAATTTCCCAAGAGGCTGTGCCGGCATTCATCATGAGGGCGCCCCCCAGGGTGCCGGGGATGCCGGCGGCAAATTCAAGTCCGGCGAGGCCCTGGTCCATGGCAAATTGACAGACCGTTGACAGGCGTTCCCCTGCATCGGCGCGCATGGTTTTTCTATCCTCCGTATTGGATACTGTATCAAAAATACAGGGGACGGATTTTAGTCGCTTGAGAACAATGACAAGGCCTTTAATTCCCTTGTCAGATACCAGGGTATTGGTTCCTCCGCCTATAATGGTGACAGGAATGCCCTCTTGCTTGGAAACCTTAAGAATTTCAATAAGTGTTTGCTTGTCCCGGGGTGCGGCCAAAAGATCGGCGGGTCCCCCCACCCTGAAGCTGGTATATTTGCTTAAGGGTTCCTGGGACAATAGTCCTAAGGTTGCCTGGAAATTTTTATATTTTTTGTCAGTTGTCATCGGGTTTTATAATATTTCCAACAGGCGTTCTCCAAGGGTGTAAATGTCGCCAGCCCCCAGGGTTAGAATAAGGTCGCCTTTGCCTGCCTTGTGGGTGACCATGGACAGGGCCTGAGTAAAATCCGGTGCAAAGGTCACATCCTTATGGCCATGGGCCTTTATCCCGTCACACAGGGTTTTTGAGTCCACCCCCGGGATAGGGGTTTCACTGGCCGCATAAATGGGCAGCACGATCAAGGCGGCAGACTGGTAAAAGGATCGGGTGAATTCATCAAACAGCCCTTGGGTACGGGTATAGCGATGGGGCTGGAACACAACAATCAGCCGTTTTTCCGGATAACTTTCCCGGATCGCTGTCAATGTGGCCATGATCTCTGTGGGATGGTGGCCATAATCATCCATTACAAGAATACCCTTTTTAATCCCTTTTATTTCAAGGCGGCGTTTGACTCCCTGTATCTCTTCCAGGGCCTTTTTGATGGTGGCAAAGGGTATTTTAAGTTCCAGGGCCGTGGCAATCCCGGCCAGGGCATTGGAGATATTGTGCTGGCCAGCAATGTTTAGGTTGATCTCTCCCAGGTTAATGTTCTGGTGAAATACAGAAAACCGGCTTTTTCCGTCCAGAAAGCTGATCTCTCGGGCCTGGAGGTCTGACTGGGCACTCATGCCAAAGGTGGTGTACCGGACAAGAATTTTGGGCAGGATGTCCTGGACATGTTCATTGTCCAGGCAGAGGATGGCCAGGCCGTAGAAGGGTACGGAATTAATGAACTGGACAAAGGTGTCCTTGATATCTTCTATATCCTTATAAAAGTCCAAGTGTTCCAGGTCAATATTGGTGACGGCGGCAATGGCAGGTGAATATTTAAGAAAAGAGCCGTCACTTTCATCGGCTTCGGCAACGATAAAGTCTCCATTACCGTGGAGGGCATTGGTATCCAGCCCCTGTAGCAGGCCGCCGATGATCACGGTGGGGTCCAGTCCGGCAGTATTTAGGATCTGGGAGATCATGGCCGTGGTAGACGTCTTTCCATGGGCGCCGGAAACGGCAATGGAATATTTTATCCGCATGAGTTCGGCCAGCATCTCTGCCCTGGGGATGATGGGGATTACCATCTGTTTTGCCTGGACCACTTCCGGGTTTTTCTGGGAAATGGCAGACGAGGTGACAATGACATTGGCCCCTTCGATCTGGCTCTTGGCATGTCCCTGGAAAATTTTGGCGCCCTTTTGTTCAAGTCGCTGGGTAATAGGGGAGAGCTTTAAGTCTGAACCGGATACGGTGTATCCAAGGTTGATTAATAATTCTGCAATTCCGCTCATGCCGATTCCGCCGATTCCCACAAAATGGATATGATAATTACTTTGATACATGGTTATAATCCTTTGTGTTTAAAATTGCTGATGCAATGATTTTGTCTGCATCGGGCATGGCAAGTTTCTTTGCAGCAATCCCCATTTGTTTTAATCTGTCCTTGTCCTTCATCAAATCCTGGAGGGTTTGTTTTAAGAGCGGGCCTGTCAGGTCTCGGTCTGCAATGAGAATAGCGGCCCCTTTCTCTGCAAGGATTTTGGCATTGCAGGTCTGGTGGTCATCTGCCGCATGGGGAAAGGGCACCAAAATTGCGGGAATTCCCTTGAAGGTCAATTCGGAAATCGTGCCGGCCCCGGCCCGGGTGACCACAAGATTCGCTCTGTCCTGGAGATCAGGCATATCATGGAAAAATGCCTGGACTGTAGAACTTACCTTTAGTTTTGCATAGGCTTTTTGTATCTGGCTTTCTTCGGCAAGGCCGGTCTGGTGGATGATATGAACCTGGGCGAGGTCCATGAGATTTAATGCCTCCATAACAGCATGGTTAATGCTGGCAGCGCCCTGGCTGCCGCCGGTTACCAGAATGGTGAAATCTTCTGGCCTTATATCAGTCGCCCGGTTTGATTCATTGTTTGATTCCCGGGTCTGCACTGGATTTGCCCGGCGGATGGGATTGCCCACATAACGGGTTTTCGGGTTTTGTTCCATGCCCCTGGTGGTTTCAAAGCCTGTAAAAATGATGTCGGAAAACCGGGACAAGAGACGGTTGGTAATACCGGGAATGGAATTTTGTTCCTGGATAGCCCTGGGGATTCTTAAGATCCATGCGGCCAGTACCACGGCAAAGGAGGAAAATCCGCCCACTCCGAGAACAAAATCTGGTTTGAATCGGATCAAAAGTACAAGTGATTGGATCAGGCTGCCAAGGGTAAAACCAATTGAAATGAGTTTGCCCAAAAGGCTGCCGCCCTTAATGGGTTTGGCCATAATGGCTTTGTGATTGAATTCATAGGTTTTCAGGGTGGCAATTTCAAAGGGAGCATCGGTGCCGACAAAGAGAATCTTGGCCTCGGGATTCGCTGTTTTAAGGGCCTGGGCAACCGCAATCCCGGGGAAGAGATGGCCGCCTGTTTTCCCGCCGGCAACAATTAGATTGAATTTGGCCAGGTTGAATTTGGCCAGATCAAATTTGTTGGGGTTAAATTTATTGAGACTGAATTTATCGTTCATTTTTAATCGATGCCCCAATGTTCATTAAAATTCCCATGGCAGCCATGTTCACCACCAGGGATGTTCCGCCATAGCTGATAAAGGGCAGGGTAAGACCTTTTGTGGGAAGCACTCCCAATGCAACCCCCGTGTTGATGATAACCTGAACCCCGATATACAGGGTCAGGCCGGTTGCTGTGATGGTGCCAAACATATTGTCGGCATTCTTGGCAATCTGGGAGCCGGTTACAAGGATCACGGTATAGAGGGAAAAAATGGCAATGACGCCCAAAAGCCCCAGTTCTTCGCCAATAATGGAAAAGATAAAATCTGTGTGGGGTTTGGGCAGATAGTGCATTTTCTGCATCCCAAGTCCTATGCCCTTACCAAACAATCCACCGGATCCAATGGCTTTTAAGGAATGGGTAATCTGGTATCCTGTATTATAGGGATCATCCCAGGGATTCATAAAGGTGAGGATCCGCAACATCCGGTACTCAACCTTGAAGATCAGAAAATAGACAATGGGGATGACCAGGGGAAGGGGGATGAGTAAATGGAGAATTTTTACCCCGGCAACAAACATCATGCCCCAGCAGATCAGGCCCATGACCACAATGGTACCAAAATCCGGTTGAACAATGATAAGTCCGGCAAAGAGGGCAAAGACAATTGCATGGGGGAAGAACCCGATGGTAAATTTATCGATCATTTCCTGTTTCTTTGCCAGGGAATATCCGATAAAAAGGATCATGGCCAATTTTGCAAATTCCGCCGGCTGGAAGGTAAATCCCCCCAGGTTTAACCAGCGGCAGGCACCGCCTGCCTTAATATTCAATGCCGGGAAGAGCACGGCAACAAGTAGCCCCAGGGAGGCCAGAAGAATGATATAGGCAAAACTTCTATAGAGTCTATAGGGAAAGGAGGCGGTTACAAACATTACGCAAAGGCTGATGCCCAAAAACAGGGCTTGTCTTTTCATGTAATAAAACAGGTTGTTATGCTCTTCCATGCTGATGGAGGATGAGGCGGAATAGACCATGACAATACCGATACAAGATAGCAGCAGCACCGGGAAGAGCAGTCCCTTTTCACCCAAAAAGGGGTGTATTGGACGTTTATTGTCCATTTTTCACTCCTTTGGCCACTTCATTCGTCACTGCATTTGCCACTCCATTTACCTGGGCGATAAACTCATCCCCCCGGGCACCATAGTTTTCATACATGTCAAAACTGGCACAGGCCGGAGAAAGCAATACCACGTCTCCGGGACAGGCAATGTCATAGGCTTTTTCCACTGCGATTTCCATGGAATCTACCGCTAATACCGGGCAAATTTTTCCCAGTATCTGCTGGATATGATCACGGGCTTCACCCATGGCGATTATCTGTTTTACCGCTTTCTTTGCCTGGTCCTGAATTTGAGGAATGAGCAGGAAAAAATCAGTTCCTTTTTCACGACCGCCCAGGATCAGGATGATGTTCGTTTGAAAGGATTCAAGGGCCCGGACCACTGCATCGGTATTGGTGGCCTTTGAATCATCGTAAAAAGATATTCCATTGATTTTTCGGACAAATGCCATGCGGTGGGGAAGATTTTTAAAGGTTGCCAGGGCATCTATGATACCCTGCATATTTCCACCGGCTACTAGGCTTGCCAGGCAAGCTGCTGCAATATTTTCCCGGTTGTGGATACCGGGAAGTTCCGTGAGCGCTCGGGTATCGATATCCTCAAACTCGTCCTGGGTCTGGAGGAAAAGATGGTCACCAGAAATCCGGGCATCTAACTTGGCTTTCATCTGGGCGGTTTTTGAAACAGATTCTTTTGAAACAGATTCTTTTGAAACAGATTCTTTTGAAACAGATTCTTTTGAATCGGACCCTTTTGAATTGGGCCCTTTTGAATTGGGCCCTTTTGATTTGGATTGGGATGAAAAGGAAAAGACCTGGGAAGGAATTTGTGAAATCCTATTTTTAAATCCATCAATGGTCTGGTTGATGATGGCCGTGTCAAGGGATGTCTGGTTTCGAAAAATCCCCCATTTGGAGTCTATGTAGCCGTCAAAGTTGTCGTATCGGTCCAAATGATCTTGGGCCACATTCAGCAAAAGGGCTATCTCCGGTTTGAAATTATGGGCCAGGTCCAGCTGAAAACTGGAGATTTCCGCTACGACCCAGTCTGCTTGCTTGTCATCCATCAGGTATTCCACCAGCGGGGTGCCGATATTGCCCCCCATAAAAGTTGAAAATCCTGAGGCCTCCAGCATATCCCGGATCAGGGTGGTGGTGGTTGTCTTTCCATTGGTCCCGGTGATGGCAATGACAGGGGTCTTATTATATCGGGAGAAAATATCCAGTTCTCCTGTGATGGGAACCCCATTTCGGGCGGCTATCTCAAGGTAGGTCATGTCCAGGGGAACCCCAGGGCTGACCACTATTGTTTGGGCAAGGTTAAAGGTTGTTTGATCATGGAAACCGATTTGGGTTTTGATACCCAATGCGTTGAGGAGTTTTTTGGCCTGGGTCCTTGATTTGTCAATATCCGTTGCCACAACCTTTTGGCCCTTTGCATGGAGAAACCGGGCCATGGACAGCCCGGAGCTGCCGAGTCCTACGATCAGAAAATAGGGTTGTTTAGTGTTTTCCATGCCTTACCTTATCTTAAGTGTACTCAATGAAATCAGGGCAAGGACAATGGCGATGATCCAGAATCTCACAATGACTTTGGATTCATGCCAGCCCTTGAGTTCAAAATGGTGGTGCAAAGGTGCCATCCTGAAGACGCGTTTCCCCTTTGTCAGTTTAAAATAGGAAACCTGGATGATCACGGACATGGCTTCCATGACAAAAAGTCCCCCTACAATGAGCAGCAAAATTTCTTGTTTTGTCACCACGGCAATGGTGCCGAGTAGGGCCCCGAGGGGAATGGAGCCTGCATCTCCCATGAACACCTGGGCCGGGTGGGCATTGAACCAGAGAAATCCCAGGCCCGCACCTGCTAAAATCCCGCAGATGACGGTGATTTCTCCTGCTGATGCAATATGTCGGACATGTAGATATTCGGCAAACTGGGTATGGCCTGCCACATAGGCAAAAAACATGTAGGTGACGCTGGCCACAATATAGGGGCCGATGGCAAGGCCGTCCAACCCGTCGGTCAGGTTGACGGCATTGGAGGTTCCCACAATCACCAGGCAGGCAAAGGGAATATAATAAATTCCTAAATCCGGGGAAAAATCTTTCAAAAAGGGGAGGGTCAGGGTGGTGGTGAAATCCGGGCATTTATAGATTAAAAAGCCTATGACCAGGCCGAAAATAATCTGGATGGTAAATTTGCCCCGGGCGGTAAATCCCATATTCCTTTTTTTGACCTGCATTAAATAGTCATCAATAAAACCGATAAACCCGAAAAGAAGCAGGGTTAACAGAAGAATGGAAACATAATGGTTGGACATGTTTCCCCAGAGAACCGTTGACAGGAAAATGGAGAAAAGGATGAGAATCCCGCCCATGGTGGGGGTTCCCTGTTTACCCATGTGGGACTGGGGGCCGTCTGTCTGGATGATCTGGCTGATTTGCATTTTGCTAAGCTGTTTAATCACGAGGGGGCCCAGCAAAAGACAGATCAGAAAGGCGGTCAGACTGCCGTATATGGTTCTAAAGGTAATATACCGAAATATATTTAGAGCCGTAAAATATTCATTCAATGGATATAAAAATTGGTAAAACATTAAGCGGACATCACTTTTCGGGTTGTTTGGGTTAGTTTTACATCCCGCCTGTCCGTACCGGATCTTCTTTCAGGAATATAGGCGGCATAGGAAAATCTTCTTCTGTCGAGACTGAGTCGTCTTTTATTTCGGGCAATAAAGTGTTTCATAGGTTTCCCTTTTGTACCTGATTTTTCATGTCTGAAATAATGGTTTCCATGGCCATGCCCCGGGAGCCCTTAAAAAGAAGCCAGTCTCCTCGTTGGGCGTGCTGCAATACCAGGCGGCCAATTTCTTGTTTTGTCCCCCAAAATATTTTGTCCCTTGAAAGACCGTTTTCAAGGGCCCCTTCAACCAAATGGGCCACTTTATTACCAAACAGATATAGGTGGGAAATGTTCGTTCCGGCGGCAAGATGACCGATTTTCCTATGGAGTTGATCCGAGTCTGGCCCAAGTTCCAGCATGTCCCCGAGTATGGCAAAGGCTTTTTTCTCCTTTGTCATAAGACCCAGGGTTTTTAAGGCCTGGATCATGGATGCGGGATTTGCATTATAGGTGTCATCAATTAAATTGATACCATTGGAAAGTTGGTCTATCTTCATTCTGCCGGAAACCGGCGTAAACGCGTCAAGTCCCGTCTTAATTCCCTGGCTTGAAATCCCGGCAATCCGTGCGGCGGTGATGGCGGCCAGAGCATTGGCCACCATAAAAGGGGCAGGGGAGCCAATGGAATAATGGAGACTCCCTTTCTTGTCGGCAATGGTAAAATGAGTTGTTTGGCTGCTGATTTCAATATTTTCTGCCCATGTGTCTGGTGTGATTTTTGTTTTGGTACCAGCGTTGGGAACAGATTTAAGATTGGTGCCGAAAAATAAAATTTTACATATGTTTTTATTCTTTGCGGCACAGGTTTCAAGAATTTCCCGTCTTTTGTCATCTGCAAAGAGGATGGCATGGCCGTCTTTTCGAACATGTTCGAAAATTTCGCCCTTGGCCCTGGCAACATTGTCAGCCGTTTTAAGCCCTTCAAGGTGGGCACCGGCGGTGTTGGTGACAATGGCGATATCGGGGCAGGCAATTTGGGAGAGCCGTGAAATTTCTCCGGGATGGTTCATACCCATTTCAATGACAGCCCATTCATGGGCATAGGACAGGTTTAAAAGCGTGAGGGGCATGCCGATTTCATTGTTGAAATTTCCCTTGGTTGCAAGGGTATGAAACCGGGTTTTAAATATTTTTTCGGTGATCTTCCGGGTGGTGGTTTTGCCATTGGAACCGGTGATGGCAATGAGCTTTACATTTGAGCGAAGCCTTTGATACCGGGCAAGAAGCCCGAGGGCAGTCAGTGTATCTCTTGCTTCAAAAAAGAGGATTTTTTTCTTTTTAATCTGGGCCACCAGAGAAGGAGCAAGGGTTGCCAAATATCCTTTTTGTACCACAAATCCATGTATTCCTTTTTCCAAAAGTCCTAAGATAAAATTGTGACCGTCAAAGGATTCTCCCTTGAGTGCAAGGAAAACTTCAGTGGCGGTAATGGTCCTGGAATCTGTGTTGATACGGCTGAATATAAAGGATTCTCCCGATTCTCCCGATTCTCCCGATTCCTTTGGCTCTCCTGGGGTGTCTATCACAGGTTTTTGTGCCAGGGCCTGGACCAAATCTTTTTTGTTCCATTCAATGGGGGTAAATCGGGTTTCAAATTTTTTACAGGCCCTGACCAATTCTTCGGCGTCATCAAGGTGGATGGTGCCCAAATTGGTAATCTGGTAAGTTTCGTGGCCCTTGCCGGCTGCCACAATAATATCCGAAGGGTTTGATATCATGACGGCCAATTCGAGGGCGCGTTTCCGGTCGACTTCTTTGAAATATCCTATTTTCCCAGGATTGGTATTAAGATCCTCTTTCGCAAGTTCAAAAAAGCCCTCTGTCCGGATGCCAGCTATAATATCGTCTACAATGGCTTCGGGGGATTCATGCCGGGGGTTGTCCGAGGTAACGATTGCCACATCAGAGTATTGACAAGCAATTCTTCCCATGAGCGCTCGTTTTGTCTTGTCCCTGTCTCCGCCGCAGCCAAATACCGTGATCAGGCGTGCCGGTGCCCGCTGTGCCAGGGTGGAAAGGATGGATTCAAGGGCATCCGGGGTATGGGCATAATCCACAAACAAATATCGGTTGAGTCGATTCTCAATTTTTTCCAACCGGCCCGGTACACGGGTAAGAGATTCAATGCCCTGTTGGATTATTTTTTTATCAATACCGATGGCAAGAGCTGCCCCTGCAGCACACAAAATATTTTCAAGATTGAAGGTTCCGGTGAGGGCGGTTTTTAGAAGAAATGGTTCCCCGGCCAGGGAAATGGTTCCGGACAGTCCGTTAATATCATCTGTAATGTTCGAGGCCCTTATGTCTGCTACCTGGGTGTCTGCAGCCTGGGTGTGGCTGACCAGAAATTTGGTGTAGGCGAGGGAACTCGCCAGGCTTTTTCCCCTGTCATTGTCTATATTAATGACAGCCGGTGCTTTTTTTGTTCGGCTGTTTGGGCCCAAAAAGTCTGTAAAAAAGCGTTGTTTGCAATTAAAGTACTCGTCCATGGTTTCATGGTAATCCAGGTGGTCCTGGGTCAAATTGGTATAGATCCCGGCATCAAATTCACAACCGTCCACCCGGTGCTGATCCAGGCCGTGGGAGGAAACTTCCATGATGACGTGGGTGATCCCGGCCAGTTTCATGTTGAACAATGCTTTTTGTAATTCAATGGCATCCGGGGTGGTAATGGGGTTGTCGAATGTTTTTCCCTTGTACCGGATGTTGACGGTTCCTATGACCCCGGTGGCGTATCCGCAGGCAGTGAAAATACTTTCCAGTATCCAGGAGGTTGTTGTTTTTCCGTTGGTTCCAGTGATACCCACCAGGATGAGATCCCTTGAAGGACGGCCATAAAAATTTGCCGCAACAATGGCACTTGCCTTTCTGGAGTCCTCCACAAGAATAATATTGCCGGCGTTGTTGTTATCAGGCCGGGTTTGAGCAATGACGGCCACTGCCCCATTTGTAATTGCCTGGTCAATATAATCATGGCCATCTGCTGCATATCCCCTGACCGCCAGAAAAAGTCCGCCAGGTTCAATATCCTGGGCCCGGCAACTGATGGAGGTTATCTCCATTTCGTTCAAGGGTTCCAAAACAGAGCCGGTTTTATCTTTCAGGTCACAGCCCTTGAGGATTGCAGACAGTTTCAATTTTTTTCTCCCTTTGTAACCGCTGCAATCATGGTTTTTGTCGGTTCCGGCGCAATATTCAAATAGTTAAACGACTGGGCCATAATGGTCTTAAATGCAGGCGCCGCCACTTGACCACCATAATATTGTTTTTGGGGCTCATCAATTACCACAAGAATGGCAAGCTCTGGATTTTCCTGGGGGGCAAATCCGGCAAATCCGGCAATATATTTATTCGTTTCGTAGCCGGGCTTCCCCTTGCGGGCCTTTTGGGCGGTGCTTGTTTTGCCGCAAACCCGATATCCTTGCATGGCAGCCTTTGTTCCGGTCCCCTCTTCCTGGACCACCAGGTTCATCATTGTTTTGACCTGGGCAGCTGTTTTGGGAGACACTACCTGGCGCAGGGGTGTGGGCTGGAACACTTGGAGGTCATGGCCTTGGTTGGAGATGATTTTTTTAATGAGCATGGGTTTCATCAGCATCCCGTCATTGGCAATGGCGCAGATCCCTGAAATCAATTGGATGGCTGAAACCGAGAGGCCCTGGCCAAAGGAAATGGCGCTGGTATCAATCTTGGACCAGCGTTTGTGGGGAAGCAGGTTGCCATTGGTTTCTCCCGGGCAGCCCATACCTGTTTTCAGGCCGAATCCAAAATTGCTCAAATAATCATGGAGAGTTTTTTTGCCAATGGTTTCTGAAATTTTAGTGACGCCTATGTTACTGGAAAATTTGATAATTTGATTCAGGGTGAGCCAGTCATGGGGGTGGGTATCGTGGATGGTAAATTTGCCGATGCGGTATTCACCGTTTTCACAAAAGAAAATGGACTTGGGGGAAAATCCTTTTTCAAGGGCAGCTGCCACTGTGAATACTTTTATGACAGATCCTGGTTCAAAGGCATCGGTAATGGCCCGGTTTCTATAGGTGACCTTGCTTGAGATCTTGAAGTTGTTAGGGTTGAATCCCGGGTAGTGGGCAATGGCCAGCAATTCCCCGGTGGCAGGTTTCATGACAAGGGCCATGCCAGATTTTGCCTGGTTATCCTTGACGGTTTGTTCAAGGGTTCTTTCCGAAAGAAATTGGATTTTTTTATCGATGGTGAGTACAAGGGAATTCCCCTTTAATTGGTTCCGGCGGTTTTTATGGATATCCAGAACCCTGCCGGTGCCGTCCCTTTTTACCTTTATCTTTACCTCTTCTCCTTCAAGAACGGCGTTGTATTTGAACTCAAGGCCTTCGAGGCCAGAATCATCTTTTCCTGTAAAGCCGATGACCTGGGCTGCCAGGTTGCGATTGGGGTAAAATCGTTTGGAATCGTTTTTAAGATATATTCCCTGGATATCCAAGTCCCGGATTTGTTTGGCCTGGGCCGGGGATACCTTCCTGGCAATCACGGCAAATCGTCCCTCCCTGGACAAGGTTGCCTTTAAATCGGTTTGTTTAATGTCTAAAATTTTTGAAAGCGCCACAGCTGTTCGGGACGGTTCCAGAATCTGGGAGGGATCTGCCGTTATGGTGGGGGCATCAATACTGGTTCCCAGTTTGTTAAGGTGACGATCCAGGATTTGACCTCTTTCTCCTTTGATGGTGAGATGTTTGGAATAGCCCTGTTCAGCTTTTCGGGTCAGATCATGGGCCTTGAAAATTTGAACCTCAAAGGACCTGGCTCCCAATAGGAAAACAGATCCCACCAGCAGGGCCTGGATCAAAAGAATCCGGCGTTTGATTTGCTTTTTTTTTTGGGTTTTTCCCATTATCGATCCTCACCTGAAAGATAAATAGTCTGGCTGAATGTATCGGGTGAAAGGCCCAGATGGGTCCTGGCAATTCGGGTGATTCTGGCGTCTGATTTGAGCCGGTCCCTTTCAACAGACAAAGCTTTCCCATAGGACAGGCTCTTTGTGATACCTGCCTGGGCATTGGATATTCTTACAATGGCCTGGCTAGACTCAGTCCTGACCCATGCATGGACCATGAGTTCACAAAACAGGACCAAAATAAGCGCCAGCCACCTGTATCCGACGCGTTGACTCGGTTGTGTCTTATGGTTTGTTGTCATGGGCCCTCAGTTATAATTTTTCGGCCACTCGAAGCTTAGAGCTTCTGGCCATGGGGTTTGCATCTATCTCTGCCTGTGTCGGGATTAAGGGTCGTTTAAAAATTGAGCGTAACTGGGGAACAAATCCGCACATGCACCGGGGAAATTCCCTGGGGCAGGTACATCCATTCTCAAATTTTCTTAAGCTGTGCTTGACAATGCGGTCCTCAAGGGAGTGAAAAGAAATAATGCAGACCCGCCCGCCTTTTACCAGCAGGGAGGGAAGTGATTTCATGAAGGTCTCAAGTTGATCCAGTTCCTGGTTCACCTCAATTCGCAGGGCTTGGAACACCCGGGTGGCTGGATGGATTTTTTGTTTGAATGCCAGCTTTGCGGGGGTTGCATCCACAATAAGCTGGGCCAGCTCTTTACTGGTTTCAATGGGGGCTTCAATTCGTCTTTTTACAATGGCCCTGGTAATTCTCCTGGAAAGTTTTTCTTCTCCGAACTTGAAAAAAATATTAACCAGATCCTTTTCCGCGTATGTGTTTACAATCTGTCTTGCTGTCAGGGGTGTCCGGATATCCATTCGCATATCCAGGGGCTCGTTTTTATTAAAACTAAAGCCGCGCATGCCGTTCACAAGCTGGTTAAAGGAAAAACCCAAATCAAGAAGAATGGAATTGACACCGTCGATGCCGTTGGCTTGAAAGATTTGGGGCAGACTTGCAAAGTTGCTGTGGAATAGCCGGATGTTTTTTTCAAAGGGAGACAACACTTTTTTCGCGTTGACAATGGCATCCATGTCCTGGTCAATGCCGATGAGCATTCCATGGGGAAGGATGGCCTTTATCGTTGAAAACGCATGGCCTGAGCCGCCCAAGGTACAATCCACACAAATATTCCCGGGTTTCAGGTTTTGATACTCATGCACTTCTTTTGGCATGACAGAGGTATGTTCAAATCCCATTTTTACAACCCCCGTAGGAAAGCAATTTCTTCTCGTACTTCCTCTTTTTGAAGTTCCTGCTCCATTTTAAGGTTTTCGTGATCCCATTTTTCCCGTGACCAGATTTCAAACCGATCCAGGACACCCACAAGGACAATCTCTTTGTCAATATCAGCATAGGTTCTCAAACTCTGGGGGATGAGAATCCGATCCTGCTTATCACATTTTAACGGGCATGCATTGCCAAGGAAAAATCGTTTGAATTTTTCCATGGTGGCACTTTTTGCCGCACGGATTTTTTGTTCAAGATTCTTCCATTCGTCAAAGGTGTAGGCATAGATACAGCCGTCCTTGATAGAAATCACAACTCCGTATTCATCATCGGCCTTCAAGACCTTCCGGAACCTTGCCGGAATGATAATTCTGCCTTTTGGGTCAATTGTATGAAAGGAGCTTGATCGAAACACTTAATTTAAGCCTCAATAAAAATTACATCCACTTTCCACCACTAAGGGCCATATTTTTACGAAAAATGAACTTTATGTCAAGGAGAAAATTTAATTTAATTCAATATTATTGTTATAAGCTCCAATCTAAAGGGAATTAGGTCTGGTGTCGTAAAGGGGAGTAAAGTGGGTGTAAATTTTTATCACCATGAATCCAAGGGGGAGAAGGATAAAAATACATGTAAAGTCAATGGGTTATTGTAATTGTTTTTTTTGTGGTGTGAAATAACAACAACACAAGGGGGGGCGAAGTGGAGTGAAGTGAAGGAGGGGGGCAATGACGCAGCACAGGCGGGACCAGGTAACCGCAAGGATATCCGCTGCATCCTGGCTGAAAACAAACCCCACAACAATACAAATCAGCCCCAACAGCATGGTAATGAAAAACACAAAAGGAATCATCACCAGCTATTTATAGGGCTGATATGCTATTTTAAGAAAGGCATTCACTCGTTGTTTATTTTTTTTCTTCCTTTTCAAGTCCCGCCAGTTTATCCGCATAAGACAGGATATCCTTTCCCTTGTACGACTCCAGAACAAACGGGTAGGGGGTCATGGAAGAGGTTCCGACCAATGTGTCCTCATTGTTCCGATCAAAGAGGTTTAAAACAATTGGGGGCTTGTTTTCAAGGATTATTTTAAGAAGGGGGGACTCCTTTTCCAGATTCTCCCTGGACAGGCTGTCTGAAAACCGTTCACATGTCAGAAAGGACAGGGAGGATATAAGATTGGTCAGGGCCTCCTTTTCCGGGGAGGACCCATCTTCAAACTTCCAGGAAACAAAGGTCTTCTTGGTATCATCCTTTGAAGGGACCGCGGTCAAAATCTTGGACATCCCGCCCTTTTCGATGGTGATTTGTTTGATGCCCTCTTCCTTAAAGGTCAGGACCTGTTTATCCCTCAGTGTTTCAACCGAGGTATTAAAGTCATTTTTAAAATTTTGATCTGCCTGATAAATCCGGGTGTCGCCTGCCAGCATGATAAAGGTATGGTTGCCGCTGGGAGCTGTTTTTCCTATTTTAAAGGAGAGCAGCAACTCTTCTCCTTTAAAGGCCTTTACTTCGATGAAATGGTCATCATCCAGCTCATATCGGCTGATATCCCGGCTTTCGGAAATAAGACCCGAGACCTTGAGGTTTCGGGTCACATCCAGCAGTTTGTTGACCGCGCTCATGTCTGCGGTATATTTTTTATCCAATTTTTTATCCAATTTTTTATCTGAGACCCCCCAGGTATCCTTTTCTTTTGTCAGCTCAATGGACGTCTTTTTTTGGGTAATGATCAGTTGGTCAATTTCCCCTTTTTCAATTTTAACGGGTTCCGGCAGGGTGTAATTTTGCTGGTTGTCTTTTTTGAATACAAGATAGGCGCTCAATGCAAAGATGAGCAGGACCAGAATTAAATATTCTTTTTTCATTATGGCGTTATTCCTTGTTAGGCGTTAAACATCTTTGAGATTTTTTTCTTTCTTGCCTTTCTTGCCATGAGGACTCCCAGGCCGAAAAGGACCACCAGGATCGGCAGGACCACGATATTAACCGTTTTGATAATTGTCCGGGTAACGGGGGCGATTTGGGCAAGGGGATTTAAGGTCTGTTGTTTGCTTCTCATGCTGGCAATCTGATCTTCACCATTAAGGTGGTCAATGACATTCAAAAGAAAGGTGGCATTGGTGGATCGGCCCCCGGGATCCAGCATATTATCTGCAAGCATCTGGGAACAGCCCAGGACAAAAATTTTAACCGGTTTTGATGATTTTATTACCTTATTTTGGGCCATAAATCCTTGGGGAAGTTTCGTGTCTGAGCTATTGCCCTTCTCGGTTGCGGGTTCCCCCTGGCTCTCCTGTGAGATGTCTTTTGGGGGGATATCTTTTTCCCCCAACGCCTTTGCTGGAATAGCTTTTCCCGCAAAATAACTGGTAAACCGGCCTTCCAGAACATATGCCAGATCATGGGTGGCAAATGCTTCGGGAACACTTGGCGGGGTAATGAACATGGGGTTCAGGTTGATCATGCCTTCCATGAGCCAGGCCTGGTCCGAGGATGCCAAAAGCCTTGTGGCAGTCACCTGATCTGGTCGGATGTTTTCAGGTTCCAGGGTTAAAGGCGAGATCTGCATGGCAACCAATCCCTTTATATTGTTCATAAATTCCGGAGAGTTGTTAATGGAATCTTCCTTTAACATGGGGGCAAAATAGATGGTTTGTTCACCCCCTCCCTGGTTTTGGGGGAGCTGGTGCTTATAGGCCTCCTTGTCCAGAACATAGGCCGGTTTCATGCTGATTCCGTAATGGGTGAGCAGTTTTTCCAGACCTGTGTCTAGGGGGATATACTGGGGGGGCATGCCCATGCCGCCCTGGGGCATGATCTCATTGAAGGCATCGCCGAAAAAAGCAACATTGGTCCCCTTCATCAGGGCCTGGTCAATTTGAAACAATTCATAATCGGAAAATTTTTGGGTCGGTTTTGCAATGATCAGGCAGTTCAGACCATCGGGAATGGCGGTCTCCTTTAGTGCAATGGATTTTATATCATATCGTGACGACAAAAGCGTGTTAAATACCTGTAGCCCATTTCCTTGCCTGCCCTGCATCATGGCCATTCTGTCCTGACCCAGCACCGGGGTGCCGTGGTCGGCGAGATATCCGATGGTCTTGTTGATGCCGATCATTTTTTCCATGATGGCGGTCATTTCGTCTTCCAGAGCTTTTGGGTCGGCCATCTGGTAGGTGGTGCCGATGATGGGCAGCTCCATTGAGGAGATAAGGGGGAGGGTGGACACTTCACCCTTGTATTCCATGACAAGACCCGCTGCCCCCTGTCCTGGTTCAATATTTTTGTCAGAAATTTGTGGCCAGGACATGGCCATGAAATCATAGCGTTTGGCAATGGTTTCCATCTCTTCTCTGGTGTTCATGTCAAGATGTTTAAACTCAAAGATATTAAGATTTTTGGCGTTAAGGGCTCCAATGGCTTCTTTTACCTTGGTGGCCAGTTGCGGCAGCTGGTCAAGGCCGATGAGGGGGGCAATGGTGTTCAAAGAAGAGGATAGATACAGGGTAACGCGGATTTTGTCCTCTTGGCGCAACAGGGCACTGACCTTGTTGTTAAGTTTTTGTATGGCGGTTGTCAGCTGATATTCCAGCCCGTCGGTGGTGGTGATGGCGCCGATTCTTTCGATGAGGTCTCCGTGGGTGATGACAAGGCCCATGTAAGCATTTTTGAATTTGAGCTCATCATTTTCCATGACCCGGATTTGGACCGGCTGGAGCCCATAATTTTTCGCAATTTCCCGGTTATCATCCGCCTGTTTTGTGAGATCTCCTTGTTCCGAAGACACATTGTAGAAGGTATAGTTAAACTGTCGTCCTGCGCTTGCCGC
>Ga0307987_1000674_pt1 | contig 20237 bp, 18 predicted proteins | sample EllFjometagen181_FD_203157 | JGI IMG/M metagenome (GOLD analysis project Ga0307987, IMG submission 203157) | Marine microbial communities from Ellis Fjord, Antarctic Ocean - #181 | ecosystem: Environmental > Aquatic > Marine > Unclassified | place: Southern Ocean | collected 2014-10-08
TACCGGGGTGCGCGGCCGGGCGGCTACAGACGGCACTGGTGGCTCAGTTCACCGCCGCCATCGCGCCCGGCGGTGGGTGGCTCTCAACTCGCCAAGTGGCTCAGCTCACCGCCGCCGGGTGGCTGGGGACTGGGCGGCGCTAGCAGCCATGCCGGCATGGCCGAACCCCTGCCAGGCTGCCGTTTCTGGATCGACCGCGGTGTCACAATCACCGACGTGGTGGCGAGCGATCCTCATGGCGACCTGCACGTCCGGAAGCTTCTCTCCGAGAACCCCTGGCGAGAGACGGTGGCCTGGGAGCAGATCCGGGCCATCCTCGAAGATGGAGTGGTCGAGCACCGCTGCGACGGTGCCTGCGAGCCGGACTGGCCTGGGTCCTGGTGCGGCGGCGAGGGGGCGCAGCGTGATGGTCGAGGCGACACGGGTCCAGCACCACTGGAGCCTGGTGCCGCTGCCCCCAAACGCCGGCAGGTGCCTACCCTTGCGGCGAGGGTACCGAGTTGCCGGCGTTTCTGAGGGTGAATGCGCCCGTAAGTGCCTACCCCTGCGGCGAGGGTACCGAGTTGCCGGCGTTTCTGAGGGTGAATGCGCCCGTAAGTGCCTACCCTTGCGGCGAGGGTACCGAGTTGCCGGCGTTTCAGTGTGTGAATGCGCCCGTAAGTGCCTACCCTTGCGGCAGGGGTACCGAGTTGCCGGCGTCTCAGTGGGTGAATGCGCCGGTAAGTACCTACCCCCGCGCCAAGGGTACCGAGTTGCCGGCGTTTCTGAGGGTGAATGCGCCGGCAAGTGCCTACCCCTGCGGCAAGGGTACTGAGTTGCCGGCGTTTCCAGGGACCCGGTACCGGGAGCCTCCCACGAATTTATTGGAGAGCCCGCACCCCGAAGTCCAACCCCCAAAGCCCAGAGCCCAGAGCCCAGAGCCCAGAGCCCAGAGCCCAGAGCCCAGAGCCCAGAGCCCAGAGCCCAGAGCCCAGAGCCCAGAGCCCAAAAACCCTGGCAGCCACCGTGAAGGAGTGGCGGCGGCCCCCACGTAGAGCACCGCCACACACGCCATCAACCCGCACTACTGCTTGGGAGGGTTGTTCCCCCGACCCTTGCCCGAAGGCTTCGGGGTGCCGCTGGGGGCATTGCCCGGCTTGCCGCCACCCTTGTTTCCGCCACCTGACTTGCTACCCTTGCTGGTCTTGCTCATGTTGACCTCCCGGTCGGTAAGGACGGCTATTCATCGCCGCCTGTGAAGAAGAGAACGGCCGCGAGGGAGCCTGCGGCCAGCGTGGTGCCCCAGAGCGCTGGGGTCTCGAAGAAATGCTGGACAGGGAAGCGCCGGGGATCCCACCGATCCCAGTGGAGCCAGGCACGCTGACCCACCATACGGAGGTGGTAGCAGCCCGAGCCGAGTTCCTTCCGGAAGTGCTTGCCGCGCAGGAGCCCCATGGCCTGGCGGTACCCGCCCGACTTCAGCAGCTGACGCGCCGTGGACATCCCGATCTCCACCTCGACCTGGTTGGACTCGCGCCGCACCTGGAGCTCTGCTGGGTGATTGGTCAGGCGCCACATCAGTCCCTCTCCCCGCCAACGCTGGCGCCGATGAAGCCGCCCAAACCACCACCGATGAGCGCTCCGACCGGGCCCACGAAGCTACCGACGGCGGCACCGATGAGGCCGCCAACAGCAGCTCCGGCGGTACGGTTTTCGTGGCCGCGAGCGCGCGCGGCCTGGTTGATAGCACTGTAGGGCAAGAGGCCCTGATCGACTCGAATGGGAGATTGCGGTTTGCGGGAACTCATGGACTCGTCTTAAGACTGATTTGAGCAACAGCGCTCATTTTGAATAATATTCAGGTCGGTTCGTAGACGCAAGTGATAGGAGGTCGTCGTGAAAAAAACCGATCCCCGCGTCTACAGGCTCGTGCTCGGCAAGGTGGTCGCCGCCCTCCGCAAGAAGCGCGGCATCTCCCAGCAGGAGTTCGCCGGAAACATCGGTGTGTCGCAGCCCACGCTCTCCCGCATCGAGCGGGGTCAGACCATGCCTGACGCGCTTGTCCATCGCCGCATCGCGTACGCGCTGGGCATCTCGAGCGGCCAACTGAACACCTACGTCGATGACGCCCTGGAGCGCACGACGAATGCAGCAGCAGGGGCGACGAAAGGCAAACAAGGAGCCTCGCCGCTGGCGCTAGCGCTCGGCATCGCCGGGTTCGTGGGCTTGGCCGGGCTGGTCGTGTTTGCCGTCGCGGCGATCATCGATGAGATCGAGGACTAGGTGAAGCGGACGTAGAGCGTCCGCTACCTCACCCCTCAGGCCCCAGCTGACCCAGCCCGAAGTGGCTGCCGTAGCCCAAGCACACGGGACCTCGGATCGGCTCGTCGAAGTGCAGACGGAGGACAAACGCCAGCCTCTGCTTGGGACCGCGGCCATCCTTGTCGCGTTCGATGCGGAAGTGGCGGAAGCGGGGCGAGCGCCGCTCGATGGCCCGCGCATCCCACGTTCCAGCATCTACCCACAGCCGAACGCCGCCTGGCCGAACCACCTCGAGCTGCACCTGCGATGCTGCCGGTAGTCCCCGGCTGGCCAGCTCGGCCTGAATCTGTCCCAGCAGGGCGTTCCGTCCACCGCGCTTGAGGAAACGAGGGGGCACGAAGGGTGTGATGGTCTGCCAGACAGTACCCGTGCCCAAACTGGGGACGAGCCGCTCGAGCTCCCTCGCCTCGCCAGCACCAACACAGCTGAGGGCCGCGGAGGGGAGGTTGTGGGCCTCGATGGTGGAAGTACTGAGCACCGCTCGCTGGTGTTGCGCCCCGAATCCCCCGCCTGGAATCCACAGAAGCACGTGGTCGATGGTCAAACGACCATGACGGTACTCGAGACAGAGAGGAAGCACGTGCAGGTGCTGGTGTCCCCGAAGGGGAGCCCCGTCACGCTGCCCGGCAAGCTGCCAGGCTTGTTCTCCATCCGCCTGCTTGGCGGCGATCGCCACGAGCTTGCGATGCAGACCCTCGGCACGACGTACGGCGTCTGTGAGCGGGGGGAGACCCGTACCGCTATCGGTGTCAGGTCGAAGCTCGAGCAGCATGAAGGTGGGGCCTATATCGGACCTAAGAACACGCCGCTCTGGGCCGATGCGCATGGCTTCTTCGGGACGCCAGATGGTGGCCCAGCGAGTACCCGGCGGCTGGCTCCAGCCTTGAGACTGTAGCGAGCGAGTATCGGCTTGTAAGGCATCGATGAGCTGCGCTGGGTAGGCGGCTTCGAGCTTCTCGAGATCGCGCTTGCCCAGCTTCTTGGGTTCGGCGCGCCCTTTTTCGCGAGCCTTTGCTCGCTTGGACTCCAGCAGACGCGCGTGCTCCTGGGACACGGCGTCGGCACGCCAGCGAGCGAATTCTTCTGGGTGGTCCAGGTGCAGCACCCGCACCGGGTGGGCGTTCGGGTCGTCCGACCGGGTGGAGCAGGGCACCCGCCCCTGCGGCTCGAAGTGCTCGAGACGAACCGCCTCAACCCAGGACTCGGCACGGCCCAAGTAGCCCAAGTTCGCCAACAATTCGTCGAGCAGCGCCGAGGCTTGTGGACTCAGATCGACATCCCACTCCATGACGAGTTGAGCGTCGCGCCCCAGGTGTACGAAGGTGTCCAGGACCTTGTTGGTCTTGCCGCGCTCGGCTGGCATGTAGTGACGCGTGTGAGCCGCAGTGCCCCTAGGGAGATGGTAGCTGGGCACCTGGGCGCCAAGCGCCAAGCCGAGTTCGGCCATGGCATCTGGGACATGGTCCCACCCCAGCTTGCGGTAGCCCGTGGAGATGAGCGCCCGGCAGAAACGCCACGGACCCGGCGGCCACTCCACCGCGCCCTCGTTGACGTGTCTTCGCCAGGGGGTGGCGTGGTAGCGCCCCGCCAGGAAAGTGATTCCCACAGACAGCATGGGATCAATCCTGGAAGTTGACGGTGGTGACCCCACCTTCACCGCGCAGCTGGGCACTGCAGGCCTCGATCAGGCCAGGCAGAGCACCTTCGAGTTCGGTGAGGGAGGGCAGGTCGAACTCGGTGGGACGGGTGACCTGGATATCGAGCACGTCGAGGTCGCAGGCGGTGCGGAGGCGCAGGCCCCGCTCGAGGACCGCACGCACCTTGAACAGGCCCAGCGCCACCAACAGCCGGGTGGCGTGTTCATCGAGGCCGTACCCGCGGATCTGCGCCAGGTCGAGATTGAAGAAGGCTGTGATGCATTCGGCCACGTACTCATCTCGCTGGAAGGGCACATGCCCAAAGCCCTGCTTTGCGTCACCCCGAGGGTTGACCTCGTCCTTCTTGACGCCGCCAGAAGCAGCGACGCTGGCGCCTTCGGCTTCGATGAAGGATGAGAGGGCTCGCTCGAGACGCAGGCGACCACCGGCCAAGTCCTTGTCGGCGAGGAACACCCCGTGCAGCAAGCAGCCGACGTCGTAGCCGAACAGCGTGCCAGCGAGCTTGGGACGATCGAGCGGGCCGGTGGCGAAGTCGGCGGTCTCGGACTGGAGCTGCTCGAAGAAGGTCTTGTCCTTGCTCTTGCGGATGTAGGGGGAGCTGAGGCGATGGGACTCGGTGAGGGAGCTGGTGAGGTACTCACCGTCTTGCTCGACACGGACGTAGGAGAGCCCCTTCAAGCTGGGCACCAGATCGTTGCCGACGCTGTCCCAGCACACCGCCTCCATGCGGTTGGCCATGGACTGGGCGCTCTCGACGATGACGAAGCTGCGGTCGCCCGCCTCGTAGACAGCGGGACCCAGGTCGGGGAAACCCGTGGGCTGGAAACGACGGCCTTGGACCGGAGCCAGCTGAGCCTCGACGAGCAAGCGGACTGGACCGTTGGAAGCGATGAGGGAGTCGATCTGGAGGGTCATGGGGTCTCCTTGTGGGCGCTGAGCGCGGCCGAGGACGAGCGGAAGTTGTGGTTGAGCAGGAAACGAAGGTCGTTGCTGGAGAGGGGGAAGAGCATCGAGGCCGCGAGGGCTCGAGCGAATGCCGGAGTTCCGGTGGCGTGGTAGATCTGCGGGGTGAGCCCCCGAGCGCGGAGCCGAGAGGTGGCGAGGCGGACGGCTTGTTGGAGGCGCCCGGCCCGAAGCTGACGGACGACGTCGCGTACATCGACGGGCTGCACGTCGAGATCAGGAAGTCGGTGGAGGCTGTGGGCCACTCGGAGCACAGCAAAGACGGGCTGCAGACCGGCCCCGGGCCGGCGGAGCCACAGCGCGCGACGAACCTGCGCAGCACACGCCGCGCGCTCGTCGTCACGGCGCCACTGAACCGCCATCAGGGCCCTCGCCAGCCCGACCAAGCGGGGTTCGTCTACGGCTCCGGCCAAGAGGTCGCCCACATCGGCGAGCACGCAGGACATGCCCGCGCCAAGCTGGAGTCCGGCGGCGCCCTTACTGCCACTGTCGAGCAGGCGGCGCTCGAGCACGGCACCCAGATCGTCTACGAGACCACGCCCCGTCCACACCAAGCCGGATGGCGAGGCAAGCTGGTCACCCTGTTGTAGGAAACGATAGCCATTGGGCTCGAGGGGTACGCAGTGCTCGCGCAGAGGAACCCAGCGCGTCCCGATGGGCCCACCCTGGCTGGCCAAGGCCGCCGCCAGCCGCAGCTCGATAGGCGGCGCGTCACCGGCGGCCAGGAGAATCCACTGGGGGGACAAGGGGGGCAGAGGACGCAAGCCCTTCGAGGCGGTGTGTCGACGACGACGAACGAGCCCATCTTCTGCCCGGCCCAAGACCAGCAGCAGACGCTGCCACTCCGAAGGCTGACCGCCACGCCGGTAGATGTCGAGCATGGCCGACTCGATGGCCCGCACCTGCCGCTGTAGGGAATCCGGATCGCTCGAGCCGCCGGAGGCTCTGCGCAAACGATCCACCCATGGCTCGATCTCGGCCAGGACCGAGGCCTGGTCGCGACGGGCCACGTGCCACCGGCCCAATGGGACGGCGAGGTTGGACTGGCCGTTGCGCTCGATGTATCCAAAGCGCTGGAACGCGGAGATCCCACGTGCCACCGCCTGGGAAGAGATGGCCAGCGCCGCATCCTTAGCGCTGCGTGCGCGCTTGCGACCGAGTTGCACGCGGCCTTCACGGAACAGTTCCTGGACCTCCAAGAAGGTGGCCGGCCGGTCCCACAGAGGCATCCACTGCTCGCCGCGGGCAGATTCGTCTGCCGCGCACGCCGACGCGTAGCCCGCAGCGGTACCGCGAAAGGCGAACGGGGCCGCCGCCTGGGGGGCACCGGCGTCGAGAAAGCGCACTGCAGCAACGCTGAGCACCAGTGCACCTTCGAGCAGGAGCACGAAGTCCCAGCTGTTGAGTTGGGCCTTGCCTTCGTAGCCGGCGGTGGCGTTGGCTCCCCCTGCGTCACCTGGGAGGAATTGGCCCACGCTGTTGTCGCGCAGGCCCCGGAAGGGGGTGGCGAACAGTGCGCTCTCGAGCCCTGCGAGGCCTTCTCGTGGGAGGCCAGTGTGAGGATCGAACAACTCTACGAGGCGCTGCATAAAGTTGCTGGTGAAGTCCAGACGACCATCGTTACCCCCGGAGCCGAGCAGCGCAGGGTAGCGGGCGCCGTCTTCGCCAAGCACGATGGCCGAGCTGAACCAAGCCAGGGAAGGACCCGTCCAGACCGCACGAAACGCGCCTTGCATCGTGGTCTTGTCGTCGCCCGCGGGGCGTTCCTGCAGGTGCCCGACGCGCTCGATCCCATCCCGCAAGACCTGGCGGTAGGCCGCAAAGCGCGGGTGGGTCGAGGCGAGGATGGGATCGACGCCCTTGCTGCGCGCGGCTTTGTCTTTGGGGTAGAAGCCACTGCCACCGTTCCAGGGGGTGACCATGGGTGTGGGTGCCCAGCGGTCGGCGAAGAAGGTGATGAGTTGCTGGTGGTCGAGGGTAGTGACCAGATGGAAGCGCTCGTCGCGCCAGAAGCCACGCACGCTGGCGTCGGCTTGTTCTGCCACCAGCCGGAGCACCCCAAGGGCCTTGAGGTAGTGAGCCAGTGGCTGGGGGGCACAGCCCGCCAACGCGTGGATGTGGATGGTCATAGGCGTGGGTCCTCGCTGGTGAGCCGGGAGGCCCGCACGTCGGCGGCCCGCAGGATGGCCTCGAGGTAGGCGAGACGGAAGGGACCGTGGCGCTGCAGCAAGCCACCGACACGCTCCGTCCAGGACGAACCAAAGCGCGGGTCGAGCCCCATGCTGGCAGGGGCGGTGTCGAGTTCGAGGGATGGAAGCGGCATGGTGGCGCCATCAGCACCCGAGAGTTCGAACGCCGGCAGCACATCGCCATAGTCGACGCCGTGGATCTGACCAGGGTGGTCGCTGGGCGAGCCAGCCAGGCTGGTGCGGACCTTCCCGTGGTGGGCGACCACCAGGTAGAGCAACAGGTCGAAGTCGCTGGGATCCATGGATGCGAGCTGGACCGCCAGCGGATGTTCAGCCAGATCGGCCTCGGCACCCTCGAGATCGGAGCCCAAGGCCCGAAGCAGCTCGAGGTGGGCGCCGCGCAGAGCGGGATGGTCGGGCTCGGCGCGCAGCAGCAACGCGAGCAGCGCCAACCCCGAAGCCAGCTCGTGACGGAAGCCCGGGCGGGACGGGTAGGCGGGACGCCGCCATGCATGGTCGGGCGCTTTGGCCAGGTCCTGTCGGGAAGCATCGGACAGGGCTGGAGCGCGGGCCTGGTCTTTGATGGCGCGCTGGAAGACCGGGTGTGCCTTACCCAAGTCGTGGCAGCGGGCTGCGAGGGCGAGCAGTTCGGTGAGCGGCGCTGGCAGCCCAAGCTCGGTGGCGAGGGCACGGAGTTCGGCCTCGGCCTCGGCACAATGGGTGGCGATGGTCTTCCAGGTACTGTGGGTGGAAAGCTGGTCGCCCGAGGCTGTCGAAGCCGACGCATCGAAGAGCTGATGCGGCTGGCCGTCCGCAGGGCCGGGGTCCACCGGTTCGACATGGGCCTTGGACCGGGGCTCCCAACCGCGCACAGGGTCGTAGCCACCGTTTGCGCTGGCAAGTAGCAGGGTGGTGCCCGGGACGAGCTGGAAACGATCGGCACGTACCCAGGCGCCGTCGAGGTAATCGAAGCGCCAGGCGAAGACCTTGGCGAGCCACTCCCGCGCCTTGCCCACTTGCACCGGGCAGAGGGCCTCGCGACACGGCAGAGGGACCTGCGCGACCTCGAAGCGGCGCAGCGAAGGATCGATGTCGGCCCAGAACACCGAGACGTCACGTTGGTCGCCCGACCGGATGTAGCGGCTGATGTCGAGATCGGCGCCCGAGAGATCGGCGTCGGTGCTGAAGAGCTCGAGCAAATCGGGATGACGCAGCACGTGAAGGGGATCGTAGGTGTAGAGCTGCCCCTGCAGTACCGGGTGATCCGCGAGCAGCAGCCGCTCGTGAGCATCCAGGGACCGAGGGCTGACGGAGCCTGAGCCACCGGCGATGAGATCGAGGCTCTGTGAGGCCGCTTGGAGCGACAGGGCACTGTAGGGCAGGGCGTCCTTGTCACTTTCAGGAGCTTGGCCGAGCACATGGACCTGGCCGGACTGACCGGCGTAGCGCGCGGACCGGCCGAAGCGCTGCACGAGGGACGACCACGGGGCCAGGCTGGTGATCAGGAGGTTGGCTGAAATGTCCACGCCGGCTTCGACCACCTGGGTGGCCACGATGATGCGGCCCTGATCTGGAAGCGAGGCTTCCCGGCGGAGGAAGCTTCGGGACCATGCGCGTCGTTCCGCGCCTCGGAAGCGGCTGTGGACCAGGCACAGCTCGGGACCCAGGCCACCCGCCGCTCGCTCGAGGGCGGAGAAGACGTCTCGTGCGTGATCGACCCGGTTGACGATGACCAGGCTGAGCGTCCCCGGCTGGTGCTCGCGGAGCGTGAGCGCGGCCATGGCCGCTGGGCTGTCGTCGGACCCGCGGTGAAGCTGCTTGCTGACCTCCCAGAGCCCACCCTGCTGCCGATCGGAAGGGATGCCGAGCGCGCCATCGGCGAGGCGGCCAGCTTGTTGGTGGAAGTCGGTGGTGTCGAACCATCCCGGCTGGAGTGTGGCGGACATCCACCATGAGCGACAGGGACGCAAGGCCTGATCGGCATGAAGATCTCGACTGGCCGCCAGCTGGACAGAGGTGATCAGCCCCACATCCATGAGTTGGACTTCGTCGAGCACCCACAGCGTGTCTTGGTGCAGCAGGCCGAAGTCGACCGGCCAGCGCCCCCGAGCCGCGCCATAGCCGCGGTTGAGGGCTCGGGAGAGCAGCATGTCCTGCGTGCCCACGAGCACCGCGGCGCGCTCGGGCTCGAGCGCCCAGGCGCCATCATAGGCACCGCCCATGGCAGGAAGAACGGGCACATCGAGCCCCGCAGCCCGCACGAGCTGTTCGATGGACTGGACCGTCTGTTCGACCAGCACTCGCATAGGCAAGACGAAGGCCAGCCGGGTGGGCCATGATCGATCCCGACGAACCACGGCGTGGTGGAGCCATGGCAACACAACACCCACGGTCTTGCCGAAGCCGGTGGGGATGCGGATGAGGCGATCCTGGCAGGCTGCGACGGCCCCCAGTTCGGCCTGCCAAGGGTGAGGCTGGAAGCCGGTGGCGCGCTCGAAGAAGGCGGGGAAGGACATCAGCAGATTCCAAGGTATGACACTGCCATCCCGAGATGGCAGTGCATCAGACGATCACGGAGGGAGCATTGGGACGGGGCCCGGCCGAGGCCGGGAAGGACTACGCGATCGTCTCCTCCAAAAAGAAACGACGTCTCATCTTCAACGGAGCCCTCCGCAAAGAGGGAACCGGCCAGAAAGGGACGGGGTGCACCCGGTCCCAACTCAAAAGGTGTGGACTCTCTCAAGCCCGGCCGCCCACAAACGTACCCGACAAGACGGTCCACCGCTACCAGAAATATACTACTTCTCATAACTTGAGTTTTTCTACTGCTGGGTATTGTGCGAGCGAAGCGGCCAACTCATCGGTCACGCCTTCGACCAGCCAGGCTGGCTCGAGAACCCGACACTGCGCGCCCCACTCGAGCACGAAGCGGGTGAGCTCGCGACCGCTGGTGTGCATGGTGAGTTCGACCCCACCATCGGGAAGCAATCGGAGCTGCTGGCTGGGATGCCAGCGACGGGCTTGGACGTAGGGTGCGACCCTAGGCGTGAAGTGAAGGCGCACCAGCTGCGACGCGCGGGAATCGGAGAAGAAGCCGAAGGTGTCACCGAGTTCGGCATCGGGGTCCCAGTCGCTGGGGTAGTCGAAGTGCGGACCCTTGGTGAGTCCCACCATGCGATCGACCGCGAAGCGCCGGACGCCACCATCGGGCCGGCGAGCCATGACGTAGAGCGCGCGTCGGTAGATGATCAGGGTGAGGGGCTCGAGATCCGCATGCTCGCGGACCTGGCCAGCGGTGCTGCGGTGCTGGATGGTGATGTGCAGTTCGCGCAACAGAGCATCGAGTAGGTCGTCGAGCAGATCGGCTTGAGACTCGTAGGAACGGGCGGGTTCGGGGTGGTAGCGGAACTTGCGGCCGAGCTGATGGGCGAAGCGGGGTTGGACCCCATCGCGCAGTTCGTCTTCGACGCGCCAGATGCCATCGTGCAGTGCGGTGCCCTGGAGGAAAGAAGTGATTTCTTTGCCAACCAACAGCGAGATGCGGTCGAGAACCCCCAGGTTGGACGCACCGAAGCCAGGGTCGAGGTACCAGTAGCGGTGACGACCCCAGCGGGCGGCGGTGAGGGGGATGATGGTGGAGAGCAGCTCGAGGTCTCGGCTGACCGAGCGCTGGGGGGCGCCAACCACGTCTGCGGCACCCGAGGGGGTGACCCGGCCGCACTCCAATAGGTGCAGTAGCAGACGCACACAGCGTGCGGCGCGCGGTTCTCGTTTTGACATGGAATCCCACTCCAAGATCCGTACGAGAACAAGCTACCACGGGGTGGCTACCAAAGTTTGGCGTGGAACATTTGTTCAGCTTCGCACTGCCAATATCGTAGCTACCATCGGGTGGACTCTGGTGGACCCCGTCCGGTCGTGACCCCAGAGTCGGGAGGAGAGGTCATGCAAGCCGAGCCCATCGCCCCGGTGCCTGTGCGGATGCTCAACGAGCACGTCTACTGCCCAAGGCTGTTCGCCCTCGAGTGGCTCAATGGAGAATGGGCGGACTCGGCGGACACCGTCAAGGGGCGCCACGTCCATCGCCGGGTGGATCAGGAGAGCCGCGAGGGCTTGCCAGAGCCCAACGCGAACGAGCCCCGGCCCGCCGTCCCCCGCAGCCTGTATCTGGGGGACGATGAGCTGGGGCTGGTGGCGCGCATCGACCTGGTGGAGTGGGATGGCGAGCTGGCGGTGCCCATCGACTTCAAGAAGGGTGCGCCACCGGACAACCCGCACCGCGCCTGGGACCCAGAGCGGGTCCAGATCTGCGCCCAGGGTCTGCTGCTGCGGGCCCACGGCTACCGCTGCGATCGAGGTGCACTCTGGTTCGACGCGGTGAAGCGGCGGGTAGAGGTGCCTCTGTCGGATGAGCTGATCGCCCTGACCATGCGTCACCTCGAGCAGGCACGCACTGTGGCCAAGACCATGGAGCTGCCCCCTCCCCTGGTGGACAGCCCCAAGTGCAGCGGCTGCTCCTTGGTTGGCATCTGCCTGCCCGATGAGCACAACCATATCTGCGGTCGTGGTGGCGAGGTGCGACCTCTGATCCCCCCCCGCGACGACGGCGTGCCCCTATACGTACAGTCCCACGGCGCCAAGCTGGGGCGTGATCACCAGGAGATCGTGGTGCGTCAGCGCGGCAAGGAGATAGGCCGGGCGCGGCTCGAGGACACCACCCGCGTCGTCCTGTTGGGGAACATCAGCGTCTCCACTCCCCTGCTGTGGGAGCTGGCCAGGCGGGACATCCCCGTGGCGTACCACAGCTTCGGAGGCTGGTTCCAGGGGACATTCGCCAGCACCTCTGGGCACAACGCCCTGACGCGCATGGCGCAGCACAGGGTGGCCAACGAGCGCCCTGCGGCGCTGGCCATCGCACGCAGGATGGTCAAGGGCAAGATCCTCAACTGCAGGGTGCTGCTGCGACGAAACGGACGTGGGGTACCCAGCGAGGTGCTGCTGCGCATGAAGGAGCTGTCCGTGGATGCCGAGCGCGCCAAGGACATCCCCTCGCTGATGGGCATCGAGGGTGGCGCGGCGCGCATGTACTTCCAGCAGCTGCCCCGTATGATCAAGAGCGAGCTGAGAGAGAGCTTCCTCTTCGAGGGGCGCAACCGCCGCCCGCCCCGCGACCCGGTGAACGCCATGCTCTCCTTCGCCTACGCGTGCCTGGCGCGGGAGCTGACCACCATCATCCAGGGTGTGGGGATGGACCCCTACGTAGGCTTCCTGCACAGCCCACGCCCCGGACGGCCAGCGCTGGCCCTGGACCTGATGGAGGAGTTCCGTCCCATCCTGGCAGACTCCGCCGTGATCAACGCCATCAACAACGGCGTGGTGCAGCCCGACGACTTCATCGTACGCAGCACGGGGGTGGCCATCGACGCCCCTGCGCGCAAGCGGTTCTTGCAGGTGTACGAGCGTCGCCTGGACGAGCTGGCCACGCATGCTGTGTTCGGCACCCGCCTGTCCTACCGCCGCATCCTGGAGGTCCAGGCGCGGCTGCTGGGCAAGGTGCTGCTGGGCGAGATCGATGCCTACCCGGAGTACCGTGTGCGATGAACACTGCCCCACACGTCTACATGATCGCCTACGACATCGCTGACAAGAAGCGCCTTCGCCGCGTCTACAAGATCATGCGAGGATTCGGTGACCACATGCAGTACAGTGTTTTCCGCTGTGTGCTCTCACCGATGCAGCGAGAGCGCCTGGTCGACAAGCTGCACCGCGCCATCCACCACACCGAGGACCAAGTGATCATCATCCCACTGGGCCGCGCGAGCGCAAAGCGCAGCTGGCGCATGACCACCCTGGGGCAACCCATCGTTCACCCGGAGCGCTCGGTACAGGTACTGTGATGGTGGGCTCCCGCCCTCAGCTCGGGCGGTGGCCAGGCTCTTTGACAACCCACGCGAGCGGTCCGGCTCTTCTCGAGCCCCTGGGACCGCTCGCAGTAATGGTAGAAAGGTGGGAATGGCGTGGAGATAGCACCAACCACCCGCTCGAGTTCGCGGAGGCTGAGTCTCCGCGATACGACCGCTCGCGATCCTTCGCTCCGTGCTCGTCTATGCGGGCTCTTGGAGGGATGGGGTCTCTCCCAGCCCTCGGGGCTGGGCCCCGTTGAAGCACCAGGGTGGCGTCGATGCATGTGGTCCCGTACTCTGGTCTCTCCCAGCCCTCGGGGCTGGGCCCCGTTGAAGCATCCCCGTGGCCATCTACGGTCACCCGGCGCGGTTCTTGTCTCTCCCAGCCCTCGGGGCTGGGCCCCGTTGAAGCTCCCGCAGGTACTGTGCCCGGCTGTGGGTGCCCTGGTAGGTCTCTCCCAGCCCTCGGGGCTGGGCCCCGTTGAAGCTGCTACCAGGAAAACGGGACCGCCGTGTGCTGGCCCTGGTCTCTCCCAGCCCTCGGGGCTGGGCCCCGTTGAAGCCTGTTCAAGCAGTGGGGGGCGTGGGCTCACCCGAGTGTCTCTCCCAGCCCTCGGGGCTGGGCCCCGTTGAAGCCTTGTCGCCTGGCTTCCCGGTCTCGCTGTACTTGAGTCTCTCCCAGCCCTCGGGGCTGGGCCCCGTTGAAGCCGCCGGGACAAGACGAAGCTCCGTTGGCTGTGCAGCGTCTCTCCCAGCCCTCGGGGCTGGGCCCCGTTGAAGCGTCGGGAGCACCAGGGGCCAGTAGACGTACCCGCGGTGTCTCTCCCAGCCCTCGGGGCTGGGCCCCGTTGAAGCGTCACAGCGGTGCTCGCCCCACCCGTCTGGCGCGCGTCTCTCCCAGCCCTCGGGGCTGGGCCCCGTTGAAGCCGCTGGTACCAGGGCTTGGCCGTCATCCAGAGCGTGAGTCTCTCCCAGCCCTCGGGGCTGGGCCCCGTTGAAGCGCCCACAGGGATGCCGTGCCGTTTGCCGGCTCGGTGGTCTCTCCCAGCCCTCGGGGCTGGGCCCCGTTGAAGCGTCTGCACGCGGGTCTTGTTCGTCACGTTGGTGAAGTCTCTCCCAGCCCTCGGGGCTGGGCCCCGTTGAAGCTATCATGACACCTACCGCCCCGCGCATGGGATGCAGCCGTCTCTCCCAGCCCTCGGGGCTGGGCCCCGTTGAAGCACGTTCGAGCTGCGAGGCTGGACAGCCGCGGTGCTCTGTGTCTCTCCCAGCCCTCGGGGCTGGGCCCCGTTGAAGCTAGAGCCCTGGCTTGCGGTCTTCCTCGTTGTCCCTGAGTCTCTCCCAGCCCTCGGGGCTGGGCCCCGTTGAAGCCCTACCGCGGCGTCCTGGGCGCCGTACTCGCCACCGTCTCTCCCAGCCCTCGGGGCTGGGCCCCGTTGAAGCCACCTCCACGCCGGCCAGGCCCAGGGCGTTGAGACCTGTCTCTCCCAGCCCTCGGGGCTGGGCCCCGTTGAAGCCCCGTGACCGCCTTCAGCGTCTGGCGCAGAACCGCGATGTCTCTCCCAGCCCTCGGGGCTGGGCCCCGTTGAAGCGTGAGCGCGTGGTAGGAGCTGCAGGGGATGAACGGCCGTCTCTCCCAGCCCTCGGGGCTGGGCCCCGTTGAAGCCGGAGTTGAGGTAGTCGAACGTGTCCCCGTCGGCTCCGTCTCTCCCAGCCCTCGGGGCTGGGCCCCGTTGAAGCTTGATGGAGAGCGCGACGCCGCTGGACACGCTGGAGCGTCTCTCCCAGCCCTCGGGGCTGGGCCCCGTTGAAGCTACCCTGACCTCGCTGCCCGGCGCCTGGTCTACACCCTGCGTCTCTCCCAGCCCTCGGGGCTGGGCCCCGTTGAAGCAGGCCTACCCAGTCCCACAACTCCGCGATCGTGTCCTGTCTCTCCCAGCCCTCGGGGCTGGGCCCCGTTGAAGCATCGGTGGCGGTGTCGCTGCCGCCTTCTCCCTGCTGGTCTCTCCCAGCCCTCGGGGCTGGGCCCCGTTGAAGATGCATCGCGATCAGCGTGTGCAGGACGTGGGTCAGGGTTGTCTCTCCCAGCCCTCGGGGCTGGGCCCCGTTGAAGCGAGGACTTCGTCGAGGCCAAGACCAAGGCCTTCCTGTCTCTCCCAGCCCTCGGGGCTGGGCCCCGTTGAAGCACCACCTCGAGCGTCCCCAGGTCGTCCAGCACCAAGACGTCTCTTCCAGCCCTCGGGGCTGGGCCCCGTTGAAGCGTTGTCGGCACGGTGATCGCCGGGCGAATGCGGAAGGTCTCTCCCAGCCCTCGGGGCTGGGCCCCGTTGAAGCACGTCCGAGACGGTGAAGTAGGCGGTATCGCCGTCGAGTCTCTCCCAGCCCTCGGGGCTGGGCCCCGTTGAAGCGGCACCGCCGGTCAGGCAGCGCCTCTCGCTCCCGTGTCTCTCCCAGCCCTCGGGGCTGGGCCCCGTTGAAGTTCGTAGATTGGCAGTGCGCCGTCAGGGAGCTGCTCCAGTCTCTCCCAGCCCTCGGGGCTGGGCCCCGTTGAAGCTTGACCTCGAACGAGTACGCCGAGAGCACGACGTAGAGTCTCTCCCAGCCCTCGGGGCTGGGCCCCATTGAAGCTCGCCACGGACACTGAAAATGTGTGGCGGGAGGGCGTGAAGCCCTCCCCTACATGAGTTGCGGGCCTCCTACGAGGTCGTGGCGGGAGGGCGCAAAGCCCTCCCCTACGTTGGATTTCGGCCGCCCGTGGGGACAACCGTGAGCCGCCCCCCTGACACGGGAGGGGCCCAGCACCCCTACCCCCCCAGCCCTTTCAGCATCGCGCCTGCCCGGCGCAGCTTCTGCTGTTGGTCGGCGCCGCTGGAGAGATCCACCAGCGACAGCGCCGCGCAGGCTTCGGCCGCCGAGGCCCTGGCGATCTCGTAGTGGTTCCGCCTGGCCTGCCCCGTGCGGGCCCGGCCTTCTGCCGTATTGAGCGCCGCGGACTGTGCGGCGCGGATGGCGTGATCCCGGAGGCTGGACATGCCGCGCGGGAACCGGGCCTTGGCCAACCAGCGGGAGACTTCGGCCAGGAGCTGGAAGGCGATGAGGGTTTCGTGTTCGAACTTGTGGGCGTGCATGCGGACCTCCGGAGGGCCGCTGGGTTGGTGGGTGCGCGGCCTTCACCCCCGGAGGGGGCCGCGCGCCCACCGGCCCAGCGGACCGGAGGCGGACCGAGGGTGCGGTCACCAAGGGCCGCGAGACCCGAGCCAAGCGCTCGGAGACGCCCCCCCGACAGCCACCAGCCCGATGGGCGCGAAGTAGACCCGACCACCAGCGCCACAACGAAGCCACCAGCCCCCAAAGCCCAGAGCCCGAAGCCCAAAACCCAGAACCCAGAACCCAGAACCCAGAACCCAAAACCCAAAACCCAGAACCCAAAACCCAGAGCCCAGAGCCCAAAACCCAGAGCCCAAAACCCAAAACCCAAAACCCAGAACCCTCAGCCCAGAACCCTCAGCCCAACGCCACCAACAGCTCCCGCAGCTCCGCCTTCAACCGCTCCTTGTCCTCATTGCTCGTCCGGCTCACATCGACCTTCACACCCCTGAGCCTAAAAACCCTGTCCCTCTTCCGAGTGTGCTCACCATCAAAGTTCGACCCCAACCACACAGGCCCCTGCAGCCGATGTGCCCGCAAAGCCAGAGAGACGAAAGGTGGCACGAAACATGAATGCCATGTCTCTATAATTAGGCTTTCTTATTGAAGTTTCGGTGAACACACCCCCGACTGCCAGAACTTCCCGAGCAGTGAAGCGATATATCGAGTGCAATCGATTGCACTGGATCTAGCGGCGCCCACGGGATGCGGATCGGTCATATCCCTGTAAGAACGCCGTATAACGTGACTCCCGAGCTAGCGGAACAGCCCCTCCCCGTGTAGGGGGTCGATGCCTCCCATGACGCCCTCGGACAGGCCGTTGACGGCGTGGGAGGCTCCATCCGCAGGCCCTTCTTGGTGTGGCGCCAGAAGCCTGCGAACAGCCCATCGACCGAGGGGAATATGGCCCGCTGCCGAAGAAATGTCACGTCGACCAAGAAGAACACTGCCCGCCTGCCCGACTGGTCCGCTGCTGGGGTCTCGCTCCTGCTGGACCTCATCCGGCGCGATCAGCTGGATGAGGTGGCCGAGCGCCTGCAGATCCGGCGGGAGGGAGGCTACGCCGGCATCGATGTCTTCGTCTTCCTCGTCTACTACTTCGCCTCGCGGCTGCCGATGGGCCTGAAGGGCTTCTGGTACCGGGCGCGCGAACACAAGGCGAAGCTGGCCGCCGTGGCTGGGAGGAAGAGCCTGGCCTCGTCCACAGCGATGTCCCGTGCGCTGGATGCTGTCGAGCACGCGCTGCTGCGCCCCCAGGTGTCGTGGCTGCTCACCGAGGCGACCGGGGTCGAGCCGGTGCTGCGGCACCCCGCGGTCCAGCACTACGATGCGCAGGGGCGAGGCTGGCATATGCTCGACTACGACCCGACGAGCACGGTGCTACGGCAGCGTGCGCTGCCGGCGGGGGACGACCTGCCCGAGCCAAGGAGACGGGCCGAGGGCTTCGCGAAGCCGGGCTACACCGGGCGCAAGCGGGGCGAGGTGCAGATCCGTCGTGCAACCCTGCAGCACGCAGGCAGCGGGGTCTGGCTGCATGCGATGATCAACCCTGGCAACGGCGACCGGCGGGAGGAGCTTCCCACGGCGCTGCGGGTGGCGGTGGACTTCTGCGCGAGGCTGGAGCATCCCCTCGACCGCCTGCTGGTCCGAGCGGACGGTGAGTACGGCGGTGTGCCGCAGCTGTCGGCCTTCCTCGATGCCGGCGTGCATTTCGTGACCCGGCTGAACCGGCGCGCCCTGCTGGACCAGCCCGAGCTGCGGCGCCGGCTGGTGGAGGCACGGTGGGAGTTGGTGCCCGACTCGAAGAGCGGGCCGAAGCACTCGGCTGCGGACATCGGGATCGTGACCCTGCAGCCTGCGGAGCGCACCCGCAGGGACGACGGCACCCGCTACGACCCTGTCCAGGTGCGAGTCGTCGTCAGCCGCCACCAGCGGGAGGGGGAGCCGCACCGCGGCAAGGTGCTCGCCGGTTGGCAGTACGAGCTGTTCGCGACCAGCCTCGACTACGAGCCGTGGCCGGCGGCGGAGGTGATGGCCTCCTACTTCGGCCGCACTGGGCAGGAGAACCGCTTCGCCCAGGAGGACCGCGAGCTCGGGCTGGACCGCATCTACAGCTACGAGCCGGCTGGCCAGGAGCTGGCCACCGTCATCGGGCTGATGGTGTGGAACGCCAGGATTGCGCTGGGCTTCGAGTTGGAGACGCCGCCCCGGGAGGCACCCGCGCAGCAGGCGCGGGTGCCTCTGCCTGATCCTCGGCCAGTGCCGCCCGAGACCTGCGAGGCTGCGGAGCTCGACGAGGATGCCGAGGGCCCGGCCGACACCGTGGAGCCCGAGGTCGTGGAGCCCACGGTCGATCCGCGCCTGGCCGAGGCCGAAGCGAAGCTGGCGGACCAGCTCGGGGAGCTGGACTGGGAGCAGTTGCTGTTCCGGAGGGATGGTTGGGACTGGGACGACGAGGCTGGTCTGCTCCGCTGCCCCGATGGTCTCGGGCTGCTCCTCACCTGCGTCGATGTCCGCAGATCCCCTCGGCATCGGGCGCGCATCTTCTTCCGCGGCGAGCGGGGCGCCTGTCGGGACTGCGACCTGCTCGGAGACTGCTTCACCACCACCGACAAGAGGATGGTGAAGCTCACCAGCTTCAACGTGGACAGGACCGAGGTGGAGGTCCTCCGCAGGCAGTTGGCCGAGCTCCAGGTCCTCCGGAAAGAGTGCGCTCCAAGTGTCAGGAAGCGAGTCCAGAAGGCAGAAAGCCGCCCTGCGCCTGGGCCAGAGCCCCTCATCCAACCGCCCCCTGCGACCACCGCAGTCACGAGCCTCGAGTGTCTGACATCGCTGTTTCTCCCCGCAGCCGCGCGACGGGTCTTCGACGACCTGGTGCACGACCTGGCCACCTACGTCAACGTCGTCCTGCCCGACGACCCGATCCCGTTTCCGGCACTGCTCGCCCGCTCGGCCGGCGACCGCCAGCACCGCCGGCTCACCTGGACCCAGCACCGGGAACGCTACGCCCTGCCGGACGGAGCCGAGGTCGACATCACCTTCGCTGGAGGTGGAAACTTGGTAGCGCTGCTACGCGGGCCGGAACCCCTGGCTGGCAGTGCGCTGGGTGCTTGATGTGCAAAGGTGGAGGTGGATCCTCATGGATGCGGATCCCGTGGGCGGCGACGACGAGGGGGGCGACGGCGGCCTGGTTTGCGTTGTGGGGTTTCGGGAGTGGGGCGCTGGGGTTCGGGCTCGGGGGCCACGGGCTCAGGCTCCGGCTCCAGCGCCGGTTCGGGCTCCGGCTCCGGCTCAGGCTCAGGATCAGGCTCAGGAACTTGGGTGTAGGGCTCGAGGGCAGCCCGGGCTCCGAGAGCGAGGGTGACACGCTGCTTGGGATCTGCCACGGCCTGGAGGGCATCTTCGAGGGTCTGGAGGACCCTGGTGACGGTCGCAGCCTGTTCTTCGGGGGTGGGCTCGAGCACTTCCTTCTTGGGCTTGAAGTCGAGAGACCGGCCTTGCCTGACGTTCTCGACGGCGCCGGGGATGGAGGACCAAGACAGATCGCAGAGTTCGATCGGCAGCGCGAAGCCCTGCTCGAAGGCCTGCGCCACGGCGCCGGCCACCCGAACGGTTTCACGAACCCAGCGGCTGGAGCGCTCGAGAGTCTGGCCCATGGCGCTGTGGAGTTCCCCCACCTTGCCGTAGTCAGGCCGAAGCGACTCGATAGCCATGCCCAACACAATGCGATGCTCATAGCTGGAGCGGGAAGAAGCCGTGATGGCCTGGTTCCAGCTGGAGAGGATCTGGGTGGTGACAGGAAGTTTCCCGAGATCGCCACCAGCAACCTGGGCAAGGCGAGAAGCGAGGTCGACCTCGACAGCCGGATCGTTGGCATGGAGGTTTGGCAAGGCCTTGCCTAAGTTCCTCGAGGGGTCACCTGGACGGCGCTGGGGCATAGGGTCCTCCACCATCCGTGATCGGATAAGCCGCATTGAACCTGAAGAATCGCGAGCCCGTCCCAGCGTTCACGCGCACCGACCTGCCAGTACGTGACCAGTCCGAGAGGCGGGCATCGTGGGGTGGTTGTGAGTCGT
>Ga0307987_1000675_pt1 | contig 20231 bp, 14 predicted proteins | sample EllFjometagen181_FD_203157 | JGI IMG/M metagenome (GOLD analysis project Ga0307987, IMG submission 203157) | Marine microbial communities from Ellis Fjord, Antarctic Ocean - #181 | ecosystem: Environmental > Aquatic > Marine > Unclassified | place: Southern Ocean | collected 2014-10-08
GCTCATGAAAGTCGCCAGTGAGGTTCCCACCGTTGTCTTGAACAACGATACACTCTGGCCACCGCAAACATGTGTGATGGCCAGTAATCGCATGATTTTATTTAAAGGACTTGATCACCTCAAAAAACTGGGGCACCAACGGATTGCCTATTTTGATGTAGCTAAAAAGCCAAAGGAGAAAGGCCACAGCCGAGAACGGCTGGAAGCCTATCTAGAAGCAACCGAATTGCTTAATCTTGATACCAACCATAACCTGTGCATTCTTGAAAGATTCGGCATAGACGAACATCCACAGGCCATAGCCAGAGCCATGGATCGTATAGCTGCCATGTCATCACCGCCCACAGCACTGATAACCCCCTTAACATACGCAATACAATTTCTGCGAGAAACTAGGAAGCGTACAATATCTGTACCTTCTGACTTAAGTATTGTGGCCATCGACAATGCTGAAGCCGCAGAACATGTAGATCCTGCTTTAACAGTAGTAGATTGTGTATTCGGAAAGTGTGCAGAAGTTGCAGTCGAGCTAGTTTTAAACAAAAATATATCGCATAATAATCAAGCCATAACAGTGCTGCTAGAACCTAATCTGATTATTCGTGAATCTACCGCACCGCCATCTCCACTATTAAAAGTTTAAGCAGGGGTTCCTGTTTAATGTGAGACAGGACGCTTCACTACCGTCGACACACGACCGGAAGAAAGTGAGGGGGGGGGATTTACGATTGAATTTGTCTTTTCTTTTACGGCTATCACAATTTTTCATTCATAACAAAAGTCTTATATATTTATATCCGACCATAGTAATATAAGTAGTACTATTTGTCAATAATTCAAGTAATGTTTTGCAGACATCTATTTAGCTGTTAACTACCTAATCTTTTCAGCTACTGTATAAGCAAGCGTCTAAAAAATAGGTTTAAACACCTTAGTTTTACGGTTGAAGAAGAAAACATGAGTTTCAATCAATGAAACTAAGGCTTGAATTATTGTTTTCTGTCTGGTTGGGTGATGATTAATATATATATATATAATTCCGATCACAGATCGGACGCTACATTACTTGCAAACAACGCTGTCAGGAAAAAATGTAGAGTCGCCCAGCCACTAAAGTTGTAAATAATGTATAAGTCTTAACATGCTCATGTTGTTTTTAGTAGCTGGGCTGTGAACCGAAAAGAAAAAATAGCCATCAACCGTAAAATCAAGGTTTAAACAGATATTAGTAAATTTAGTATTGAATTTAGTAGATTAAAAAACTATGATTTGAGGAAACTTGACTTTTAACAAAAAAATCTTCGATAAAAAAAAAAGAAAAAAAATGATAACTGCAAATATAATAAGAGACCATATTTTAAACAAATGCTCCTGGGTGAACCAAGAGATAACAGTTGATACCATAAAAATTGGCAATGGTGACAAGCCAATTAAGAAAGTTGGTGTATGTTGGTATTCATCAACACAGACAATAAAATCAACTATTGATGCCAGCTGTGACCTACTTATTACGCACGAACCAACATGGTGGGACCATTTTGACAATCCAGGAGGCTGGCGAGACAAAGAACCCGGGCTGACCAAAACAAAGTTACTGGAAGAATCCGGCATGGTTGTACTTCGTCTGCACGACTCATGGGACAGGTGGCCAGAAATTGGAATACGCGATTCTTTTGCCAAGGCTCTTGGGTTGGATAATTTTATTTTAGAAAGTGACGACCATTGGAATGCCATGTATGAAGTACCCGAACAGACATTAAAAAACTTTGCCAAATATGTTGCAGAAAAAATAAAACCACTTGGTGATGATGCTGTTCAGGTTCTGGGTGACCCTAAGATGAAAATTAGATATCCGTCAATTGGTGTAGGCTGTGGTGGACCAAAAGAAAATATGATTGAAAAAGGTAGTGATGTTCTTATTATGTGTTTTGATGGCGCATCGTACTGGAGTGAACGAGATCGCTTCGCAGAACAAAATGTGGGAGTAATAACTTTAGAGCATGGTACAACAGAAGTGTCAGGAATGGAAGCTATGACTGGTTACCTAAAAAACATATGGCCAGAGCTTGATGTGCAATATTTTGACAACCACTGGAAAGCGTGGCATGTGAACTAGTGCTTAGTTATTAGTTGTTAGTGATTAATTAAACAATTCGAAGATTTGAAAGAATTAAAAAAAGTTTATAGTAATGATTGGTAATTAAAATTATTTGTCGAAAGCATCAACATCTTCTGCAACGATAAAACTAGAATTAGTTTTATCCGCTACCTGTGTTTTCCTGCTAGCAGACTTTTTAATTTTACTGCGTAAATTGTCTGTTTTTAAATAGAAGTCTCGAAGGTTATCAATGTCTTTTATCACTTTTTCAATCTTTGACATTATTCACCCAAACTCGTTTGTTTTGAGAAAAGCTTATATAATCATTTAAGATTAATCAACAATTATTTGAGCTATATTTATTCTCAACGGACACCAGAGACGGTGTCCCTCCCTCGTGAATATTGCAGGTTAACGGTTAAATTACAGCTTCAAGTGGGAGGGTCATCGTCCCTGATGACCGAAATTCTGTTTCAACCATAAGAAATAGGAGAGTTATTAACTTTTCCCCATTTTTAAAAATATCGCCGAAGGCTTTCCAACGTTTACCTTTTACAATTTACCATTTACATTTTTTTTAGTTATTATCAAGTTCTTTAACAATTTCTAAGGTTTTATATATCATGGGGTTGCAACGTTTATTTACTTGATATTATCAAGTTATTAACAGGCAACAACTTGATGCTTATAAACAGCTGTTAATAAGATTGTTAATAACTTTTTGTATTTTTCACTTGATATTATCAAGCAATAAATCATATATTACGCGACATGAAAAGACGGAATTCAAACATATATACGACACTCAAAAAGAGACGAAAAGCAGAAGGCATTACCCAGCTTGCACTTGCGAAGGAAATAGGTTGCAAACAGTCAGCAATCAGCATGATGGAAGGTGGCAACCTTGATGCTCTTTCTGAAGACAAACTGCAAAAGGTTGCACAAAAGCTTGGAGTTGAACTTGAACAAGAGGTTTCAGAACCTGTTAAGACTATTGACTTGGTGCATAAGTACTGTCCGAATCATGATTGTCCATCAAACACTCCTTATGCTGTAGCTGGAGAACTTTTCTTTATGCCAAACTTTGTTATTGAAACGGCAGGTAAAAAGTCCAAATGTTCATTCTGCGGAGAAATCTTGCAGCATGAGTGCTCAAACGAAGAGTGTGGAGCAATTGTTTCATCTAAATCTGCATGTTGTACTGAATGTGGAGAAAAATATGTTGAATGCCATAATGATATTGTTGACAAAACATCATGGGCAGATGAACAGCGTGGTCGTATTGAGCAAATCCGTCAGCTGATGGCGGAACGATAGAGGAACGGTGGCGGAACGATGGCGGAACAATGGCAAATCAATTAAGAATTAAAAATTAAGAATTAAAAATGGTGGAACAGCTCCGCAGGTATTTATTATAAGTAAAACCTACAAATATATGGAGTCTTTCTAATACGCAAGGAGCTAATAGTTTTCCGTCTTCCTTTTCACACACCATCTTTCTAACTCAATGAACACCTAACCTATTCATCATTTTTAAATATTTTTGGAATCAAAATGCCTAAAAGTACAATATTTTTGGAATCAAATAGCTTAAAAGTGCAATATTTTTGGAATTGACTGTTGACTTTCAACACAGTTAAGGGTTATAATTCGTTTATTTACAGGGAGAAACGTTCATGAAACGCTTAATATACAAAGAAATTTTTTTACATTTGTCACAAAAACAGATATCATTAATTATTGGAGCAAGGCAGGTTGGCAAAAGTACAATACTCAAACAACTGCATGAAGAAATTAAAAATAGTGAATTGGTTTTTAGTTTTTCTCTTGAAAACAAACAGATATGCAAGTTGCTTAACGACAACCCTGAGAATATATTTCAGTTAATACCACAGCCACAAAACCAGCGTATTGTTGTTCTAATAGATGAAATTCAGTACCTTGATGACCCATCAAACTTTCTTAAGGTAAATTATGACACCTATCAGGAAAAACTTAAATTTGTAGTTACTGGCTCTTCAAGCTTTTATATTGATAGAAAATTTAAGGATTCTTTAGCAGGAAGAAAGCGTATTTTTGAATTATCTACTCTAAGCTTACAAGAAATGTTGCATTTTCGTCAAAGAGACGAGTTAATACAATACATTAACTCAGATAATGTTCCATTACTATATTTAGATGAATTAAAAAAATATTTGTATGAATATTTAGTATTTGGCGGCTATCCAGAAGTAGTTCTTGCCGAAGATGTTCAAGAAAAAAAATTGATATTAAAAGAGCTGGGAACATCTTATGCAAAAAAAGATGCAGTAGAATCAAACTTAAATATAGCAGATGTATATTTAAACCTTTTAAAGCTTTTGGCTACCAGAACAGGTTCATTACTCAATGTGAACTCATTATCCAGTGATATTGCAGTTGATAATAAAACTATTGAAAATTACTTGTGGGTTATGAGTAAATCATTTCACATTGATCTTGTTCGACCATTTTTCAAAAACATATCTTCAGAACTAAAAAAAATGCCAAAAGTATATTTTAATGACCTTGGACTCCGGAATTACTTTGCTAACAATTTTTCAGGAATAGGGATGCGAGAAGACAAAGGTGAACTACTCGAAAACTATGTTTATCTTGTTTTAAAGCAGAAATATGGTTCAGACTCTATAAGATATTGGCGAACACAAACAAAAAAAGAGGTAGATTTTGTTGTTTATGGAGACAATGGCAAAAACAAAGCATTCGAAGTTAAATTCAATAAAAAATCCTATAACAAATCAAAATATATGAATTTTACAACAAATTACCCCGATATACCTTTGAATTGTATTGATCTAGAAAGTGTGCTTGTAAATAAATTATAAATGAACAAATAATTTAATCTAAAAAGAAAGAGAAAATATTTATGAAAGTAATGATAACTGGTGCTACAGGACTACTTGGAAGATCAATCAAAAAAGAGATGAAAGATAATGAAATTATATCTTTAGGCTTTTCACGGGAAGCAGATGATATTATTAAATTAGATTTAACAGATTTTGATCTAATTAAAATGCTTATAATGACAGAAAAACCAGACATAATCATTCACTCAGCAGCAGAAAGGCGTCCAGATGTCACAGCTAATAACCCAGATGCTGCAGAAGAGTTAAATGTGGCAGCAACAGAGAACATTGCCAAACTAGCTGCAAAACACAATGTTTTCATGGTGTATATATCAACAGATTATGTTTTTGATGGAACAAAGGCTCCCTACAGCACAGATGCAAAACCAAATCCAATAAATTTATATGGAAAAACTAAATTTTTAGGTGAGCAGGTCACAAAAGAGCATGCTGATAATTATGCAATACTAAGAGTTCCCATTTTATATGGAAACCAAGAAGACTTAAATGAATCTGCTGCAACAGCAATTATGGGTCAAATTAGAACGACTCCAGAACTCAGTGTTGATAATTGGGCTGCACGCTTCCCTACCTATGTCGGCGATGTCGCCTTCACCCTAAGAGAGCTGATTGAAAAGGTTGATGTTAAAAACTGTCAGGAAATTTTCCATTGGTCCGGAGATGAAGAGTTCACCAAATATACAATGGCAAAGATTATGGGTGATATACTTGATATTGATGTATCAAAAATAAAGCCAAATAATAAACCTACAGCGGGGGCTCCAAGACCTCAAAACTGCCAATTGGATTGCTCAAAAATTGAACACATGAAAATTGGAAAACGAACACCATTCGCAGAGGTTATACAAAATAATTTGATTGGAAAACAATAATAAGTAAACTTATACTTAAGTATTGATTTGCTAACCTGTCTTGTATGTTTAGCTGGATTGTAATGCTAAATACGAAAAAATTTGACAAATGTAAGCTAAGAGATGATAATACCAGCATGAAGTTTAACTTGAAATGTTATGTGACATGTAATTTATAGTTTCGTTCGAATAATAGAAAATACTTCTAAAGCTAAAATACAAATAAAAACATAATATTTTATATGATGGTAGAACAACAGCAAAGTTAAGAGTTTCCAATACACAAAGATAAAAACATGAATGAAGAACAAAAAATAGAATTTGGTTTACTCGAAAAACTTAAAGAGTTGAATTATACCTATCGCTCTGACATTATAGATCGCGATAGTCTTGAAGCAAACTTCCGACAGAAGTTTGAAGAACTCAATAGAGTTAGCCTATCTGATGCTGAATTCGAGCGCCTATACGATAGTATCATAGGAGATGATACATTTGAGATTGCTAAGCGACTACGAGAACGTCACAACTTTATAAGAGAAGACGGCACACCTTTAAACTATACATTAGTCAACATTAAGGATTGGTGTAAAAACGACTATGAAGTCATTAATCAGCTACGCATCAACACACGCAATAGTCATCATCGCTATGATGTTATAATACTAATTAATGGTTTGCCTGTAGTACAAATAGAGCTAAAAAACTACACTGTCAACCCACGGAAGGCAATGCAGCAAATAGTTGATTATAAGAATGACCCTGGTAATGGTTACTCAAATACTTTGTTGTGTTTTATGCAACTCTTTATCGTTAGCAATGAAAGTCGCACACTTTATTTCGCCAACAATAAAAACTGTCACTTTAACTTCGATGCAGACGAACAGTTTCTACCTGTCTATAATTTAGCAGATAAAAATAATAACAAGATTAATCACCTTCACGACTTTGCCAATAACTTTTTGCCAAAGTGTACCTTAGGGCAGATGATTAGCAAATATATGGTTTTGGTAGCTACCGAGCAGCGTATATTGGTAATGCGACCTTATCAGGTCTTTGCCGTAAAAGCTATTGTTGATTGTATCAATAATAATCTTGGAAATGGCTATATCTGGCATACCACAGGAAGCGGCAAAACACTAACCTCTTTCAAGGCAGCCACCCTACTCAAAAACAATTCTGACATTGAAAAATGTCTTTTTGTAGTAGACAGAAAAGATCTTGACCGTCAGACACGCGAAGAGTTCAACAAATTTCAAGACGGATGTGTAGAGGAGAACACCAATACTTACACATTAGTACAACGTCTCTTATCTGAAGATTATGCTGACAAAGTAATTGTCACCACTATTCAAAAGCTAGGGTTAGCTCTTGATGAGAATAGCCGACGCAACAAAAACAGAGCAAAAAAAGGCAAGCAACGCTACACAGAACTTTTACAACCTTTGAGCGACAAACGTGTAGCAATCATCTTTGACGAATGTCACCGTTCACAGTTTGGCGATAATCACAAAGCTATTAAAGAATTCTTTCCTAAATCTCAATTGTTTGGTTTTACAGGTACGCCAATTTTTGAAAGTAATGCTATGCAAAAACGCATTGATGGTACTATAGAATCCTACAACACTACCGAAGACATTTTTCAGAAAGAGCTCCACAACTATACCATCACCCACGCTATTGAAGACAAGAATGTATTAAGTTTTCATATTGATTATTTCAATGAGAGTAAGGAGCAAGTACCCAAGAACGTAATTGTAGAAAAAATCATAGAAAAGCACGATTCGGCCACGTCACAAAGTAAATTCAATGCTCTATTTGCTACGGCATCGATAAACGATGCAATTAAGTACTATCGATTGTTCAAAGAGCTCCAGGCACAAGAACAGAGCAAAGACGAGAATTATCGTCCGCTAAACATTGCTTGTGTCTTTTCACCTCCTGTAATGCCTAACGACGACAAAAAGAATCAAGCAGATGCAAAACAATTGCAAGAAGATTTATTGCAAGAAAGAGAAGACAACAAAGTCAATCCTGCCGAAAAGAAGGCTGCACTAACAGAGATTATAGCTGACTACAATCAGCAATATGGCCCCAGTCATACCATTAGTGAATTCGACAAATACTACCAAGATGTACAAAAACGAATAAAAGACCATAAATATAGTAACCAAGACTATCCACATAAAAACAAAATAGACATCTGCATTGTAGTAGATATGCTTCTTACAGGTTTTGATTCCAAATACTTGAATACGCTTTATGTAGATAAAAATCTTAAATACCATGGCTTAATACAAGCCCTTTCTCGTACCAATCGTGTGCTTAACGACTCAAAACCTTGGGGCAACATCCTTGATTTCCGAGGACAAGAAGACGAAGTAAATACAGCAATTGCCCTTTTCTCTGGCAAGTCAGAAAAAGCAGCCAAAGAAATTTGGTTGGCAGACTCTGCTCCAGTGGTAATAGAAAAATACGAAAAGGCGCTTAGGGATTTAGGCTATTTCATGGAAGACCACAATCTCGTTTGTGAACCTAGCGCAGCCTATAACATAAAAGGCGATTCAAGTCGCATTGATTTTGTAAATCGCTTTAAAGAAGTACAGAAAATAAAAACAAAGCTAGATCAATACACAGGTTTATCAAAAGAACAAAAAGATAAAATTGAAAAGCTATTGCCAAAAAGAGACTTAGAGGCCTTTAGAATATCTTATCTTGAAACAGCCAAAAAACTAAAACAGATACAACAAAAAGAGGGCGATGACGCACCTAAAGAAATTCAAGAACTCGACTTTGAACTCGTGCTTTTTGCTTCGGCACTTATCGACTACGATTATATTATGGGGCTTATTGCCAAATTCTCACAAACGCAATCCTCCAAACAAAAAATGACAAGACAGCAGTTGATTAACCTACTTTCTGCTAGTGCCAACTTACAAGATGAAAAAGAGGACATTACCGAATACATCAACACCCTAAAAGAGGGTGAAGGGCTAACAGAACAACAAATCAGAGATGGTTGTCAACATTTTAAAAATGAAAAGCAAATTGCAGAAACCAACAACATTGCCAACAAACACAGCATCCCAACTGAAGACTTACATGCATTTATCAATAGTATTATGAGTCGTATGATATTCGATGGTGAACAACTAACCGACCTCCTTGCTCCACTCAATTTAGGTTGGAAAAAACGACGAGTAAAAGAACTTGCATTCATGGAAGACCTTACTCCTTTACTTAATAAACGAGCAAAAGGTCGTGAAATTTCTGGATTGGAAGCTTATGAGTAAGATAGATGAAATACAACTATACGAAGATAACAAAATAAGAACCCATTGGGATAGTGATGTCGAAAAATGGTATATATCAATTGTAGATGTTATTGCAGTACTTAGTGAAAGTAAAAATCCACAAGTATACTGGAGAGTGCTAAAGAAAAGGCTTTTAGCTGAAGGAAACGAAACCGTTACAAATTGTAACGCTTTGAAAATGCTTGCCGCCGATGGCAAAATGCGTAAAACCGATGTGGTCGATACCGAACAGCTTTTCAGACTCATACAATCCGTCCCATCGCCCAAGGCAGAGCCTTTTAAACTATGGTTGGCACAGATAGCTGCCGAGCGATTAGACGAAATGCAAGACCCTGAAATCTCTATCGATAGAGCTCTTAAACAGTACCTAGAACTTGGATATTCTGAAAACTGGATAAACAAACGCCTAAAAAGCATTGAAATACGAAAAGAGCTAACCGATGAGTGGAAAAAAAGAGGTATGGAAGAGGGGATTCAGTTTGCAACGCTAACGAATATCATTACCAAGGCTTGGTCAGACAAAACGATTAAAGAGTACAAAATTTTAAAAGGTTTAAAGAAAGAGAATCTTAGAGATAATATGACCAATACCGAGCTTATTCTTAATATGCTTGCAGAAGCCTCTACCAAAGATATTTCAGAAGCAGTGGAGCCTAAAAGTTTTGAAGAGAGTAAAACCATTGCAAAACAAGGTGGTAATGTAGCCAATGTTGCCCGCAAAGAGCTAGAGGCGAAAACAAGAAAAAAAGTAATTAGCTCCTTAAATGCTAAAAATAGCTTAGAAACGAAAAGTACCAAAACCTTAAAAGAAAATAATGATGAATAATAATACAAGAGTGCCTCAGTTACGCTTCCCAGAGTTTAAAAATAGTGGTGAGTGGAAGAAAAAGAGATTTATTGATGTTGCAGACAAAAATGTAAAGTGGAGTTTTAGCGGAGGTCCATTTGGTTCAGATTTGAAGTCTTCAGATTATACTAACGCAGGGGTAAGAGTTATCCAACTACAAAATATTGGTGATGGCTCTTTTATTAATAAAAATGTTGTATATACATCAAAAAATAAAGCAGATAAATTAATTAGTTGCAATATATATCCTGATGAAATTATTTTATCAAAAATGGGAGACCCTGTGGGGAGAGCTAGTATAATTCCAAATATTCACAGTAGATATTTAATGTGTTCTGATGGAATACGACTAGTTGTTGACAAAGAACACTATAATAACTATTTTATATTTTCTTTCATCAACCACCCTAACTTTAGGAAGCTTATTGAAAGTTCTTCAACGGGGTCAACACGTAAAAGAATAGGATTAGGTATATTAAAGAAACTACCAGCTGTTTTGCCTAAAGAAAAACTAGAGCAACAAAAAATAGCCGACTGTTTATCCTCCTTAGACGATTTAATCACCGCCCACACAGAGAAGCTCGATACACTAAAAGACCACAAAAAAGGATTAATGCAAAACCTTTTCCCTACCGATGGCGAAAAAGTTCCAAAATTCCGCTTCCCCGAATTTAAAGACAGTGACGAGTGGGAGACTATTCCTTTTTCAAAATATATTATTCTATATAGAGGAAGCTCCCCCCGACCTATACGAGATTTTATAACTAAGGAAAAAACAGGGGTAAATTGGATTAAAATTGGAGACACAAAATATGCTAATAATTATATTATTAGTCAAGTCGTTGAAAAAATAACCACCAAGGGGGCTGAGAAGTCTAGAAAAGTTAGCAGAGGTGAATTGATTCTAGCAAATTCAATGAGCTATGGTAAAACATATTTATTAGATATTGAAGGTTGTATATACGATGGATGGTTTGTTCTTCGAGAATATGAAAAACATTTCCAGAAACGTTTCTTGTTGCACATACTTAACTCTAATTTTATGCAACAACAGTATAAAAAGCTTTCGGCAGGTGGTATTGTGCAAAATATTAGTAGCGAAATTGTTTATCAAACTATATTACCTTTCACCTCTTTTGATGAACAAAAAAAAATAACAGATTGCCTTTCGACGATAGACGAGCAAATCAGTGCCCAGGCAGAAAAGATAGCAACAATCAAACAACACAAAAAAGGATTAATGCAGGGATTATTTCCTACTAATTAAAGATATTGAATATGCCAAGAAAAATTCATACATATATTACACTTAGAAATACAGCAGTTAGGTTACGAGATGACCTAAAAACTTGTAACTTCATTACTTTGTACGCTCATAATAGTACGGGAAAGACTCGGCTCTCTATGGAGTTTAAGGATAGAGGTAAAAAAGAAGGACAAGCAGATACTCTCTACTTTAATGCTTTCACTGAAGACCTTTTTCATTGGGACAATGACCTAAATAATGATTCTGAACGCTTCTTGAAAATAAACACAGATTCATCTTTTTTTAGTGGACTAAAAGAATTAGCATTAGAAGAAAAAATTTATTTTTATTTACAGAGATATACCGATTTTGACTTTAAGATTGATTATGAGAACTGGACGGTAAACTTTAAGAAAGATGCCAAAAATCCAAAATACAGAAAAGGCTCACCCCATCCAGAGAATATAATTCAAGAAAACATTAAAATTTCACGAGGTGAAGAGAATATATTTATTTGGTGTGTTTTTCTTTCCATTTGTGAATTGGCAATTGAAAAAGATGATGCATACAACTGGGTCAAGTATGTATATATCGATGACCCCATCTCTTCTTTAGATGATAATAACTCAATAGGAGTCGCTAGCGACTTGGCTAAATTATTAAAACGTGAATCAAACGAACTAAAAGTGATTATTTCATCACATCACAGCCTCTTTTTCAATGTAATGTGTAACGAGTTAAAGAACAAAAATATTAAACGCTACTTTCTTCATAAAAATAAGAATGTAAACTACACCTTGCAGAAAACGGATGATACGCCTTTTTTTCATCACGTAGCATTGCTAAGTGAATTAAAAAAGGCATCTGATTCGAACAAGATAAAAACATATCATTTTAATGCTTTGCGTACTATTTTAGAAAAAACTTCTTCATTTCTTGGATACAACGACTTTGGTAGCTGTATTTATGATATTGATGATAACATATTATTTGACCGTGCGTTAAATCTTCTAAGCCACGGAGCGTATTCAATTTACGACCCTGTAGAGATGAATCCAGACAATAAAGAGCTTTTTAAGAAAATTTTAGATAATTTCTTAAATAAGCATAAATTTGAATTACCAAATCTTATTTAAAACCAAAAAGAGATAAACAATGACAGACGATACACAGAAAAAATTAGGTGATACACTTTGGGAAATAGCCAACGAACTAAGAGGGGCAATGTCTGCCGATGATTTTCGCGACTATATGCTATCATTCCTTTTCTTGCGCTACCTATCAGATAACTATGAAGAAGCGGTTAAAAAAGAACTTGGAAGTGATTACCCTCAATTGGAAGAAGATAGCACTGACTTACCCATTTCAATTTGGTATGAGGAAAACAAAAGTGACGTACAAGACTTTGAAGACAATATGCGAAAGAAAATTCATTATGTCATAGAACCTCCATATCTATGGAACAGCATTGCAAATTTGGCAAAAAAACAAGATGGAAAACTACTAGATACACTTGAAGATGGCTTTAAGTACATCGAAAACAAATCCTTTGCCAATGCATTTAAAGGGCTATTTTCAGAGATAAACCTACAGTCTGAAAAATTAGGAAAGAACTACGAAAAGCGTAATGATAAGCTCTGTACTATTGTCACTAAAATAGCTAGCGGTATATCCACGTTCTCAACTAATATCGATTTTTTAGGTGACGCTTATGAGTATCTAATTGGTCAGTTTGCAGCTGGATCAGGAAAAAAAGCGGGCGAGTTCTATACGCCGCAACAGCTCTCTACCATTCTTTCCAAAATTGTTACATTAGATGGACAAAATCCAACTACTGGTAAACGAAATGAATTAGAAAACGTGCTAGATTTTGCTTGTGGTTCGGGTTCACTGTTACTAAATGTCCGCAAGCAATTAGGCAAACACGGTATTGGTAAAATCTATGGACAAGAAAAAAACATCACAACCTATAACCTTGCTCGTATGAACATGCTCCTACACGGTGTGAAAGATACCGAATTTGAAATATTCCACGGCGACACTCTAACTAACGATTGGAATAAACTCAACGAGGAAAACCCAGCAAAATCTTTAAAGTTCGATGCTGTTGTAGCCAACCCTCCCTTTAGTCTGCGTTGGACACCTAAAGATGAAATGATAAATGATTTTAGATTTGCCAATTATGGACTTGCTCCAAAATCTGCAGCCGATTTTGCATTTCTACTCCATGGCTTTAATTACTTGGCTGACGATGGAGTAATGGCAATTATTTTACCTCATGGTGTTCTATTCCGCGGTGGGGCTGAAAGTCGCATACGTACAAAACTACTCAAAGATGGACACATTGATACAGTTATTGGTCTGCCATCTAACCTCTTTTACTCAACAGGCATTCCTGTCTGTATATTAGTATTGAAAAAATGCAAAAAGACAGATGATGTACTGTTTATAAATGCCTCAGACCATTTTGAGAAAGGCAAACGCCAAAATCGTTTGCGTGAAGGTGAGGATGGAGAACCAAATGATATTAAAAAAATAGTTGAAACATATCAGTACCGCAAAGAAGAAGAGCGTTATTCTCGAACGGTATCTATGGAAGAAATCGAAAAAAATGATTTTAATCTAAATATCTCACGTTATGTAAGTACTGCTAAACCTGAACCTATTATTAAATTATCAGAAGTAAATAGTAACTTGAAAGAAATAGAAAAGAAAATTGAAAAAGCGCAAAACAAGCATAATACATTTCTTAAAGAATTAGGTCTTTCAGAGCTACCTACTAAAGCTAAATGAATAATTTGATTGGGAAAGAATAATAGGGTTCTGTAAAAAATTGTATGAAAAAATGATTCCGCCCTGAAAGGGCAAATTATAACAGCCCTAGGCAACGCCTAGGGTAATAAGCATTAATTTTTGTTGCGCCCTGTAAGGGCAGCTTAATAAATATAGGGTTAAGCTGCCCTTACAGGGCGAGGCGTATAATATTGGCAGACCCAGGACGTTGCCCTGGGCTGGTATAACTTGCCCTTTCAGGGCGTTAAAAAAGGGGGGATAAGACGAAATAGTCTGTATCCCATTGATTTATAACAGAATATGGCTGAAAAGAGTACAAAACTTTTTACAGAACCAATAATAGAGTAAGGAGTAAATAATGGCTGGAACATATACAAACATCCTAACACATATAATATTTAGCACAAAAAATCGCTCCCAAATTATTACAGACGTATATAAAAACAGACTATTTAATTATATTGGTGGTATTATACGAAATGAAGGTGCTATACTTCTAGAAATTGGTGGCACTACAGATCATGTACACATTGTTATAAAAACAAAAGCAATACACTCTCTAGCAACAATTACACAAAAGATAAAGTCAAATTCTTCTAAATGGGTAAACGACACCAAACTAATTGGAGAGAAATTTGCATGGCAAAATGGTTATGGTGCATTTTCTGTTAGTGCATCACAAATTGATAAAGTTATAAATTATGTGGCAACACAAGAAGAACATCACAAAAAAAGAGATTTTAAAGAAGAATTAATATTGTTGTTAAAAAAACATAACATAGAATACGAAGAAAAATATTTATTTGATTAATCGCAACATGTGTCACCCCTTCGGGGTTCTATAGATTACCATAAACTAACCTTGGGTTCACACCCAAGGCTTTACGCTATAACTCCTTTGGAGTAAAATCCCGAAGGGATAACAGCATGTAGCCACGGGTGAAAACCCGTTGGTTAATAAAGAGCAATCATTTAGGAGTCCCGAAGGGATGACAGCATATAGCCACGGGTGTAAACCCGTAGAACCCACGGGTGTAAACCCGTAGAAGGAAATAATGAAAAAGTGTCCATTTTGCGCAGAAGATATTCAGGATGAAGCAATTAAATGCAAGCATTGCAGAGAATTTCTTGATGACTCTCGACGTCCTGTTGTAAAACAGGAAAAGAAGGACTGGAAATTCAAAAAAACAACGATTGTTGTAGCTTTTTTATGCATTGGACCATTTGCATTGCCACTGATTTGGTATCACCCTAAGATGAGTTTTAATAAAAAAGTGATTGTAACTTTAATTATTCTTTTGATTACTTATGGATTATGTATTATCATGTGGGCGTGTATTCAAAACATTATGGAGTTATACAAGCCGTTATTCGATAACTCAAGTTGGATATATCAATAGGAACAAGCAAAACAGGAAGTCCTTAAAAAGAAATTAGAGAACGTCGAACATCCAACGCTCAACATCCAATGTTGAACGAGAAAGAAAAAGAACAAAAAGGATTTTATATGTATTACATCGGAGCACATGTCAGCACAGCAGGAGGCGTTTTTAACGCACCAATAAATGCAAAAAAAATTGGGGCAAATTCTTTTGCAATGTTCACAAAGAATCAACGTCAGTGGAAGGCAAAACCTTTTACGGATGACGATATTTCAAAATTTAATGATGAAATGCAAAAAAATGGTTTTACTGCTGATATGATTCTGCCTCACGATAGTTATTTGATCAACATGGGACATCCAGATCCGGAAAAGAGAAAAAAGTCACTTGATGCATTTATTGACGAATTGGAAAGATGTCATCAACTTGGATTAAAATACCTAAATTTTCATCCTGGTAGTCATTTAAGAGAAATTTCAGAAGACGAGTGTCTGAAATTGATTGCGGAGAGCATGAACACCGCGTTTTCGCAGGTACCAGAGGTTATTGCTGTTATTGAAAATACAGCAGGACAGGGCTCAAATGTAGGCTACAAGTTTGAACACTTAAAGGCAATCATTGACGGAATCGAGGATAAGACTAGAGTTGGGGTTTGTATAGATACATGCCATGCCCATGCCGCAGGTTATGATCTAATAACAAAAGATGGTTGCAAAGCAACATTTGATGAATTTGATAAAATCATTGGCTTTGATTATCTTTATGGTATGCATTTAAACGGTGCAAAAGTTCTGCAAGGAAGTCATGTTGATAGACATCACTCACTTGAACAAGGAGAACTTGGACTTGAAATTTTTAAATTTGTAATGAATGATAGTCGATTTGAAAATATACCAATGGTTCTAGAAACAATTGATTCAACAATATGGAAAGAAGAGATTGAGTTGCTGAGAGGGTTAAAGAATGCTAAATAGCGAATTATAAATGTTGAATTAAAGCAACAGCCAACCCACAATAAAAAGAATAAGAATAAATTTACTACCACGAAAGGCATAGGGCGGCATAGCCGCAACCAAAAAAAATCTCGCACGAAGACACAAAGAACACAAAGAAGAAAAAAAAAAGAAATTTAGCCACACTCGACCAACGGAAGAGAGGCTTCTGCCACTAATGATAGATAATAGGCAGGAGCAATGAACGTAGTGAATGGCCCACAAGGCACAAAATACACAAAAGATTATAAATAACAGTTGATGGTATGAGGCATATTGGGAGCGAGAACGTCCCCGTTCTCATAAAGAGATAAACACCTGCGGAGCTGTTCCAAAGTTTACCCTTTACCCTTTTCTGTTTACATTTTTTTGTAGTGTCCTCATTATCATGAAAAGTTGGCTTGCGGTTTTTTAGTCTTGTAAGTCATTAATAACAAACACAATAGAAAAGTTATGAAAAACAATCGAGTTTCGCTAATTTTGCATGCCCTTATTTTCTTCAATAACTTTTATAAATTCCATTCCATATTTTTTTAAACGGGATTCACCCACACCACTAATTTCCTTAAAACCTTCAATCGTATTTATTTTTTTTCTTACCAATTCCGCCAACTGTTCATTTGTCATAATTGTATATACTTGCACTCCATCACGACTTGCAAGCTGTTTCCGTTTATCTCTTAACTTTGAAAATAAATCAAACTGCTCTGGACTTAAAACTTCTCTATAATCGACTTTTGGCATTTTTCTACTTGTTTGACTTGCCCCTTCAAGCCATTCTACACAAAACGTCCAACCTGTATCAGCAAATTCTTGTTTTACTGCAAGAATTCGCTTTGTTCTCAAAAAATGATTCAATTCTTTTTGAGCTTCATCTGGTTCCTTAATAGGAACAAAAAAAACATTAAACTGCATTTTAAAAACATAATCTAAAACTTTCGTCTATACTACTAATATCAGATTACATACCTTTCTTTGTTCAATTTATTGAAACAGGTAATAAAAGGGTATCATATTAATATTCCTTTTTAGCATGATGCTTAACGGCAGACAGCACGAAACCCAATGTTGTTGTTGCTGTTGTTCGGGTTGTTCCAGTTCTCGTTTCCGCATCGCAGGTTGTTAGCGTTGTTGTTCCAACTCCCGCCACGGATGTACCTGTTTGACCCCGACGTTTATCTCTTATTACCTAAAATCATTCTAATTTAAAACTTTCTGACGCCATACCAAAGAATCTGCTTGCTCAACAAAAGCCGTTAAAGCAGTTACTCTTTGTTGATATTCATCATAATCAATCAAATCATTCTTTAACAAATGTTCAAGATGATTAATTTTGTTCAGAAAACGTTTTATACTCTGCTTACTTAAAAGAATCCTATTACCAAAAACCTTCATTCCCAAAAATGGAACACCAAGCGACATACGGTTAATTTTTGGTTCACCCTTAAGCTCTAACATTAAATCTTTCTCAACAAAAGATTTTATCTTTTTTCTTGCTTCAAGCAATTCATCCTTTGTTCTAGCAAACAACAAAAAATCATCCATATACCTGACATAACATTTACATCTCAATTTTTCCTTAACAAACCTATCTAATGGTTCAAGATATAAATTTGCAAAAAATTGACTAGTCAAATTGCCTATTGGCAAGCCTTTATCTGCATCAAGTTCATATGTGTCTATTATTTTATTAAACCAAAAAATGACTTTTTCATCCTTAATCTTTGAGTCTAAGATTTGTTTTAATATTTTATGAGATATAGAATCAAAGAATTTACGAACATCAGCCTTCAAAAACCAGGCATTGCTATATGCAAATGTTTTAGCTCTTTCTAATGCCTTAAATTGTCCCTTTCCTTTTCTACAAGCATAAGTATCATAAATCAGCCAACGCTCAAACCAGACGTCACATACATTCATAAAAGCATGATGCAATACCCGCTCTGAAAAACTTGCAGCACATATACATCTTTCTTTAGGTTCATAGATTTTAAACATTGTATAATTGCCAACCTCATAATCACCTGACAACAATCCATTATGCATACGTGCAATTTCATACTCAAGGTTTGCAGCAAACTCTCTCTGTGCTCGGCGATGTCTTTTACCCTTGCTTGCCTTCCAGAAAGCCAGCCTTAAGTTCTCTGGTTCAACGATTCTATCAAATAAGTTTCCAACTCTTTTCATAAATTTGTTTTTTTTTCGATCGGCTTCGCCGATACATTTCTCAGCTCCACATTCGTTATTTTTCGACCTCGGGGTTCGTCCCTCACCCCCGGTGCGAAAACTCCCGATGCTCCGCTAACTGCTGTAAGGAATATTTATATGATACTTAACGGCAGACAGCACGAAACCCAATGCTGTCGTCGCCGCTGCTCGGGCCGTACCAGTCCTCGCTTCCGCACCGCAGGCGGTAAGCGATGCTGAACCAACCCCCGCCACGGATGTACCTGTAAGACCCCGACGTGTCATTGCACCATTCCCAAACATTCCCTGCCATATCATAAAGTCCATAACCATTTGACGAGAAACTCCCAACTGGACTTGTGTACGGATATCCTCCATAATCATAGTTAGGATGAAATCCCTCAGAAGAACTTTCATCATAACTATAATATGGAGCACCATTACTCCAATAACTACGATAATTTGCCCGATTATGTGTAACAGTGTTTCCCCATGGAAAACGTTTACTTCTTAATCCACCTCTTGCAGCATATTCCCACTCATCGTTCGTGGGCAAACGATATCCATTTGCACTAAAATTACAGGAGGGAGAAGATTGACCTGTCTTATAAACATTTCCACCTACCGTATAACAAGGCGTCCGTCCATCTTTTTGACTGCGAGCATTGCACCACTTAACACAGTCATACCAATTGACAGTATGAACCGGGTGGTTTGATGCCTTTCCCGAACCACTATTATCAAAACTATACCCATTATTAATGGCCCAGCCATACACCTCATCCCATTGTGCTTTCGTCACCTCTGTTGAATCCATATAAAATGTATTGACAGACAAAGAGTAATATTGCGAATACCAACTTTCATAACTTTCTCCATCACCTAAAGGATTTGTTCCGCTATTCGTTCCACCAGGAATTCTAACCATCCGTGGAGCAGATGTTTTCGAGACAGAAACTACAGCAGTCTCACTAACAGCAGAACCATGTTGGTTTTCTGCAACAACATTATAACTACCTGAAGAACCTTCACGAGCTTGAAACATCAGTGTTGATTCTGTTTCAAATGGAATCTCAATACTATTCTGATACCATTGATATGTTGGGGAAGGATCTCCTGTTGCACTTGCACTTAAGAACAAAAAATCACCTATTGAACCTGAGATACTCTTAGGTTGAACAGTAAATACCGGAGGTTCATTCAAGATTTCCGGCCAATACCAAGTTTGAATCTGTTTTTCAAATTCAAATAGAGTTAGATTTGGCAAGCCACTCAGACCAACAACAGTCATTTCTACTCCCATCGCCCATCTATCAGACAAAGTGATAGCACACTGGGGATCGCCAATTTCATAAACAGCTTCAAGACTTGGACCACGTTTCAATGTTGCACTAACACCAGCAGCACTATACAATAGTGCAGACAAACGTGGCTTGACATATAAATATGCTTCTGCTGAAACTTGAAAGCCCATATCTAATGGCACAGGATTGACATCAAAACTATTAGTACAATAACTATCATCCAAGCCTTCATCCGGCCATACAAGACGAAAATCTGTGCTTGCAGTCGCATCAATACCTGTTTCAAAAGTAACTGCCGATTCTGCACTGACATT
>Ga0307987_1000676_pt1 | contig 20195 bp, 16 predicted proteins | sample EllFjometagen181_FD_203157 | JGI IMG/M metagenome (GOLD analysis project Ga0307987, IMG submission 203157) | Marine microbial communities from Ellis Fjord, Antarctic Ocean - #181 | ecosystem: Environmental > Aquatic > Marine > Unclassified | place: Southern Ocean | collected 2014-10-08
ATTTCTTGTTCCATATGCAGGAGCTGAGACAATATCCAAACTTTGCAAAAAAGGACTTGAAGCAATAATAAATGCTAGAGAAGCCGGAGTAAAAATCGGGTTTGGAACAGATATTGTAAAAGAAGATAGTGTTTTCGATAAAAACACTTCTTTTTCAGAACAATGCAATGAATTTTTATTAAGATCTGAAATAGAAACTCCATATGAGACTCTACACTCTGCAACAGCAGTTAATGCTGAAATTCTTAATATGAAAAACGAACTTGGAGTTATCAAAGAAGGTGCAATAGCAGACCTACTTGTGATTGATGGCAATCCTCTTGAAGATATCACTCTAGTAACAGAACAGGGTAAAAACTTCAGTGCCATAATACAGAATGGTAATATTATAAAAAACGATCTGCAGTAAATCTCTTGGAGAAGCATAGCCGCATTTGTCCGCCGAAGTCCCGCGAATGCGTGGACTAGGAGGAACCAATTTAATCACCACGCTGAGCGTGGTTTGAGAGATCTCACAATTACTCATTGGCGTTAACCTAGTGCTATATGTACTTAAAGATGAAGTCTATAAAAGACACAACTAGCGTTGCGAACTCTGACGTTCCCCTGCAATATCACTTTCCCGCAGCCGCGGGATTAGAGTTCATGACGATAGTCATGTTTTTTGTTACAGCAAATGTAAGTGTAACTATTTTTAGTTAAATATATTAAAGCTTAAGTTAACGCCAATACGCAATTGTTTGAAGAGTGGGTGTAAATAGAAAAATTCACTGGCTTTAATGTAACAGTTGTGAAGTTAGCAAAACAAAAGAATTCTAAGATAAAAAAAAGAGTATCATTATGAAATTTGATAGAGAAATAGTCGAAGAATACTGGAGAAAAGCTACAAAACAATGGCAAAGCAAATTGGAGAAAGTCTGCCGTTTTTATGGTGCTACATATGTAGATAGACTTATTATAGACGTACTAAGTAAACATGAATCCATAAATAAAAAGGTAATAGCAGCAGAACTTTGTACTGAATCTCAAAATTTAACAAGATCATTGACTAGATTAGTTGCAGCAAACTTAATAACCTGCATCAATTTAGAAAAAGATAATAGATACAGAGTTTACTCATTAACAGAAAAAGGGTATGAACTGGCTCATAAAATATCTAAAGCTAATAATAATATATGGGATACTGCACTATCTGGAATCGACAATAATGATTTAATTGGATTTCAAAACTGTTTCATAGCCATGAGCAAAAATATTGATAAATCCATAAAAAAAAAGAGTTAACATTAGAATATTATATAAACAACAAATAAAGTAGTTTGATTATTACAATTATCATCCAATTTTCAAAATACAGGTCAATGCTAAAAATGGATAAAACAAACGAAGATTTTGAAACAGTGTGTAAGTTTGTTATTAAACTAGGAACTTTGGCTCACAGGTATGGAACACAGGCTCGGCGCCTTGAGTCATACCTTACACGAGTTACAAGATCTTTTGGATATAGTGGCTTTTTTCGTTCTACTCCAACAAATATTTCATTTACATTCACACAACCAGATGAATTATGGCATAAAATACATCATATTTATATGCCTGGTACAGGTTTTGATTTATTCAAATTATCAAAGGTGGGAGAACTCGTAGCAGATTTAGAATCTGGAAAGATCACACTTACAGAAGCCAACGATAATTTAGATGAAATTGATAATATAACCCTGTCTCCTCCATATCCATATGGAAAAATATTAATAGCCATTGGATATATTCTATCAGGTGCAGGTTTTGCGGGTTTTCTGAATTGCGGCTTAGTAAATATTATTTTATCAGCCATTCTAAGTCTTATTGTGTATTTAATTATTTTGTATAGTAATAAATTTTCCGAAAGATTTGAATACTGGACACCATTTCTATGTACATTCATAGCAAGTGTAATTGCATCTTTAATCAGTATAATATTACCTGAGACAAAAGTTTATCTAGTAACATTATCTGCAGTAATTTACCTAATACCGGGCTTTACTATCAGTTGTGGAATTATAGAACTGTCCTATAAATATGTACAATCAGGTATCATCAATATTGTAAACGGTTTAGTTTACCTTTCTCTTTTATTCGCTGGAGCATGGACAGGAGCTACTATAATCAAGTCTTTGTTCTCTGTAAATAACACACAATACACAACTATTAGTTTAAATTTCATTTGGCTGTTTGCTATGATAATGGCAGTTGGATTGTGTATTGTATTTCAAACACCTAAACGAGATTTTTTATGGGCCATTCTAGGAAGCGGTATAGCCTGCTTGGGAATAGTTCTTGGAGAAGCCATATCAGGAGTAAATGCAGGCAATTTTTTTGGTGCAGTTTTAGCAGTGGTTTTTTCAAATATTTGGTCAGCTAAAACTAATAGAGCTGCATCACTTGTTCTTTTACCATCGATAGTATTTTTAGTAAGTGGAAGTATAGGTTTTAGAGGATTTGTAGCTTTATCTTCTAATAATACTACGATTGGTGAACAGGAATTCATCCATATGTTTGTAGTAGCTGTTTCTATTTCTGTGGGTTTACTCGTGGGTAATACTATTTATAAACCCAAAATAACTCTATAAAAGTATTGACAATCCTTCATCAATATCCTAAAATTACTTAATATACGAAAGTTATATCTAACTAAGAAGTCCAGTTTTAGTAATAGCAGTTTGTTATTTTAATTATTACTGGTAAAACAATTAAACTAAAGGATGAATATGAAAAAGTTCTTTGTGCTACTAGCCTTAGTAATGGTACTTACACCTGCAGTAATCGCCGCTGAAAAACTTGATTTTGTAATTCTTGCTATACGACATGGAGACAGAGCACCATTCTCTAATATGAAAAATGCACCTTATAAATGGGAATATGGATTTGAACAGTTAACACCTGCCGGTATGAGAGAAGAGTACAACTCTGGAAAACTTCTCAGAAAACGCTATGTTGATGAAATGAAATTTCTTAAACCCACATATCAAAATTTCAGTATTTATGCTATAACTGATCCAGTCAACAGAACAGTACAGAGTGGTCAATGTTTACTTATGGGTCTATATCCCCCTAAAACAGGTCCATTACTAGGAAAGAAAGCAGTAAATGCATTTGCAGCTCCAGGCTTAGCACCAAAGACCAACAATAGCCCTGCTCTTCCTTATCGTTTTCAATCAATTCCAATAATGACTACTACTGAAGAATCTCATCTACTAATGATTCCATATCTTGATTATTTAAAAGTATTGAAAGATCATGTGTATCCAACTGATGCATGGAAAAACAAAACAAAAGAAGTTGAGTCAAATTTCGCAAACTGGTCAAAAATCAGTGGCGATAAAATAGACACACTTGAAAAAGCAGTTGGTTTTGGTGGACAATTGAATTGTGCAATAGCGAATAATAAGACATTACCAAAAGGTATCACATTAGAAGAAGCTGAAAAAGTAGTTGATTTAACAAGCTGGGGCCTTTGTGCACAATTCAAAAATGAAGTTGTTTCATATATTTCCGGAGTATACCTTCTAAACACTATGATAGAAAACATCAAAGATGCCATATCAGGCAAAAAACCTTATAAGATGGTTTTTTATTCAGGGCATGACATAACTCTACTTCCTCTTATGACTCTTCTTGGAGCACCATTAGACGAAACTCCAGCTTATGCTGCACATATGGAGTTGGAGGTTTACAAAACAGATGATGCTAAACATATTATAAAACTCAGATATAATGGAAAAAATGTAAAATCAACTCTAATGGGCGACAAAGATTCATTTACTCTTGAAGATTTATCAAAACATGTTGATGGATTAAATAAAAAATATAAAGCTTATGAAAAAGAAACTAAGTAGAGATTTATCCGCCTTGGGGGACTAGAGACTAGAGAATTAAAAATTGAGCCTTTTACAAGGCTCTTTTTTTTATCAATTTGAAGTCTATTTACGTACTATCATATCATCCTGCAATTCTTGTAACATATATTTTAAACATAATATTTCATTATTGAATTCATAGACTGGATATTGAACCTTTATATTGTAAAGTATTAGACACGCACCGCGTGTCTCTACAGGCATTTATACCGAAAGCATTTATATTTTCGGATAAATTGCATATCCGATTTGAGGTTGAATTTGGTAATAAAAACTTTATTCTTTTCAACAAATCACAAAATATCAATATAGGTGAATATAATAGTAAGATAATGAAAGAAATTATAATATATACAGATGGAGCATGTAAAGGTAATCCAGGGCCGGGAGGTTATGGAGCAGTTCTTATTTATAAAAACAGCAGAAAAGAAATATCAGGCGGATTCAGAAAAACAACCAATAATAGAATGGAACTTTTAGCTAGTATTAAAGCTTTAAGTATTTTGAAACAGGCCTGTTCTGTAGAACTTTATACAGATTCAAAATATATAGCTAATGCAATCAATAAGAATTGGTTAAAATCCTGGAAAATAAATAACTGGATTACTTCTAAAAAAGAACCTGTCAAGAACAAAGATTTGTGGACTGAACTTGACCTATTACTCTCAAAACACAAAGTAATTTTTAACTGGGTCAAAGGTCATGCCAATAACAAAGAGAATGAGATCTGTGATGTTTTAGCTTCAAATGAAGCCGCTAAGAAAAATAATTCTGAAATCGATTTTGAATATGAAAAATTATTAAAATAACCTTTGTAATACTATAATATAGACTATATTGAACATTGTAACAGTTATATATAAAATTGAAACTAAGGAGCATTTATCATGTGGTTAAACACATCATGCAATCTAACATTTGAAATTACAGAACCCACCACATTTCTCCTTATGTTACGACCAAGAAGTAATAAAAAGCAATGGATAGCCAGAGATGAATATATTACTTATCCAGCAATTAAAGTAATTGAATACAGTGATTCATTTGGAAATTTATGTCAACGCCTAATAGCACCTCCCGGTAATTTCTCCATTAGAACTTCATCGATAGTTATGACCGATGAAAATATTGAAACTTGTCCTGGAGCCCCATTTTCTGAAATACAAACCCTGCCAAGCAAAGTTATACCTTATCTTCTGCCAAGCCGTTACTGTGAATCTGACAGGTTAGGAGCATTAGCAAGTGATATAGTTGGAGATATTGAATCCGGATATGATCAAGTATGCCGTATCGTGGAATGGGTAAAAAATACTTTACGGTACATTCCAGGGTCAAGCTATTGTCCTATGTCCGCATTAGAACTGGAAAATCAGGATTTTGGTGTATGTAGAGATTTAACACACTTAAGCATAGCTTTATGCAGAGGGTTAAGCATTCCGGCACGTATTACCGTTGGTTATTTATATAAACTAGAGCCTATGGACCTACATGCCTGGTTTGAAGCTTATGTAGGAGGCAAATGGTATACATTTGACCCCACACTAGATGAACCCAGAGGTGGAAGAGTTGTAGTCGCACATGGAAGAGATGCTGCAGACGTTGCTATATTTAACCAATTTGGGCCTCCGGTTCAGCTAAGTCATCAGGAAGTCAAGGTAAATATAGTTGATAATTTTTCATTTTAAACTCACATGAAACGAAATATCAGACTAGAGATTAGATTACCTTGGCGTAAGTCTTACCGCACAAAAAAAACATAAAACATAGTCCAGTCAAACAGGCAGGCTATCGCACTTCATGACATAAGATACATTCAGTAACCAGCATTGTTTTTGTTTTCGGGAAACAGTCAGCCGTTGGCACAATAGAGGTTTAACAATTAACCGTGAATGGGAGGGTATGCTGAATAATGTGCTGAATGAAACAGGTCATGCTGGAAATAAGTTAAGAAATCACTACCTTTAAGCTTGTTCTGTGCTCTTAGAATGGTCATATATCCGATTTCTACATGTTTTTTCATTTTATCAAATTCATCAAGCGTCAATTTCCCAGAGTTGAAAAGAATAGAATCGGGTATTCCTAGTTTCCAATATCATGAAGCAGAGCAGAGTTTTATATATTATATATGACTCCATTTTTTAAAAGAATATTAAATTTTGGATTATATTTTAAATAATCAGCTAGAAGTTTTACATACTCTTTAGTTCTCTCAATATGCTGGCCTGTTTCAAAATCTCTGAATTCCATAAGAGAAGAAATAAATTCGAGTATTACACTCTGAGCTTTTTCCAATTCTTTTGTTCTCGGCTGTACAAGATTCTTTAAATGAATTTGGTATTTATGCAACTCAAGGTGTGCACGAATTCTAGCTATAACCACAGCAGAATTAAAAGGTTTTGTTATAAAATCAATAGCACCCATTTCTAACCCTTTTTCCTCATCCTGATCGTTAGACATACCAGTAATAAATATGAAGGGGATATTCTTTAGCTTATCGTATTTTTTTATTCTACTGCAGACTTCCATTCCATCCATTTTGATGTCACAAAGGATTATATCAATTGGGTTGCTTTGAAGTAACCTCAATCCTTCCATTCCATTTTTAGCTTGAAGCACATTATAATTAGAAGTTACACGAAAAGTTTTTCGTCCAACTTCTAATTAAAATACTTTATTATTTATTCACACGTAGTTCGCTCTTTCCGTGGCGGCTGATGTAAGCGTTCGTGCAAAATTTTATTGTCCATTAATACGACCTGACGCAAAGGACAGCCATATGTCGAGGCATAACCCGGAGGGTGAAGACTGATCCCCTTCCCAACGAACCACCAGTATTCGAGCTTCGCCTCTGCGTATAGCAGAATACAGGCAACGAACCACGTCCTTGTCTCTTATGAGCCCCGCAAAGCCGACGGAGGCGAAGCTTGAAGCCGTTCGTTTCAGCGTGCATTTATTATATTGAGATAATTATACTAACTTGAACAAACGATTAACGAACTATTTAATACTTTCTTTAACTCTATAAGTTACAATATTAACAGTACCTTTACCTTTATGTTTAATTATCTCATAGTTATCTTTAAGTTTACTGATAATAGCAGTTAATTTTGAAAAGCCATAATTTCTTGGGTCAAAATCAGGTTTAGACCTCTTAATAAAATTACCGGCAGAGGAAACATTTGCCCAACCATCATCATCCTGATGTTTCTCCCAGGCTTTGTTTAACAATAAAATTAATTCTTTTATCCCATCTGAGTTAACTGCTTTTGATGATTTTTTCAGAACAATTCCATCACTTAAGACCTCTGTTTCTCCAAGGTTTTCAGTATAGATAAAATCGTCACATGCATTACGAAATGAAATGGGGGTTTTTTTCTCTCCCACACCAAAAACAAATATTTCTGACTCTCTAAGTCTAGATGCCAATTTGGTAAAGTCACTATCACTTGAAACTATTGCAAATGCATCAAACTTCTCTGAATATAGCATATCCATAGCATCAATTATCATCGAAGCATCTGTAGAATTTTTCCCTGTTGTATAAGCAAATTGTTGAATTGGCTGAATGGCCAGTTCATTTAAAGACACCTTCCAATTCTTAAGATATTCGCTTGACCAATCTCCATAAGCCCTCTTCACAACTATATGACCATGTGCTGATATTTCTTCAAGAATCAGCTTAATTTTGGAATGTTGAGCATTGTCCGCATCAATTAAAACGGCGATTTTTTTATGTTCATCAAGATCTTTCATTCATATTCCTTTATTATCACTCAACTACTCGAGCTACTCTCGTAAAAGATTTTATGTAGTTAATTAAAATTTATTTCTTTATATTTCACAATTCCATTCATTATAGAATTCATCTAGTAATTACACCATAAACTGATGCCTATTATTAGCCATATTTTCACCAACAACAGTGTTCATTCGATCCTTAAGCAACAGGAATTTTTCATAAAAATGCTTTATCGTAGGTGCATTATTTTTTTATATTCTTCTTTTGTCATATTTAAATTTGGTTTAATTACAGGATTATAAATCTCTCTATGCCACCAATCGTGACCGCCCTCAGCATCAGTTAACACTACTTTCACAAAGTTAATAGTTTTATTTATAATTATTGACTGTTCCATACTTCATCTATTCTTATGTAGTAAGTTTTGGATTTTCACCATATTGATTCGTACCATCATCACTATCCAATGCCATAAAGACAATAATTATTATCGCTCCTACAATAGGAATAAATAATAATAATAACCACCAGCCAGTACGATTAGTATCATGAAGTCTACGAACAGCAACAGCAATGCTGGGGATAAGAACGGCTAGACTATAGATGCTTCCGATAATATTAGACCCTCCGGCTAGGCGCGCAAGATAACCTAGTACAATAGAAATTATAAAATTGAAAAGGACAAACATCCAATACTCTGTCCTTCTTGCTCTGCCGGTAAATACCGCATATTTCTTTAGTACTTCAATATACCAGTTCATTATTTTGTCCTTTGTTTAATGTCCCCATAAATAATTATACAAAGTAATTAATGTGGACATTTAGTTACATAATTATACAATTTTCAGTGTTAGAAATCCTCTCGAATTCACATTTAATAAACCAATTTTATCATTCAGCTATAGAAACAAACACTTATACATGCTATTAAATAGCTTGAAATGACAATATAGCATAACAACAGAATATATTTCAGCACAAACTTATACAGCTAGTAGATATTTACAACAATAAAAGGAAAAATACTAATGAAACCTTTAGATTATGCAATGCAGATAGAATTAGAAGGTGAAAAACTTTATAGAAGTTTTGCAAAAAAAACATCAAGTAACCAGTTAAAAACTCTTTTTAACTGGCTAGCTAATTCAGAAATCAATCATTATAAAAAGTTTAATGATATGCAGGAAAATGAAATGTCAGAAACGGAAGACATAACTCTTCTGAGTGATACTTATAATATTTTGAAAAAAGTTATTGAAAAAAATAGCAAACCTGACTTTATACACAACCAATTAAATATTTACTCGGATATTCTCGAAATTGAAAAACAAATGGCATTATTTTATGAACAAAAAGCTAAAAAAACAAACAACATTAAGCTAAAAACAATATATCAGAACATAGCTGATGAAGAAAAGCGCCATCAATTTCTTATTGAAAATCTAATAAAATTGGTAATTAACCCTGAAGTTTGGTTAAAAGAAGACAACTTTGATGAAATATTATCCTATATTCCTCTTTAATAAAGACTGTTTGTAAAATACAGTTTTGTATATATAATAAAATCATAAACTAAAAAACAATATATGAGGTTATCATGAAACCAAGAAAAATTCTTGATGGTATATATTGGATGGGAGTAATAGACTGGAACCGTCGTCTATTTGACTCATTAATCCCCCTACCGGATGGAACAACCTATAATGCCTACCTAATAAAGGGATCAGAAAAAACTGTACTTCTTGATACAGTAGAACCTGAACTGTCAGATACTTTACTGGCGCAATTATCAGGTGAAGATAAAATTGATTATATTATATCTCATCATGCAGAACAGGATCATTCCGGAACTATACCAAAACTACTAAAATTATATAAAAAAGCTATCGTCATATGCTCAATAAAAGCAAAAGATCTGCTTATAGAGCATATTGGTATTAGTCCTGAAAGAATTAGAACAGTCTCAAATGGTGAAACAATTTCATTAGGAGATAAAACATTAAAATTTGTTTATACTCCATGGGTTCATTGGCCAGAAACAATGTCCACATACCTCATTGAAAATCGTATACTATTTTCATGCGATTTTTTCGGCTCTCATTTTGCATCATCTGAATTATTTGCAGGGAATGATGAAACAATCTACAAAGCAGCTAAAAGGTATTATGCAGAAATAATGATGCCTTTTCGAAAAATGATACAAAAAAACATTGAAGTAATTAAAGCACTAAAAATTAATTATATCGCCCCAAGCCATGGTCCTGTTTATAATCATCCTGCATCTATAATATCAAGATATGAAGACTGGATAAAAGATGACGTTGAAAAAAAAGTTATAATTGCTTATGTATCCATGCACGGCAGCACAAAAGAAATGATTGATTATTTTGTTTCAGCTTTAGAAGATAGAGGTATTAGATATCAACTGTTTGAACTGTCAGGAAACTATGACATAGGTAAATTAGCAATGTCATTAGTAGACGCGTCTACAATAGTAATTGGTACACCAACTGTAAATATAGGACCTCATCCTAATGTTGTTAATGCCGCATACTTAGTTAACTCTCTTAGACCTAAGCTCAGGTATTCAGCTGTGATAGGATCTTATGGTTGGAGTTCTAAAGCAGTTGAACAGATTACATCTATAATGTCAAATTTAAAACTTGAAACATTTGATCCTGTCTATTGCAAAGGGCAGCCAGGGAACATTCAATATCAGAAAATTGACTCTTTAGCAGATAAAATATTGGATAAACATTCAAAGTTATAGGTTAATACAGATTGACAGGTTTGTTTCTTGAAATTAATTTACCGTAGGTATAAAAACCTACGGTAATTCACATTCAATTTTTTCGAAGTGAAAATTAAAGTTAATTCCTAATACTCATAGGATACGATATTACTTTCTGTATGAGCTACCAGAATACTTATTCCCGGCACTGTTATATCATCATAAACTGTTTTTATGGTTTCAGTACCTGCTTTGTTACTGAAAGCCACAACATTCCATTGTCCAACCAGTTTAATTGTTTTAGGATCAGGACTGCTATTGAGAACAACAAGTATATTTTTCCAAGAATCCACGTTTGCATTATCTTTCAAAACATAAGCAATTAAGTCTTTTGGTGTTCCTGATATAAATTGAAGATGTTCATCAACAAGATTTTTACTAGTCATTCTGAAAGCTGGATGTTCTTTACGCAGTTTAATCATTCCTTTATAGAACTTATACATATCAATATTTTCAGCTTTAAGTAACCAGTCGATAGGATTTACAGAAGGATCATTGTTATTATAACTGTTATCATTACCATGCTTAGTTCTACCAAAATCCTCTCCTTCAGGGAAGAAAGGAATTCCTTGAGAAGTAATAATAGCTCCAAAAGCAAGCATATCCATTTTTTTAAGTTTATCCGAATCTGCTTTAGGATCACTGGCTTTGAGCTTATCCCAAAGACACAGATTATCATGACATGATACATAGTTCACTGTAGCATTTGGAGAGTCAACAGGAATAGACTTTTTAGCACGCCCCGTACTTTGCCCCATAATCTGGCTTTTCAATCTATCAATACCAGTCATTGGCTGTGCATTTTGAACAAAGCCCTTTGCTGTAGCTACAAAAACATTACCTTTAAGATTATCTCTGATTCCATCATTAAAAGCAGCAATACCTGAGTTTCCGACATTAGCCTGAGTCATACAATCTGATTCAGGTAGCATAGTTGGCATTTTCCAGCCTTCTCCATATATAATTGCATCAGGATTAATTATTTTAACAGCGGCATAAACATCAAGCATAGTTTGTTTATCAATCAATCCCATCAAATCAAATCTAAAACCATCAATATGATATTCTTTTGTAAAATATTTAACTGAATCTACAATAAATTTTCTAACCATTGGACGTTCAGTAGCTACATCATTACCACAACCACTTCCATTACTGTAGTCTCCATTATTTTCTACTCGATAATAATAATAAGGAACTATTTTATCAAAGATGGAAAACTTACCATTAGCAGTCTGAAAAGTATGGTTAAACACAGCATCAAAAACTACACCTATATCATTATTATGAAGGGTTTGAACCATTTTTTTATATTCAATCTGTCGAATTATACCATTTGGATAAGTTGAATAAGATCCCTCAATATTATTATAGAGAACTGGGTCATATCCCCAGTTATACCAAGTATAAGAATTATTCATTTCTGCCTCATCGCCACTACCGTAATCATAAGTAGGAAGAATATGCAGATGAGTAATCCCTAAATCCATTAAATCATCAAGTCCCGTAGATAGATTGTCTTTTGTTTTAGTATTATACTGAGTTAATCCTAAATACTTTCCTTTATATTGTTCTTTAACACCTGAAGATGGTGCAATAGTAAAATCTCTTAAATGAATTTCATATATAACAGCATCTACATTGTTATTCAAAGATACATATTTATTTTCCTGATTCCAGATAGGAACAGCTTTATCAACATCTTCAGGATCAAATATGAGAGATTTTGAGCAATTAACAGCAGAAGCTCTAGAATAAGGATCAGCTACTAAATAAGTAGTTTCCTTTCCATCAACATACAGTGTTACATTATATAGATAATATTTATTCTTTAAGTCATCTTTAACAACTGTCTTCCATGTACCCTTTTCATCTTTACTCAATGTAGTCTTTTTTAAATAATTACTTACATCATTATTATAAAAATCATATAATAAAACCTCTACAGATTTAGCAGTTGGAGCCCAGAGTCTGAATGAAGTCTCTTTATTATTATAAATTGAGCCTAGATCATTTCCTGTATAATAAAACTTCTTATCATTTAAAATTTTTCTCGGAATTATCTGAGCTTTCAACGCACTTGGGTACTCCACAAAATTCAATTCAGATACTGAAAGAGAAGATTCAAGTTCAATCGAAAACAGATTACATTTACCTTTTTCTATCTGTAAAGGAGTTATTTTAAGAATTTGAACATTTTCATCTTTAGAAGATTTTATTTTAATCAAATTATCAGTAAGTTTAATACCTTTATTTATTGCAGGATTAAAATAAAGAGTAATAATATTGTCACTGTCCTGCCAAGCGTGCATCACCTCGGACGTAGCAGGTGGTTTTATTGTATCGTGAACTACTATAGGTTTAATTTTCTTATCTTTTAATACAGTTTTAGTTGATGCAGTTTTACCTTTTCTTAATGAATTAAAAAGGGACGCGGGAAACATAAAAATTCCAACAGCTATAATTATAACGATTATAACAATACCAAGTTTTATTATCATACAACTCTCTCCTTTTTGACTTATTGGTTTAGTAAAACCTTTTCCTATGTTTTAGTTCTTTTTCTTGCCTAAAATTTACATTTTTTCAAAAAAAAGGTTCTCCACTTTTTTTGATTTTTTATATTATAAAATCAAGATATAATTTTTACTCATATCTTTTCATGTTACTTTTAACACTACCCTGTGCAAAAATGGGCGATCATAAAGATTTGCCACCTACAAGACCTATATCATTTTTTTAGGATCAACAATTTCATCAAACTTTTCGGCCGACAAGTAACCTAATGAAAGACAGGCTTCTTTTAAGGTTGACTCATCAACAAAAGCTTTATGTGCTATTTCGGCAGCTTTGTTATATCCAATCACCTCATTTAATGCTGTAACAAGCATTAAAGAATTATCCAGATAATAATTTATCTGCTTCATGTTCAAAGTAATTCCCTTTGCACAATATTTTCTAAAAAACAGACATGAATCTGATAAAACTGAAATTGACTGCAACAGATTGAATATCATCAGAGGTTTATAAACATTAAGTTCAAAATTACCCTGTGTACCGGCAATACCAATAGCAGCATCATAACCAAGAACCTGAACTGCAGCCATAGTCATAGCTTCACACTGAGTAGGGTTAATTTTCCCCGGCATTATAGAAGAACCCGGTTCATTTGCCGGAATATATAATTCCCCTATTCCACATCTAGGACCTGAAGAAAGCCACCTGACATCATTTGCAATTTTCATTAGAGAACATGCAAGAGTTTTGATAGAACCACTCATATTAACAACTGCATCATGTGCTGCTAAATATGCAAATTTATTAGGAGCTGGAATAAAAGGAAACCCAGTTAAATCAGAAATATACTTAGAAGTTCTTTCAGAGAATTCAGGATGTGTATTCAATCCAGTACCTACCGCAGTACCACCAATAGCAAGTTTATATAAACCTTTTAAGGAAAATTCAATATGTATTAATGCATCTTCAAGCTGTGAAACATATCCTGAAAATTCCTGTCCTAAAGTTAAAGGTACAGCATCCTGAAGATGAGTTCTCCCAATTTTTACAACATCTTTAAATTTGTCGGATTTCTCTTTAAGTTCATCCTTTAATCCGTTCACAGCAGGTATTAAGTTTTCTTTAATAGCTTTAACTGCAGCTATATGCATAGCAGTAGGAAAGGTGTCATTTGAAGATTGAGACATATTTACATCATTATTAGGATGAACGGGAGTTTGAGAACCAATAGTTCCACCCGACAATTCTATAGCTCTATTAGAAATAACTTCATTTACATTCATATTGGACTGTGTACCGCTACCAGTCTGCCAAACATGTAATGGGAAATGATCATCCAGCTTACCTTCAACCACTTCATCCGCAGCCTGTACTATCAAAGCTGTTTTGTCATCGGAAAGCTTATTCAGATCACAATTAGTAAGAGCTGCTGATTTCTTTAAGATTCCAAATGCATGAATAACTTCAATGGGCATTAAGTCCTTACCAATTGAAAAATGGATTAATGATCTTTCTGTTTGAGCACCCCAGTATTTATCTGCAGGAACTTCAATTTCCCCCATACTATCAGATTCAGTCCTAAAATTTACGTCTTTAGTCATTTTATTTCCTCGTTTAATAAATACTTGAAACAGTCGATGTTTTCAAAATTTTCTTTCCTGATACAGCCATAAACCGGCTGTATTAATTCTCGAAAACAAAAATAGCTTCGCTATACTTAAATTATGATAATTTTTGATATTAATAATACTAGTATAGTTTCTAAAAACAATTAAAATTACAAATTGATTTATATAAAAAAATCCCGTTTAAAAACGGGATTTTCAATTTAGACTATAACTAATCCATTTTTAGAAATATAATCAATTAATCCATTCACAACCTAGGCATAATTAAATTTTAAGAACAAAAATACCTATGCTATATAACATATTAAATTTTATATTATCCGCAATGGAAGTATTTATCAACAAGTTTCTGCAGTGCATCTCCATCACCAAAGAGTTTTTCACTGAGATTTTTATCATCAAAACTCTTAAGATCAGCAACCAAACCATCTATCATTCCTGCAGGAAAGACATTATATTTTTCATAAATATCTCTTTTAGTCAATAACACATCACCGGCTTCTTCACAAGATGCAGGAAGTTGAGGTAAAACAAGGTCCTTATTTTTATTGACATCTTCTTTAACGTAAAGTTTCTTGGCAAGTTCAAGAGAATCACTACTTTCAAGTCCATGCCTGGCAGCAACAGTCAAACCAGCCAGTAATAGATAAATATTTGCAGAACCGTCAGGGCTTCTAAGCTCTACAGTCTGATTGCTAATATATTGTTTAGGCTGTTCTTTTTCATTTGGATTAACTTTAGAAGCCATGTTTTGAACACCCTGCCATCCAAGAGGTACTCTAACAAGAACCGATCTATTGCTATCGCCCCAGCAAATATTAGTAGGAGCTTCCTGATGAGGAACCAAACGTAGAAAAGAAGTCGGGACAGTATTACCAAATGCTGATAAAGAAGCAGCAAGTTCCATATATCCGCCAATAACTTTTTTAGCTGTTTCATTAAGTCCATTTTCATCAACAATCATATTTTTTCCATCTTTAACCAGCCTGGTATGAATATGCAATCCGCTTCCTGCCTGCCCAACAATAATCTTAGGAGCAAAGCTAATTTCCAAATCATACTGATAAGCAACTTCTCTAAGAGCCCACTTTGCAATAACAAGCTGATCAGCGGCTTCTTCTACAGGCACAGGCAAAAATTCAATCTCATGCTGTACGTATTCTTGATCACCACTAATAATATTTCCAACTTCTGAGTGAGCATATTTAATTCTGCAACCAATTTCACTTAGTACTTTTATTGCTTCAACCCTTAGAAATTCCCATTTAGAAAATGGGTGAGATTCATGATATCCTTTTTGAGGAGTAATTTCATATATTTTATCAAGCTTAGAAAATACATAATATTCAAGTTCTCCAAGAGCTTCAAATGTTAAACCTGTTTTTTCTGTTAGAGAATTAGCGGCTTTTTTTAAAACGTTTTCAGGAGCACTTTCTAAAGGATTTCCACTTTTATCAAAGAATGAACATAAAATGTCTACTGCAGGTACGTCAGAGAAAGGATTAACAAAAGCAGTTCTGTAACGTGGTATTACATATAAATCACTCGAACTTGCTTCTATATAGGTAAATAGACTTGAACCATCTACACGTTCACCAATAGTAAGAATTTTATCTAAGTAGTCTCTATCATTAATAATAAAATTTAGAAGTTTAAGCTTACCATCACTGCCTACATATCTAAAATTCAGCATTTTAATATCATTTTCCTCGATAAATCTTATGATATCAGACTTTGTAAATTCTTTTGCAGGTTTATTTAGATACTTAACAATTTTGTTCGGATTCAGCGCTATTGATCTATTCATAATCTTATAACTCCTAATAAAACTTCTATTAATAATATATAAATTTCAACTAAATTAAGATAAGATAAAATACACTGTTTCGAAACATCATTCAAGTTTCTATTCATGTTTAACTAATGATAGATATTATATTTAACAATATTTTTCAAAATAATATGAATTAAAAATATTTACGAGTTATATTAGTTTATAAAATTATAAATTAAATTAATTAAAGTTTAGGTGCTTTCCTATGGATACAATTGATAAAGAAAAAATCCTTGTTATTGGACATAAAAATCCCGATACAGACAGTTTAGCATCTGCAGTTGGGTATGCTTTCTATAAAACCGCCATCGGCATTCAGGGAGTTGAAGCAGGCTGTACAAGATTACCAAATTCAAGAACACTATTTCTCTTTGAAAAATTTAACACACCGCTTCCGCAAGTTCATTCAAATGTATATCCTCGAATACAGGATATAATGAACAAAAAACCTCACATTATACAAACTGGTCATACTCTAATGGAAGCCATGAATATAATTCACAACAAACATCAATATCGTTTACCTGTAGTAAACTCCCGTGGTTATTTTAGAGGTATTGTTAGTTTATTTGACTTATCAAACAGGCTTCTTCTTACTGATAACAATACAGAAAACATAGAAAACGGACTTCTAGGTAGAACCGTTAAAACAACCATAGAACAAATAGCCACTACACTTGGAGCAAATAAACTTGCTCTTCATAATGAGAACCACCTTGAAAAATTACAGGTATATGTAGCTGCAATGAGTTTGACAGGCTTCAGAGAACATATTATGACTCAAAAACCAAAACATTTGGCTATTGTAGTCTCTGATCGTGAAGATATTCAGTATATGTCCTGCGAACTTCGAGTTAGACTCCTCATTGTTACAGGTAATTCCACAATTGGTGAAGGTATTATCGAAAAGGCAAAAAAAAAAGGAACCACTATACTTCAAACTCCTTTAGATTCAGCAACTACGATAAGAAGACTTAAGTTCAGTTCACCCGTTGAATTCATGAAAGACAATGTTGATGTCAATAGATTTAAACCTGATAATAAAATTTCCGATATAAAAAATAAAGCAATGAGCCTTCCCTATGACCTTTTTACAGTTTTAGACAATAAGGGTAAACTAGCCGGAACTTTCACGAAAAATGATTTAAACAAAGTTCCTTGTACAAAACTGGTATTAGTTGATCATAACGAGATAGATCAAGCCGTCGATGGAGCATCAGAAGTTCCTATCATAGAAATACTTGATCATCATAGATTAGACATGGAACCTACGATAACTCCAATTACTGTACATAACGACATTGTAGGAAGTACTTCAACTCTTGTCTCAGAACTGCTCAGAACCGCCAATATAGATGTACCCTCTAATATTGCAGGAATTTTAATGGGAGGGGTAATATCAGATACACTATTACTTAAATCTCCTACATCGACTCCAAGAGATTTTGAAATAATTAAATGGCTTGAAAAAAAATCCGGCATAAAAGCCCAGGATCTTTATACGGAAATGTATAGTGTTGGATCTTTAATAGCTACACAGCCTGCAATTGATGTTTTGACCCAGGATAAGAAAAGTTATTCAGGCAGTGGTGTTAATTTTGCAATTGCTCAGGTTGAAGAAGTAGCATTTGAAATTTTCAAAGAAAAAATTGATAGTCTCTTAACTGCATTAAAAAATATTCTACATGAAGAAAAGCTTGATATGCTGGCACTGCTTGTTACAAATATTATGACCGAAGACTCTCTTTTACTAGTTGCAGGCAAAAAGCAAATCTTAGAATTATTACCATATAAGCGTCTTGATGAAAATCTCTTTGAGCTTCCAGGTATTTTAAGTAGAAAAAAACAACTGCTTCCTCAGATCCTACAGGCTTTAGATACAATATAATTAACTAGTGTTAGATGTTAAATGTTAGGCCAACCAAAATACCGGTTGGCTTTATTTTTTAAGTTTATGTAATATGCTATCAATTATGCGTATTTTTGCAACAAAGGTGCACTTCATCCCAGCATAGGGCAAACGGAGTGCCGCCCTATGTAAGATTAACATACTTCATCCTCTGAAAGAGGATTTCAATAAAGTACCTTCTATTATTAATATTGAATCATTTAATTTATGCTGCTTTTTAAAGTCCTCCTTCAGAGGATAATATATTTTTCTTCATGTATCCTAGGGCTGCGCTACGCTTCACCCCAGGCTGTAATGAGTTGCACTTTCAGTGCAATAAAGTTGAAAAGAATGCGTATAATTAATTGCACTTCTAAGTGAAATTAATATCCCCAATCATGATGTTGTATCATAAGTAAATATTTTTGTTGGACATGTCTCTACGATACAATGCAAAGTTTCAATTAATTATGCAATGCAACAAATCACTCAAGCAATTCATAGCTCCATCTATGAGCTGAAGAAGAAAGGCAACCCAAGACTTTTTCAAGTAGAAATCCTTCCATATTATTATACTCAGAGTATCCAAAAGTAGAACGAACCCCCATAGAGACAAAATCAACAGCTCTATCAAGCGCTATAGGTAAACTATCTCCCTGAAGCAATGCACCAACAATAACACTTGTAAAAGCATCCCCTGTTCCAGGATAAACAGCCGGTAAATAGTCACATGAAACTTTCCAATATCTTTGATCAGATTTATTATAAGCTATAACAGATGTGATTTTTCTATTTTTAATATCAGGAACACTTGTTATTATTACTGTTTTAGGTCCTTTTTCTGAAAGTTCATATGCCCACTCTTTAACCTCTTTTTCAGTAACATCTGTATGGTAAGTTTTATTTAAAAGCAATGCTGCTTCTGTCAAGTTAGGCGTAATAATATCAGCATAGCTAATTAAAGATCGCATTTGATCAACCATATCAACTTCAAACGGTCCGTATAATTTACCATCATCGCCAAGCACAGGATCAATAACAATTAACTGATTCTTATTATTAAAAGAAGTAATCATATCTTTAACTATATCAATTTGTTCACTTGACCCTAAAAAACCACTATAGATTGCATTAAATTTAATATCTAAAGTTTTCCAGTGCTCGACAAAACTGCGCATACCTTCAGTCAAATCAAAGAATTTATAATCTGAAATTCCACTATGGGTGGATAAAACAGCTGTGGGCAACGGACACACCTGCACTCCCATGGCAGATAATATTGGTATTACAACAGTTAAAGAAGATCTGCCAAAACCAGACAAATCATGTATGGCTGCTACTTTAGGGATTGGGTTCATATGCTTATCAAATCCTTACTTTATGTTAAAATTTAATGTTAATTTCCAATTAGGTACAACTATCCTAAAACAACTTTTCTACCACGGGAAACACGAAAAACACGGAATTTTAATGAATTATTCCATAATCTTATCTCCTAGAGTGAGAGTTCAATGCTTTAGCGTTGCGAGTTTCATCCTGATAAAACTTTACGACTAAAGAAAGCGGCTCTCGTGAAACAAACTCGATGCTAGATACTGAATGCTCGTAGACTTAGAGATCTGTTTCTTACTGATAATACTTTTTTAAGGTCTATAGTCTCTAGTCTCTTGTCTAAAAAGATAGAGGCTCTCTTTAAATTGGAAACAAGTTTCCTGAAGTAAAAGCGGCGACAAGTCGCACGCACTCCATAAATGCCCAGTTACCAGTCAATGTCATTGAATTAAGCTGTTGGAGTTCACACTTTAGTGTGTTTTTAAGGTCATACAGGCAATCCCGCAATTGCGGGATTGAACTCCAACAAAAAAGTCATGACTTAATTAAAATTTTTTCCTAATTCAATGA